>Ga0207127_10017_pt1 | contig 39370 bp, 40 predicted proteins | sample Alteio_BWMinHeat_17_FD_153574 | JGI IMG/M metagenome (GOLD analysis project Ga0207127, IMG submission 153574) | Enriched cells from forest soil in Barre Woods Harvard Forest LTER site, Petersham, Massachusetts, United States -... | ecosystem: Environmental > Terrestrial > Soil > Temperate forest >...
CACGTAAGAGGCGTGCTGAGAGGTCGCGCAAACCCCGGTTGCTGAGTTCTAGCATCTGGGCTTGTGTTTGAATCTGAAGATTCCTTTGTTCCACCTCTGCTGTGCGTTCCCGTATACGTTTTTCCAGCTCTGCGTGCGATCTCGCGAGCGCCTCTCGAGCTTGCTGATAACGGAGCGTGGCGCGCCGATTCGCTTCCCCCATGCCCAGGAGCACCCCAGCAGCCACAATGTATGTGATCGTAGCGGGCAACTGCGTAACGGAAAGTAGGCTTATCGAATGAGCAGGCGGGATGAAAAAATAGTCAGCGACGAGCAGTCCGAGAGCGGCCGTCAGTAGTCCAGGCCAAAATCCCATGAACCACGCGGAGAAAGCAGTGGGCACCATGACAATAACAAGAATGGTGTCCGGGAACGACGCGGTGAGAACAGGATTCAATATTCGCCGAAAGGCCAGTGTGACCGCGAGAACAAGCAGGGAGAGGACGTAGCGATTTCCCGTAATCCTAAAGGGGAGACGCGGCCCAGCATCGCCTGTATCTCTGCCGTACACGGTCTGGTTCCTAAACCTCTTGGCCAGCGTTCGACAGCGTACTAAGGCGGGGATTGCGAATGTATTGTGCGTTCGTAAAGAGAGCCTTTACGAAGGCTTAGGAGCGCCCGGGAATCGAGATTACCATTTTCGCCGCCACCCCGATCAGCTCAGCCATTGGCGAATCTACGCTCACACCAGGTCCTACGTCAACAGTCGAGATTTTCACTCATCCTGGTGGGAGTAGATATTGACCGCAAAAGGCGAGTGACCAGCACTGCCACTGGTGACGCGGCGAGGGCTGCCGCTCTTATCCTGGGCAGGCGTGTTCCCAAGGGTTAATGTTAGGCGCGCGGGGCAAAGACTACAGTGAAATCAGTATCTCAAGGTACCCGAATGTTGGTATTGCCGGTCTCGCCAAAACAGAAGACATTGTAGCGAAATTAGGCCTGCTGCTCTCTAACGCGAACGCTGCCGAACGGAGGTAATGCCCATGACAAAACGCCAAGCTCTCCGTGATGAATGCTTGAACGCTCTAGCGAACTACGCGCGCCAGGCACAGAAGACCTGTGAACTACTGGGTGATCTTCAAGGCAACGCGCCATCGTTGGATCGGTTGTTGGCCATCCTCGCGCAGACCCAGGCTGAGGATCAGGTCCAGGAATCCTATATGGTCTTGCGACAGCGGCTTTTTGGCGTATTGAATGAGACTGCATTTCTTGACCCTGAGTCCCCACGAGCCGCTGGCAACGGCACGACTACCACCCGCCAACAACGAGCGCGGCATTCCCAGCAGGCACGTGGCGAAGGGTAGTTCTTCCACGGTATGCCGATTTTTGTGTGAATCTATTGCCTCCGTGCAATACCGGAAGCAATTTCGCCGGTTGAAACTTCTATAAATTGAACTTCTGCGCCAGCATCTGAAATAATCAGCGCAAGCGGAAAGCTGATCGTGGTGCAGCCGCCGGCCGCGGATGCTGCATCAGGAGTTTGGATCAGCGTCGCCGAACCAGATCCGTCAGCATTAACGTTGTAAGTGCCTGTTACGGTGGACGCGCAAATCGTGCCACCCTCATTCATAGTCCCATGGCCGCTCAACCTGCCAACACCGTCGAACGTGACGACGTCAACTTCGGCGAACTTGATGCTCCCCGTTCCCAGAGTCTCTCCCGTCTCGCTCAGAGAGTATCCGCCAACGAGGCTGGCATTTGAAAAGCCCGCAGCGTTGGCGGAAAGCATTGTTCGGCCCGTACATCCTAAGCAGAAAACAAGAATTGAGAGTCCGAAACTGAAGAACAAGCGTAAGAGTATCTTCATTGCAGATATCCCTTCTGGCTCATGGAAGCTCGCTGTCGCGCTACCTGCCCGGCGGGTCCAGAGAACACCCTCCAAGGCCAACTAGCTATACCTAAGACAATCGGCTTCCTAACTTGCGTTCGGGTAGACTGAGAGTTCTTGCTCAGGGTTGAGGGGTATTTGTTCGGGGCCGACCCATTGCTAAGCAAAACAACGCACGGCAAGGAAAAATAGTCCGAGAGCCCTGAGCCGGAGCAGTTAACGTTTTCCTGGAGGGCGAGCAGTTGCGAGCAGTCGGGGTATTTGCCGGCATCGCGGAGCTCGTAGGCCAATAGGGCTCCTCTGCTACGATGGGAATGCGTTATCGTAGTCCATGGACTCGGCGGCTCATGATCTGTCGCGCGTCTTAATAGAGCTTGGTCTTGTTGTGATTGGCCTTGCGATTCTGGCGCGTATCGCGAGTCGTTGGGGCTTCTCTGCCATCCCCCTTTACCTACTTGGCGGTCTCGCCTTTGGCAACGGAGGACTCGCGCCACTGAATTTAAGCGAGAACTTTATTCACATAGGCGCAGATATTGGGGTCCTGTTGCTTCTTTTCATGCTGGGCTTGGAGTATACGGCCGAAGATCTGATCCAAAATCTTCGCTTCGGATTTCTGCCAGGAATCGTAGATCTGTTGCTCAACTTTTTGCCCGGCTTTGTGGCGGGATTTGTTTTCTTGCATTGGACGCCGCTGGCCGCGTCGTTGCTGGGCGGCGTGACGTACATCTCTTCTTCCGGTATCGCCGCGAGACTGTTATCCGAACTGAAACGCCTCCAGAATGCGGAAACACCGCTAATCCTGTCTTTGTTGGTGTTGGAGGATCTGACCATGACGATCTACCTCCCCGTGTTAGGTGTTCTGCTGCTGGGCGGCGGCCCCGCCAGAATTGCCGTGTCAGTTTCGACCACCACCATAGTGATTTTCCTCGTGCTCGCTGTGGCAGTTCGCTACGGAAACTGGTTAAGCCGTAAGGCCGCGCATGAATCCGATGAGATCATTCTACTCACTACGTTTGGGACAGTTCTTCTGGTGTCCGCGCTTGCCGAGCATTTCCAGATCTCCGCGGCTATCGGAGCCTTTCTCGTCGGCATCGCCGTCTCGGGTCCGATTGCCGAGCAGTCACATCGTTTACTCAGCCCGCTTCGTGACCTCTTCGCTGCGATTTTCTTTTTCTTTTTCGGGCTGGAAATCGACCCCGGAATTCTTCCCAAAACTCTCCCGTTCGCTGTCGCTTTAGGAGTGGTCACGGCTCTCAGCAAAGTAATGACTGGATATTGGACGGCACGCCGCGCCGGATTGGAAAAACCGGCATGCGTGCGGGCAGGAACGGCATTGGTCGCGCGAGGCGAGTTCTCGATCGTGATCGCCGGCCTGGGAAGCGGAATCGAACCACGACTGATGCCTCTCTCAGCCGCGTATGTGTTATTCACGGCGATCTTGGGACTACTTCTCGGCCGGGTGACAAAGTGAGCTGTGGGCGATGCTTGCCGAAGAACTTTTCCGCACTGGCAACGCCGAGTAAACTACGAGACAGGACTGCGCAAATGATTGAGAAAACATCCCTCACACCGGTGGCCTCTCAAGCACAAAGCCTGAGGCGATTGGGGTCTCGCGCCGCACTGTTAGCCGGTTTTGGAGCACTGCTAGTTTTAATGGTGATCATATGCATCGACTCGCTGCACACTCTGGGGGCATTCGAGTCTAGCAACGCTCAGATTCGGCAAGATTTTCTGTATCGCGAGCGCACGCTCGAACGGGTTCGAACCGGCCTGTACGAGTCGGGTAACATTTTGCGCGACTACATCCTGAGTGGATCAGACCCGGACGCACAGGAAGCTCTCGGGACTAATCTTCAATCGGTCCGCAATGAGACGACTGCGGCGCTGAACGCATGTATTCAGTCTGTGCCCGCGGGGGAGAGGGGGCCGTTCCAACATCTCGCAGCAGGGATGGAAAGGTACTGGTTGGCGATTGATCCCATTTTCACACTGGGTGCGAAGGAGAGGGCGGAACAAGGCAAGTCCTTGCTACGCAGGGACGTTCTCTCGCAACATGCGGAGATATTGGTGATTACGAAGGAAGTCAGCTCGGTGAATGACGACGAGCTGAAGGAATCCGACCGAAGGATCGCTGAAGCTTTCGCGCAGTTTCGACGCCGATTGCTGGCCGTAGCCACGACTGCTGTTAGCCTTGGATTGATTCTGGCCGCTGCCACCATTCTCTACGCAGGGCGACTCGAGAAGAGTATTAAAGAGAAGTATGAAGAGAGCCTGCAGGCACAGCGTGAATTGAAAGAACTATCAAAGCGTCTCGTCAGCGCCGAGGAACGTGAACGGCGTGCTATTTCCCGCGAACTTCATGATGAAGTCGGCCAATCCTTGAGCGCCTTGCTTATGGACGTTGAAAACTTGGCGGCGACGTCCGACGAAGGCAGCGTCTTTCGAGAGGGTCTTCGGAAGATCAAGATGCTTGCGGAAAACTGTGTCAACGAAGTGCGAAATATAGCCCTGCTCTTGCGCCCCTCGATGTTAGATGACCTGGGTCTCGTCGCGGCGCTTGAATGGCAGGCGCGCGAAGTTTCCAAGCGTACCGGTATGCTTGTCGAGACAGTGGACGAGAATGTTTCGGACAAGCTACCCGAAGAGCATAAGACCTGTGTGTACAGAGTCGTACAAGAAGCCTTGAATAACTGCTCGAAACACGCATACGCGAAGAACGTCCGGGTCCTGGTGCGCCAGCAGCCGGGTCGCCTCCATCTCAGCATCGAAGATGATGGGAAGGGATTTGATCCAAACCTTGCGCGAGGCCTGGGATTAATTGGCATGAATGAGCGAGTGAGTCAGTTAGGCGGCGTGCTGAAAGTGGACTCAGATCTGGTGCGAGGCACACGCCTTCAAGTCGATCTGCCGCTCCCAAGTGCATCGACCGATCGGGGGACTTGAGCTCATGAAGAAGTTGCGCATATTACTGGCCGACGACCACGTCGTTATGCGCGCAGGGTTGCGCGTTTTGCTTGAGCGCCAACCCAACCTGGAGGTTGTCGGCGAAAGTGAGAACGGACGTGAAACCGTCGAACTCTCCGCCTCGCTCAGACCAGATGTGGTAGTGATGGATGTGGGCATGCCTGTTCTGAACGGTATCGAGGCCACCCGAACGATAGTCGGTCAGCATCCAACCACCGCCGTAGTTATCCTCAGCATGCACTCCGACGAATCATATGTAATGCGTGCTTTGAAGGCCGGAGCCCGAGCCTATTTGCTTAAGGACTCAGCGGCAGCCGATCTGATCAGTGCCATCCTGGCGGTTTCTCAAAATAAGGCGTTCTTTAGTCCTAAGGTGAGCCGTATTCTGGCCGAGGACTACGTTCGCGTTCTCAAGCAAAAAGGCGCGGTAGATAGCTACGACTTGCTTACCAGCCGCGAGCGAGAGATCCTGCAACTTCTGGCCGAAGGGAAGGCGAACAAGGAAGTAGCCGCAGCTCTCAACATCAGCCCCTATACCGTCGAGACTCATCGCAGCCATATTCTAGAGAAGCTGAACCTGCACAATCCCGCCGAGCTCATCCTGTACGCAGTACGCAAAGGAATCATCAGTTAAGAAGGGCTAGGGGCATTCTGTGAAAGTAGCTAACTTTCAACCCCGCCATACCCTGTAGTTGGGATAGACCTCGAGAACTTCCCCCATCAATCTAGGCATGCCACAGAAGTTCTTGTAGCCGTGGCTAATCAGTCTCTCTTTTTCTCTTCTTCTCCTGGTGCTCGGGTTCATGCGGTCGAACTTGTGGCGGGATACAAGAGCAGCAAAACATTCAGGGAGGAGTAAACACAAATGATTAACGCAACTGAGCCCTATGACCTGCAACACCGGGCTGAAAACGGGGAGAAGTTTGAATTTGCGTTTTCTCTTAGACGGAAGAAGGGGATGGTCTTGAAAATTCCCAACGGATTGGTAGTGAGTTCAGATGAAGAAGTTCGTCGAAAGCTTGCCGAAACCCTTGGGCAATGCGGGCTTGCACCGGTTTTTGCCTCTACCGTGGCCGGGAGTGAGATGGCTCTGTGTGGGAGAAAAGTTTTTATTGTCCTCTGCCACAATTTCCTGATCGATGGCAAATACGAGGACATCGTGAAAATGGTGAGCCACTCTGGCGCAAATGTGCCAGTGATTGTTGTTTCACGGACAGCTGACTGGCCGGAGTATCTGACCGCGATCCGTGCTGGCGTATTTGACTACCTAGCTTACCCGCCTATTGCGGGGGAACTGCAACGAATCATCCGAAATGCCTTGCTGGAACGCAACCGCCAAGGCGCCACCAGGGTGTCTAGGTTCTTTAACTCTCGTCCCGGAAAGGAAAAGACATGGCTGCCAAACCAATAATGGTTCTTTTGGTGGGAGAAACTGCAAGAAGTTCTCTCCAGTTACTACGATGGCTGAGCCGTCGAAGCTGCCGTTGCCAATTTGCCCAGTCCTATCAGGACGCGTGTAATCTGGTGTCGTGCACACAGTTCGACCTGGTAATCAGCCAGTACCAATTGTCGGACCGAACGGCCTTCCCCCTGTTGGATTGGCTGGCAGGATCTCCCGCGACTCTGTTTTTCTCTACACGGGTTGAGGACGGCTCTTTGTGGTTAAAGATGCTCGAACAAGGCAAGCGATGTGTTGGTGCGCCGGTCCTGCGGCAGAATGGCCTCATGGAAGCACTCGGCACTGTGCTAGACACTTCGGTTGAATCTTACCAAGTAGAAGATGTTGCTTCGGAGTTGACTTGAAGTCCTCTCCGTTTAGAAATGTTCTAGCCCCGATGTCTTCGCCTCTCCAAGTGGTCTGATTGATGTCCATTTCCCTTTTTCATCGGCTGATAGCTAGATTTGGGCATCAAAATACTCTCCCGTTGGGATAGCCGCACGTCAACTTGCCTTCTATGCTCAACGTTGAAAGTTTGAGACGACGCCGACGTGCCATCTGGTCAGCAATTGTAAGGAAGTCGTCGGCCAGACCGTGCGTCAGAGAAAACCCTGGATGAATCGAAAATAGACGCAACGCGAACTACAAAATGAAAAGGGGAGAACATGAAGATACGGAGAAAATTAGCAATTGCAGTGATCTTGGCAGGACTGGCGCTGCCCGCGATGGGGCAGGCAAGAAACCAGGGACAACAGAGTACCCAAGACCAGCAGGTTCAGAAGATGGCAACAGCGGAGTTACAGGGGAAAGAAAAGTTTCGCGAAGTATCGGCGAGTGTCGAAGACGGGATCGTCACCCTATCCGGAACCGTCGAGCTGTTCATTGACAAGGAGAACGCGGAAAAGCGAGTCCGCAAGCTCAAGAACGTGGACGGCGTCAGGAATCACATCCAGATTGCGGGCAAGCAAATTTCCGACGCTGAGCTACGGGAGACTCTGGCGAACAAGCTGCGTTATGACCGTGTCGGCTACGGCATCGTTTTCAATAACCTGACGGTTGGTGTCGAGAATGGCGCTGTGACGATCGGCGGCAAGGTGCGGGACTACCCGGATCGCAGCTCCGCGATCGCGATTGTCGAAACGACCCCCGGCGTGAAAGACGTCACTGATGAAATTGACGTCGCTCCGGTCTCCATTGTCGATGACGAGCTCCGTGTGCGGTTGGCGCGCGCTATCTATGGCCACTCCAGTCTTCAGAAGTACGCGCGCGATCCGCAAGCTCCCATCCGAATTGTTGTCGAGAACGGACGCGTCGAACTGGCCGGAGTCGTCCTCAATAAGGGAGATAGGCAGATCGCTTACTCCCAGGCGAACTCCGTACCCGGTGTGTTCATTGTGAAAAACGAGCTGATGGTCGCTTCCGAAGTAACTGACTGAACCACGGCCGGGCCCTGCCGGAAACCCGGCGGGGTCTGGCTGCTGTGTCTGAACTGCGTCACACCCGGAAATAAGAAAATGAAGTGGCCCTGGAAAATCGGCCGATTCGCAGTCATCCCTTTAATCTCCGCGCTACCTTCTTGCTCCTCCTTGTCTGGGCCGGGCGCAGAGCCGCTTCTACTTCAGTCGCCGGTGCAACCCCGGTGTTTCCTGGGCTCAATTCACCTGTTCCCGTCGTAAGCGCACAGTGGCAAACGCCCTCCATTGCACAGCGTCAGATTGTTCGTTTTGTTGGATCGCGTTCGTGAAACACGATGTGCGAAATTGAATTTAGAACGATCTGGTCCCTGTGTTTTGTTCGTACACCGTGTAACTAAATTTGAGCCGCAAGATACTCTCCCGTTGGGATAGCCGCACGTCAACTTGTCTTCTATGCTCACCGTTGAAAGGCGAAACGACACTGACGTGCAGGCCGGTTGGCAGTTGTAATGCAGTCGTCGGCCAGCCTGCGCGTCAGAAAAAACCAAAACTGGAGAAATTGAAAATGCGACCTCACCTGAAACGGATGATCGTAGCTCTGGCAGCAGTTGCACTTCTTGGAACCGGATCGGTCTTTGCTTCTCCGCCGGCCCCATCAACCGGACCGTCGGAAACCGACCCCTTAGCCACATTTTTGTCAGGGCGGGCATCAACGCTCCTCGCCCAAATCCAAGAGGAAGCTGCGGGGCTCAGGCTCCAAGCAGAGACATTGGGTACGTTCGCCCGGAGCCCCCAACATAGCTGGCAAAGCCATGCTTTTTACTTGGACAGGGTCAAGGGCCATATCAACGCGGTGGGAGAACTGATTGCCGAGCTGCAGCAGATACGTCGCACCGCGCTTCCGTGGCAGCAGCAGGCCATCACCGAGGTGACTTCTCACGCGGCGCAGGTCGCGGCTAGCACCCAGGCCGCTATGGTTCACCTGCGTGAGAATCAAAATCGTCTCTTCGTCTCAGAATACCGAGACCATCTGGCGACGATTGCTGGGCGCTCGGGGGACATGAAGCAGACGGTGGACAAGTTCCTCGACTACGAGAAGGCCCAGCAGAAGTTCCAACAGTTACAAAACGAGTTGGAGCTAGCGGGTGATTGATGCCAAGGGGCTGTAGACCCGGTCGGTGGGGGAATCCAAGTTTCCGGGCGAGGGAGCACAGAATCTGCGCCCTTCCGAGAAACGAACCGTCACGGTTCCCCCATTTATATTCAGCTACTGAGCGAATGACGGTGCCGAATTTGAAGAAAAGGAGATCCGTTGTGCCAGAGATCGGAACCGCAAAGGTGGAGAAACCACCACGGATCGCGGCCGTAGCGCTGGGGTGGATTCTTCTGCTTGGGGGCATCATTGGGTTGTTTCTCCCGATCGTGCCAGGAGGTCTCCTTATAGTTGTTGGCGCGCTCATGCTCAATCCTCGATGTGCGTGGCTGCGCCGAGCGTTGGAAAGCTGTCAAGTGCAGTTTCCTGGGCTAAGGCGCGTCTTCAGGCGGCTCTCTGGTTGGGGCGAGAGTTGGCAGAGCCGCTTCAGGAACAATTCGGGCGAGGCTGCATCGCAATTCAAGATGTAAAACATCTTACGGTGGCCGTAGAAGGTTCCACCTTAGAGGCTAAATATGAGGAAAGGAACACAACAGAATGGAGATGGGGCCAAAGGGTTCTTCGGCACGTCGAAAGTACTGGTTTTCGATGAGGACATTGAAGATTTAGTTCGGCATGCCAAACCTTTTGAGGCTCATGGGTTCGAGGTTCACAAGTGTATGTCAGTGGAAACAGCGATGCGCTGTGTCGAAAGAGAGGAGCTAGACTTCGCTCTGCTAGACCAAGGATCCCCAACCTTCGAGGGGCGTCGGATAATCAGACATCTGGTCCGTTATAACGTACGGACGCCTTTTGTCGTGGTGACGCGGTGTAGAGACATCCCGTGCCGTCAGGAGGCACTCGCGCTCGGAGCGGTGGACTATTTGGAGAAACCGGTTCCCGCCGAGGAGATGAATTTGATTATCAGAAATTACCTGGGAAACTCATGGAAGAAGTGAATTGTGACGTGATTTCTCAAAATAATCGTCACCCTGAACAGAAAGTGATTGCTTACGCAGCTGAAACTCGGGAAGGAAGCGGGCCGCAGAGCGAAACGCAGCTACTGTCTGATTGCAGCCGTCTTTTCCAACAAGGTAGGAACATCGAAGAGTAGGGCTTTTTACCACGCGCCGCCCATTAATATAGGGCTCAAGGCGTATTCCATTATTGGGCACGCACTTCGATTATCGAGAGAGTGGTTCGTCCGCCGCGAGCGTTACAGCTGTGGCAGGACGAGGAGGGTCTTAACATGAAGAATAAAGCGCTTTACCGGCTGGCCTTCGCTTTCGCGCTCATGCTGGCTTTCGCAGGCTGGAGCTGGGGAAAAACTTATCCTATGCAAGCCACGTCGATCGTGCCTGGTGCCATCGGGACCATCGATGCTAAGGCAGACAAGAATGGTGGCAACACTCAGGTCGATTTGAAGGTTGAACATCTGGCCAAGCCAGCGTTGCTCAGCCCGCCCGCGTCGAGCTATGTCGTGTGGCTGCAGGAGCAAAGTGGTCAGCCGGTGAATCAGGGCATGCTGCGCGTCGGTGACGATCAGAAGACCGAACTGAAAATGACAACCTCGGCTTCCAAGTTCTCAGTTTTTGTGACAGCAGAAGATGATGCCAAAGCGAAAGCTCCTTCCAATCGCGTAGTTTTGCGCTCAGACATACAGGAGTAGCAGAACATCTGTTTCTGGACAAGCAGGTTGCGTGGATCTCACTCCAGCCGGATCGGCCAGCTACTAGCTCATCGGAGCGAGGGTTGTAGGAAGGGGCCTATGCCCCTAAAGCCCGTTCAAAAACCATCTCCTTTTCGCAACGCCCGTTAGCAGCAATCCGCGCTCCACAGAATCAGCCGATTACGGCGCGCTGCGAGGGGGCCTTTTTTGAACACGCCGCAACGGTGTCGACACTGACACGTTATGACGATTGGTTTCTTAGGCCCCTCGACATAGGGCTAATAGCCGTGGCGCCCGGCAAATCCTGTGGCGGACCAAAGTCTGTCGAGGTCTGCGGTTCGAGCCCGCACGGGCCTACCATCATTTTCTGTAAGTTACGAATATCGTCACACTTAACTTTTTCTTCCGAATCGGTCTGAATCGGCGTGACACGGTGAAAACCGGCCTGTCTGCTGCAATTCGTGATGCAATTGCATCGTGCATGCGGCAGAGCGCGATGGGTTCGACCTCGACCTCAACAGAGATTTAGGAGGCGCTATTCAGCGCCGTCCAGGCAGCCAGAGAGTCCATGTAGTCTCTCCAATGCGCGATCTTTCTTTTCTCAATCGTTACGACCGAGATGAACCTGTTGTCGTAGGGCCCGCCGGTCGAAAGAATCTTGCCGTGTACTTCGTATTCGAGGATTACAACGCGACTATCTTGCGAGCGATGCACAACAAGTGCGTCGCCGGAGTGAAGCTTGATCGTCTTCCCGTATCCGGAGAAGCTGGCGATCAGATTGGCTCGACCTCGAATTGTCAGAGGCCAACCGGGAAAGTGATAGCGGAACTCGAAGAATGCGTCTTCGGCAATCGTATCGAAATAGTGATCGCCATCGACGAGTCCGCGTAAGCCTTCCATGACGACTTCGAAGAAAGGATTGAGAGCTTCAAAAACTTCGTATTGGGTTTTTGTCATAAACAAATCCTCGGCGTCCGCCGGGGGAATCCAAGCGCAGACTAAAGCACGTCACAAACGGCACAAATCCAGCCAGCGCAAAACCGCAAGTTATTGAAAACAATGGCAGGCCCGTGCGGGCTCGAACCGCAGACCTCTATCGTGTCAAGGCGGCGGCTCCAGAGGTAACTGACGCTTGCCGTGCCCAACGCAGAAAAGACCGTTGTGACGTAACGCCCGCTTCGGGTTGTTTCTGGGCCTCAACACGCTTCGCCGCCAGCGCCTCCAGTACTGTGCGCTTAGCCGCGTGTCAGATGGCCTTTATTTTTGCGAGATCGGCAGTCCCGCAGGAGCCTTGGCCTTCTCTTCTGCGGCCGCCTCGGCCTTGCGAGCTCCGGCCAGAATGTTCACAGCGTCGTTGTTGTTTTCGGTGCAATCGTACTGAAAGATCGGCCCAGCGACTGAGCTCAACGGAACGATGGCCGTCCAGGGTTTTGTCCAAGTCGAGGGGTCATCCACCGTGAACGAGTACTCAATCGTTTCCTTGTCGATGCGCTTGAAGCGCTCGGTGATCTTCAAGGTCTTGGGATTGGCGTTCCGATAGACATTCTCGGGCCGGAAATTAGTAGTTTCGACGACCAGCGTGTCGCCTTCCCAATGCCCGCGCCCATCGCCATGCCACTGGCGTATGCCGGCTTCGGCATGCGGCGTTCCGTCCAGGGGAATTGTGCGATTTTCGCTCCCAACCTCTTTTTCAATGGCCACAGCACCATGGCTCTGCACGATGAGAAAATTGCTGTTGTACCCCGTGGGAAGGATCGGTGGCCCGCCACCCTGGTTGACGCAAGATGTGCCAAGGCCCAAATCCGTTGGAACATCCGCGTGCACCGCTCCCTGATAATCCTCGCCAGCTGCGGGGACGATGTAGTATTCGAAGTTGCCCCTTTGCCGCCGCCTGGCCTTGGCTTCCGGCGTCAAAGGGGGAATCCTGCCATCCGGGGGATCCACAACCAATGAGGTGCGATGGTTGGGGCGGATGCCATTCTGCCAAGGGCTCAGGCCGTACGTTTTGAAATCATAATCGGCCGACTCGGGATCGTTCTCCGCGTCCCCGGTGCCGCCAGCGCCGTCGAACTCATGCTGTATACCTGCATTGAAGGCGTCCTGCGTTTCCTTTTCCGTCAAGAACTCTCGGTTTCCGTATTTGGCAGGGCGTTCCATGGGTGTAACGCTGAGGCTCGTCCAATACCCCTGCAGATCCGGTTGGCCGTCAGGTAAGCGGGGCATGATCCAGGCCTTGGTGCTGGCCGCTTTGGTGTCCGGCTTGGCCGCGGTCTTCGCTTCGGCCTTGGTGGCGGCGCCCGACGACTGGGCGGAGAGGAAAGATGGCGAGGACAACGAGGCCGCCATCAGCAGCGCCAGAGCGCTCGATGAAACCCAGAGACGATTCATCTGACCTCCTCTGTGAATTCCTTATCCTTGGCCCGGAGTTTGCTTGTTTTTAAAGGGAAGCACAGCCGTGCGGCCGAGTCAAGTAGTGCCTTCTGCGGTAGGCTGTTTCAAAAGAGATGGGCGCGTAGCACCCAGATTAAGCGAGTGTCTTAGAACTCCGCAAGTAGCATGATTTTCGTGCCAACTTGTCGCCGACAAGTGGTATCAGGGGGCCGTCAATTACATTCAGAAGAGTCTAGAACCGTCTTACCTGGAGCCAAAAGCACCCGCCTTCTGAAGCCTGAAGTAGCAGCATTTTCCCATCGAATAAAATCGTTTTGTGCCCCTTGTCTGTAAAGATTTTGACAAGCGGAGAATCGTCGTTGACTCAAACTGCGAGGCAGGAGCATTGTATAAGCCGATTACCCCGTAGGCATCCACACGATATTGATGTTGCGGAGGAAGTCATATGCCGCAGGAGCTCAGGCCACTTATACGAATTGCACCGAATGCTCCGACGTTCGACCTGCCCGTCCTCGTCGGTCTCGAACAGGGCTTCTTCAATGAAGCTAGAATCGAGGTTCGCTACTCGGCGCGATACGAGGACAAGGATAAGACCCTTACCGAACGTGAAGTCTTATCGCGGCTGAAGGAATCTCTCTACGAGTGCGGCTCGGCGGATACTTTCAACCTTTGCGAGTGGGGAGGAATCGACCGCATCGAGCGCGGATCACGCGGTGGTCGAATCGCCGCTCTTCGCGCCGCAGTGACGGCCCAAGCGATTCTAACGTTCGACGAAGCCCTCCAAGAGCCGGGCGACCTCTCGGGTGTTGCCGTAGGAGTGAACGATTATACGGGTTCACACTACACTACCCTGCAGATGCTCGAAAGTGTAGTGGGCCGGAACAAAATCGTTACACAACACATTGGCGCGCCCCCAGTTCGCATGGAAATACTTCGGAAGGGCAGCCCAGTCCGCGCCGTGACTTTGATGGAGCCGTTCATCAGCTTGGCACTTAAAGAGGGTGCGCACATCCTAGCCATGATCTTCTACCGAGGTGCGGAGGTTTTCTCACCCAATCTCACAGGCGAGCAATGTGAGCGGTATCTGCGAGCGATCAATAGAGCCGTGGACCACATCAATTCCAATTTTGGCCGCTACGCCCATCACATCGTAGAGGCCGCCAAAGGCGGCTTGGCCCCTGAGGAACTCAGCCGAGACTTTATTCGTTACCGTCACGCACAGTTCTACGAGCCGGAGCGCTTTGGCCGAGCTTACGCTTGGATGCAATCCTGGGGTCTCTCCACAGGAAGGAGCGACCAAGCCGCGCCCGTGGCCCGCACGGGCCTACCATCCATTCATGGCATGGGTTGACATTCTGCAAAGTTGCTCGGCATCTCGGGTCTCGCTTTAATTTTCCGCAAACACTTCGTTGCGACGCCCGCTCGATGCCCGGGGGCCGCTCATTATCGCCGAGCAGTTTTGGCAACGCTCAATTTTCATCGCTTGTCTCGTTCTGCGCGATCACCTAAAGTGGCATTACGCACTCTGCAGCCCATCGGCATCTCTGAACTTGAGAGGAAGCATGGAAAGAAAGGAACAAAGCTATCCTGGCGCCGCGGCAAATCGAGACTCCAGTTCAGTCGCGAGGGCGTCCACACACATAAGCCCAGGGATAAAGATCAAGGGAGTGATCGTGGCGGATGAAGACCTGCATATCGATGGTTACGTGGAAGGATCACTCTCCGCTGGCGGCCATCGCGTAACTCTGGGTGAAATGGCCTTCATAAGAGCCGAAACGGTAGCCCGCGAAATGGTGGTGTATGGCGCGTTCCAAGGCAATCTTCGCGCCCACGATCGCATTGAAATCAAGAAGAATGCTTCGGTCGAAGGCGACATGGCCACGGCAAAAATGGTGATTGAAGAGGGCGCGCACATCAAAGGCAGCATTGACGTCGATGGCAATGCTCAGGTCGGCGCCGATCTCGGGACCCTTCTGGCCCGCAGCGAGACGAAAAAAGACTAAATCGCGGCACCTCGCGTAGCTCTCACTTCCCTCTCATGCCGATCAGCTATGCGGCTCAAGTCCCGCGTCCTTAAGGATCGGCTGCGCCTCGGATGATGCCAGATATTGCAGGAGCGCTTTGGCGGCCATGGGGTCGCTCGCGTGTGTGGAGATGAACCCCACCAGCGGAGAGGGTGTATAAATCTTCCGCGGCAGAACTCCCACGATGTCGAATTTGTCCTTGTAGGGGATCTCGTCGCTCAGCAGAAGCAAGCCGATCTCAAGGTCTCCGCTTTGGAGCCGCTGGTATGTGGTGGTGGCGCCGGCCGTCGCAGTCGGGGAGATGCCTTGGCCGCCAGGGCCAAGCATGACCTTACTCTTCGTGGCGACCTGGTCGGCGATGCCGAGCTTGTTCAGCGCCTCCCAGGGTCCCTGACCGGCGACGGTGAAGTCGGGATCCTCATATCCGATGGACTTGGCCGCGAGGAGCGCCTTCTTGACTGCGGCGGGGCTGGAAATGTCTGGCTTGGGCGCGCCCTTCGGCACCGCGACGCCTATGAGAAAGTTCGCAATCGGCGTGGCGCTGCTCGGAACGATGGTTCCTGAGGCGATCGCTCCCGGGAATGGCCCGATGATTAGTGACACGTCAAGAGTCTGGCCTTTTGCAACCGACTGCCTGGCGGCCGTGCCATTGACATAGGTCACTTTTACTTTGTTGCCTGTTTTCGCCTGGAAATTCGCGATGATCGTATCGATTGGCTTCCGGGCGATTGTGGGCGCCAGCACCGTGATTTCACTCTGGGCATCGGCGCTAACCAAGCCGCCAAAAACAAGGGCCATCACGAAAATCGCTGAGAAGGCTTTTCTTGTGTGTTTCATGGAGTGCTCCTGGTGATCGCTGTAGTATTCGCGCTTGTCAGCTCTTGGCCGTGCTTATACACCATGCGAACTCCGTGCCGCCACATTTTTTGCGCCGGTGCGAAGTTATCAGTGCCTCACGAATCTGCTCGCCCGTCATGGGTATGCGCCGCATTCCCGTGAATTTACGAGGTTGCCGGAATCCCCAGCCACTTGCACGCCGTGCCACCCAAGATAGCGACCTTCTGGGCATCAGTGAAACCCGGTGTATTAAACACGTGGTCCACCGGGCTGCGAGCGTTTGGCCCGGTTCCCAGCCACCTAAAGGGGTAGTCGGTTCCCAGCATAATGTGAGACGGTCCCATCACGGCAGAAAGGTGCCGCAGGGCTTCCGGCGTGAAGACCAAGGAGTCTACGTATAACTGCTTCAGATATTCTGTCGGTGCTTTCTTGAGCTGCGAGCCGTTGCATCGCGCGGGGGAATCCGCGCAGCCGTGGTCCATACGATCGGGGTACGACGGCAGATAGCCGCCGCCATGCGCACAACACATCTTCAGGCCCGGAAAACGTTCGAGCACCCCCTCAAAAATCATATGCGAGATGAAAATAGTAGTTTCGAGCGGATTACCGATCACATTGTCCAAGCCACCGAAACCTGTAACGCGTTTGGCGATGCCTGTGCCTTGAGCGCTATCCTGCGGATGCATGAAGATCGGAGCTTGAAGCTCCTGCGCCTTGGCCCAGAAAACGTCGTACTTGGGAAGCGATAGTTCCTCGCCCTCGACGTGTCCGCCGATAGCCGCGCCTTTCAGCCCCATCTTCATGGCTTCTTCTAATTGTTTGGCGGCCAGATCGGGAAACTGCAGTGCCACGGTTCCAAAAGCGACAAAGCGCCCCGCCGGCGAGCGTTGCAACATCTCCAGCAGTTTTTGATTCTGAAAATCGATCAGCCGTCCGGCCAGATCGCGGTCGGCCGAATACCAGAAGGGATTGATGCTGACGGCCTGGACTTCGACTCCTTGTTGGTCCATAACTTGCAAACGTGCCGCGTCGATCGCGGGGTTGTTTGTCCCGGTGCCGCCTCTTTTTTCTAGCGCGGTGCCCCTGAGCAAATCCGAGACTTCCGGAATGTTGACGTGGCAGTGCACGTCCACGGTCTTAACTTTCTTGCCCGCCACGACGACAGGTTTGTGCTTGGGCAATGCGGCGGCATCCTGCGGCATGGCCGGCAGCTCGCCGCTCAGACCGCGACGCAGCAAAAAGCTTCCCGCCGATGCGCCTGCCAGTCCTTTCAAAAATTCTCTGCGATTCCGCATCGATTCCTCCAGATTGCGCCTGTGACGATCAGTGGCCGGGGAGATCCCGGCGCTCGTCCTCGAGAACTAGCCCTTGGTATTGATCCGAACCTCTACCGGCGAGTTCTTTAAGAAGGCTCGGAAGAGAGTCTCGTCCCTCCGTTGCCCTTCATAGTGGTAGGGGTAAGCAATCTTCGGCTGAAGAGCCATCACGCATTCCACGGCTTCGGCCGGCGTCATGGTGTAGGGCATAATCATCGGAATGAAGGCCACGTCGATGTTCTTGGCGGCGCGCACTTCGGGCGTGCACTCGGTGTCACCCATGAAGTACAGACGTTTCCCGCCCAACCTAACGATGTAGCCATTACCCCGGCCTTTGGGGTGGTACACCTCGCCAGCTTTCGGGCCATGAACTTGGTTGTACATAGGTACCGCTTCGATGCTAATCCCCGCGACGCTCGTCGTATCCCCGTTGGCCATGATCGTCGGCATTGGAATTTTCGCCCCGGCCAAGGTAGCGACGGCCATCGGCACCACCACGGGTGCGCCGGGTTTGCGAAGCTTGGCGATTTCTTCATTATCCAGATCCAAATTTCCGGGGTGAACATCGCTTACGAGGATCAAGTCGGCTGCCTTCAAGGCGTCGAACTTGCCCACATAAGGAATATCGACGTTGTCGTACTTACTGAGCGGATCGACCTGTATGACCTTGCCGCCATATTCAATCTGCACGGTTGAGCGCATGATGGGCGTAACCTGAATGGCTCCGCCCTCGGCAGGAATCGCGTCACTCGAATCAGCCGCTAGGGCCACAGCCGCCAGTGCCGCCACCAAAACTAAGGTAAGGAACATTCGCATGCTTCCTCCTCATGGTTCGCAGTTCTTCTCTCGGGCGGCTGCCCGGATCTTTGCACGCATATCCCTATATTGGTGAGCGCCACGTGTCAAGCACGCGTTGCGGTGCGAGACGGCAGATCGTTTGCGTTGCGGACAAGGCAGCTTCATCGGCCACCTCTTTCGTCAAGCGGCCACTTATACGGCAAAAGGAGCGAGCAAATGATCTCGGGAAGAAAACATTCGTCTTTGACAGTAAGTTGGATCCAAGTATAGAGTGCGCCTAATCCTAAAAGCTCAGAGCTCCAAAAATGAGCAGATCACAACCAAATCGCGCACGAGATATCCCGGCGGTTCTGTTTGTCACAGCCGTGGCGTTGTTTTTGCTGGTGACCGTCAACCCGGTGGCGGGTCAAGCACCGGCCGGCGCAGGGGCAAAAGCCCCCACCACGACTGAGGCCGCTCGTGGTGCAGCTGCCGCGGCAAAAGCTCCTACCGCCGGTCAGTTTCGTCCTTATAAGGCGCCGCGCACGCCCGACGGCAAACCAGATCTCAATGGAATCTGGCAGGCTTTCGTGACGGCCGATATCGACGTTCAGGACCATGATGCGCAGGCCGGCCCGCATCCGGACATTATGGGTGCGTATGGAGCGTGGCCAGGCGGACAAGGGATCGTAGAGGGTGGTGAGATTCCCTACAAACCCGAAGCCCTGGCGAAAAAGAAGGAGAACGCGGAGAAGCGCATGTTGGTGAACATCACCAGCGACGATCACCGACATGACACGGGCGACCCGGAGTTGAAGTGTTATACGCCCGGTGTGCCGCGCGCAAACTACATGCCCTTTCCATTTCAGATTATCCAGGGCCCCGACCGAATAATGATCGCCTATGAGTTTGCACGGTCCTTGCGCACGGTCTACATGAATGCGAATGACAAGACCATTCCCCAAGAGCCTCCCGCCGATACCTGGATGGGTTGGTCGAGCGGGCACTTTGAGGGAGATACGCTAGTTGTGGATTCGAAGGGATTTCTTCCCTATACGTGGTTCGATCGAGCAGGAGACTACCACAGCGATGCTCTTCATGTGGTCGAACGATATACTCAAGTTAGCCCTTATCATATAATGTACGAAGCTACCATCGAGGATCCCAACGTCTTTACGCGTCCGTGGAAAATGAGTTTTCCGCTATATCGACGCATGGAGAAAGGCATACAACTCGTAGATTTCAACTGTACGGAATTCGTCCTCGATCTTTTGTATGGGCAGTATAGCAAGTATCCCAAGAAGTAAATCGTCCCGGCCACCAAGAAGATAGGCACGCGAGTTGAGGAGGTAAAAGTGAATAATCGTTGGTGGATCCTATCCGCCGCTCTTGGAGTTGTTTTGGCTGCGGTTTTATGTTTGCCGAGATTCGCTTCGGCTCAAGCGCCCTCCAGTACATCCACGAAGCCGACTGGGATAAGTGCAGGCGCGAAATCGAAGACGCCGCCGGCCTCAAATACAAAGCCATGGACCGTGCCGCGCACCCCAGACGGACATCCAGACCTGCACGGATATTACAATTTTCTAACCGTCACTCCGATGGAACGGCCTGCGAAGTATGGCAATAGGGAGTTCTTGACGCCCGAAGAGACGCAAGAAGTTTTCAGGACGGGCTTACAAAGTGCATTTGAGCCGCGTGATGGAGATGAGGTGCACTACGGGAACGAGCTATTCAACCCCAATTCCGTCGATTACGACCCGACGACCTTTGGGCTGAGCCCGTGGCAAAACGGGATAAAACCAAATCCAAGAACGTCGCTGGTAGTAGACCCTCCGGACGGCCACATTCCTCCTCGTACTACTGCAGCGCAATCGGCAAGGGTCCTCGCAGCCGAAGTCACTGCCTCGGGCAACATTAACCTTGCCGGCTCCAGGGCAGGAACTGTCGTACAGGGCCATGGTTATGTCACGGACGACCACAACGGCGGTGGAATTGTACACGCCGATGTTCCGTTGGATTTGGGTTATGGCACGACCTGTGTCAGCCCAGGCGGCGGCCCGCCTATCTTCCCTGCTGAGTACAATGCGGATATGTACATTTTGCAGACTCACGACACCGTGGTCCTTCAAGGCGTGAACGGATACCGTGTGATTCCTTTAGATGGACGCGCGCATTTTTCGGCTAACTTTCACCAGTGGCAGGGCAATGGAGTCGGCCATTGGGAGGGAGACACGCTGGTTGTAGAAACCACCAATTTCCGGCCTGACGATACTTACCGGGGTGCGAACGCCAAGACCCTGAAAATCACCGAGCGCTTTACCCGCATTTCCGCGGATACCATCGAATACAAATTCACCATCGACGACCCAGCGACGTGGACGAAACCGTGGTCGGTAATCCTTCCTTTGAGCGCAGAGAAGGGACCGATGTTCGAGTTCGCTTGCAGCGAGGACGATTATGATGCCGTTAACATCCTCGCCGGGGCTCGCGCAGCGGAGAAAAAGACCTCCGAAGTGCCGATTTCGCAGAAATAATTAACGATTCCCAAAGGGCGCACCGAATCGACGGGCGTGTTACTAATTTTGCCGTTAGGAATGCGTCTACCGCTTCGCGGACGACAACTATGAACGTGTACGTGAAGAGCGTTGCTGAATCGGGAGTTAGCGCGATGGATCTGCTTGAGGCTGAGCTAAAAAAAACGAACTTGCAACAACCTTACAACAAACCAGACCATTCTCCGAATTAGCCCCCCGACTGCCTTCCTTTCTGAGGCTTGGTTAGAACCGGGTGCAGGAGACGAGCCCCGGACCTACGGTTTCTTGAACAAATCGTCGAACGCCTTGCGAGCATCGTTGGGCCGGATAGAGGTAAACCCTCTCGACGCTGGCGCCGGAGAAACGCTTACCGCGGTCGGAGCGGTATCTTTCTCGATTGTTGTGCGGAACGAGTAGAACGTGCAATCGTTTCGACCATCTTTCTTGGCAATGCGCTCCGCTATCGGGCGTGTGCATTCAAACTGCGCGGCCGTGTCGAAGTACGCACACTGCTTGCAGCAATGAAGCTCGAAGCCACAGCGCGGGCAAGTTCCCTTCGGATCGAACCCGGGTTGCAGCACGGCACCGCAATTGGAGCACCGCGCACGCGTGATCGTGCCCACCATTCGTGGAGTCCGCGGCCCTATCTGCTCCTGGCGCGGGCGATTTTCCGGTGGGCGTTTTTCTTTCTTTTTCGGGGCGTCGGAGTCCATGTAGCCCCTTTGGCTATACTTCCGCTCCAATAGTTACCTCCTTGGGGATGTTTTGATGATAACCCGCAATATCAGTCTGCAATTAGAAATCCGGACACACGTTGCTCAAGAAGCCCTGGTATCTTGCAATCCTTGCGTGGAGAAGTTCCCTACAGCCTCGAACGAGTGCCGTCTCAACCGAAAGGGCAGGCGGCAGGAAGTTGGCGAGCAATCGCCACTCGCTCCACCTTTTAGATGAGCAAAAGAGCTGTCCGGTTTCAAAAAGCGTCCCGCTCGAACTCATCTGTGGAGAACGCCTGAAGCGCCGTTACGAGCCCACCAACCTGCCAGACCCTCGGCCGGCAAGTCGGGCTTCAGCAGGCTCTTGGGTTCACCGCACTCGGAGAGTATGGCTTCCGCCGCCAAGTACCCGCTGCGGACGGCGCCCTCCATTGTCGCAGGCCATCCTGTCGCCGTCCAATCTCCGGCCAGAAATAAGTTGGGCAGCGGAGTACGCTGCGAGGGGCGCCAGCGGTCCGCGCCGGGCTGCGGTGAAAACGTCGCGGCCATCTCCTTCACGACCGTAGCCTTCAGGAGCCGCGCTTCCCGCGACTCGGGCAGCACCTCCTGCAATTCGCCGAGACACAACTTGACAATCTCCTGACGTGAGCGCTCGACCAGCCCGTAGGAGGCGCTGATCACCGATTGCAGGTAGCGTCCTTGGCTCGCCTCTTCCGTCAAATGCGATTTATTGAAAATCCATTGCGTCGTTCGGTCCAGCAGCGTCACGAAGGGCTCCGCCATCACGTCTCGATCGAACCAGAAATGCACGCTCGTGATCGGCGATGCCCCCAGGTTTCGAATCTGGCGGAGAACCGGTTCACTCGCCATCACGTGCTCAGGCATGAGCTTGAACGCCGCTTCATGTGGCACGGCTAGAACGTAGAAATCGGCGTTGTGCTGGCGCCCTCCATCCATCCCCACGCCCGTGATCCTGCCGTCATTCTCCTTAAAACCACGCACCGTCGCCCGGCATAGCACTTCCCCGCCCCGCTGCTCGATAGTCGCGCGGCAGCCTTCATAAAGCTCCCCCAGTGGAACGCGCGGAATTCCGACGACGTATCCCGAGCGGGTGGACAGGAAGGCCTTCCAGAAAACATCCAGGCCATAGCGCGCCTCCGTGCGCGCAAGTTCCTCGTTCAACGCGCTCACCAGGACAACCCCCCAGAATCTCGAAATCGCCCCTTCGCTTTGCTTATGGGCGCGCAACCAATCCAGCATGCTGCATCCCGCAGCATCGCCATCGTTGTTGCGCCCGCCCCGGCGCGCAATGGACAGCATAGCTTCAGCGATGCCTCGCTTTTCAGCCCAACTCAGCGAGGGATAAAAGGCCAGTGATGGGGCAAGGTGAAATGGCGGCGGGAGGGCCGAAGCCTCCATCACGGCGCGGCGGCCAGCCGGATCCACGAAAACGAGACGTCCATAACGGGCGATTTTCCCGAGCGCGCCCACGCGGCCATAGAAATCGTCCAAATTTGTGCAGCAACCCAGCGTGACGTGCTGACAATTATCTATCTGCTCGCCATCCGGCAGGCTATACGAGGACGCTCGGCCACCCAAAAAAGGACGCTGCTCGAGCAATTTAACCCGGAATCCGGCTTCAGCTAGCGCGACGCCCGAGGAAAGCCCCGCCAGGCCGGCGCCGATCACGATCACGCTCTTCGAGGACATCCGCCTCCGACCACCAGCCCACGCGGGCACGCAAGAGAATGCGCGCCTTTTCCGCGCCGTTTAGCCGCACCCGTTCGGAGAACACATTGAAATCGCGCTCCTCAATACGGGCCAGCAAGCTGCTGTAGATGCGGGCCAGCGCCCACAGGGCCGCCCTGCTGTCCCCATCCACCTTGCCAATGAGCCGAACCCCTTCCCGATAAAATCGCCACGCTCTCTCCGCTTCGAATCGAAGCAATTCCCGGACCGGCGGAGTCACTGCGCCACGCTCCAGCTCCGCCACGCTGCATCCGAAACGCGCGAGATCCTCGGCAGGAATATACACGCGGCCAAGCGCAAGATCGGGCCGGATATCGCGGAGAATATTCGTCAATTGAAAAGCGATCCCCAAACTCTCCGCCAATTCCAGCGCGTGCGGATCTTGAAAACCGAAGACATGCACGCAAGTGAGCCCCACCGTGCCGGCCACACGATAGCAATATTCCTGCAAAGCCGCGAAGGTCGCGTATTGCGGTTCCAGCAGATCCATTTCCGCGCCGGAGATCAAATCATGAAAATACCTTGAAGGAATCCGATAACGTTGGATCGCATCGGCGAAAGCGGGAAGGATGGCGTGTCCGTGTGTATCACCCGCGACGCATTTATCCAGCAGCCCGCGCCAGCGGCTCAACGCCGCTCGTTTCAGAGCACGTTCGCTCACGCTGCTGTTCGAACCCTGCGGCGAATCGGAAACGTCATCAACCAGCCGCATGAAGGCGTAGATGGCGCACAAGGCATCGCGCTTCGCCCGGGGCAGCATATAAAACGCATAGTAGAAGTTGCTGGCGGCGCTGCGGGCCACATGCCGGCAGTGATCGTAAGAATGCGCGACCGCGGCGGCGCCGTTCTTTGCTTTTACAGGCACGTCGGCGGTCCCACCCTCCCCGATCGCTGAACCCTTATTCGAGCTCACTGTCGGTAGAACTCGGCCGGCCAAAGCGCGGCCCAGCAGAAGTAAGCGCTTAGCCCCACCGATAGAGGGCCGCTCGGCCAAAGTGTTGTAGCCGATCGCCTCAATAGTATCTAGAACCGCCAGACCACCTCGGCTGAAAAGTTCTATATCCACCCGCAAACGCCCCTCCAAGCTCGCTGCCAGCGGCCATCCTTCGGCAAAGAGCTCTCGCGTGCGCACGATTAGCTCGCGCATAAGAGCTGCGTAGCGGTCGTCAAACACCCGTGCTTCGATGTCACTCGCTTCCAGTCCGTGGCGTTGCATCGCATCCATCGGAATATAAATCCGGCCCTTTTCCAAATCTCGTGAGACGTCCTGCCAGAAATTGGCAAGCTGTAAGGCTGTGCACGTCGCATCGGAGAGCCGCTGCCGTTCTGAATCGCGGTAACCGCACAGATAAAGCACCAGCCTGCCGACCGGGTTTGCTGAATAGCGGCAGTAGCCGAGCACGTCTTCCCAAGTTGAATAGCGATGTACGGTCTGGTCGTGCCGGAAGGCGCTCAGTAGGTCACGAAACGGCTGCGCCGGAATATCAAACGCACGGATGGTCGGCGCGAGCGCCACGAAAACGGGATGGCTGGGCCGGCCCTCATAGCAAAGGTTCAGCTCGTTCTCCCACCAGTCCAGCAATTCCAATGCACGCGCGGCGTCGCCTACTTCATCTCCAAGGTCATCTGCCCAACGGCAGTAGGCATAAACGTTATAGAAATGCCGGCGCAGGCGCCGGGGCAGCATCCAGGATACGACATGAAAATTCTCGTAATGGTGTGTGGCCAGCCGATGTGTGTACTGCTCGGCCTCGGCGACCGAGCAGCCCGGAGGCGGCAACGATACAGCAATCTCGATTTCGGGTGAGCGCATGAATTTGCTGGATGCAAAGGGCGTGGCGCACCCGCCTACGGGATCACCGCGACTTTCATTTCGCCGTTTCGGTCCTTCATGTGTTGGAACATCAAGGGAAGCTCACGCAGGGGAATCTCCGCGTTGACAAAATCCCGCGCGCGGATTTCGCCGCGAGCGATGGCCTCCATGGCCTCCCGAATGAAGCGCGGCGTGTGATGAAAGGTCGACTTGATGGTGATCTCGGAATAGTGCAGTCCCGTGGGATCGAGTTCAACCCGAGTGCCCTGAGGACAGCCTCCGAAAAGATTTACCGTGCCGCCGCAACGAACCATCTGAATGGCCCAGTCCCAGGTGCGCGGAGAGCCGACCGCCTCGATCACCGAATCGGCGCCGCGGCCTCCTTCGGTGAGCCGGCGCACCTCGCCGATAGGATCGGCCAGGTTGTTTACATCGAAGGCGGCCCGCGCTCCCATGCGTTCCGCGGCCTTCACTTGGCTCGGGCGTTTGCCCAGAGCAATCACGTTTACGCCCCGGCACGAAAGCATGCGAACAAATTTCAAACCGATGGGCCCGCATCCGATCAGCACGGTAGTGTCGCCGGGCTGCACCCCGGTTTCGTGAATTCCTCGAAGAACACACGCCAGCGGCTCAGCCATTGCCGCATCCATGTAGGAGACGTGCGGCGGAATCTGCAGCATATTCTTGCGGACGATGCGTCCGGGGATGCGAATGTACTCGGCATACGCGCCGTTATTGAAGAGCAAATCCTCGCAAAGATTGCTGCGCTCCTTGCGGCAAAAAAAGCACACGCCGCAAGGCGCGGAATTTGCCGGCATCACCCGCGAGCCTACCGCCAGATTTTCAGGAACCTCGGTGCCGACCTGCTCCACCACACCCGCGAGTTCGTGTCCAAAAACCGCCGGCGGGGTGATCATCCGCGCATGGTAGCCACGCTTCCAGACTTTGAGATCGGTGCCGCAGGTGAGCGCGACCTTCACTCGAACCAGCGCTTCGTCGGGTGCCAGCGTCGGAATATCGATTTTCTCGATCTTCAGATCTTCACTGCCGTACAGCACCGCGGCGGTCATGTGCCCGCTTGATTTAACTTCAGTTAATGGTTGTGTCAGAGTTCCCATGAATTAGGATTCCGCCTAGCAGATCGGATCAAAGACTTTGACCTATGAAGGCCATATTAAGGGATGACCAGAATTTTCAAGGAGTTGTTCGGCCGTACCGCAAGAGATAATGCCGCGCCGAATTCCTCGAGAGAAAACCGATGTGTGATGAGCGCTGATACCGGCAGCGTCCGCGAAAAGATCAGGTTCGCCGACTCTTCCTGACGATCCAGGGCGGCGCTGTAACTTCCGAGAATCTCTTTCTCTTCCACTCCAACATCGGCCGCGGGAAACTCAATCTTCATGTGCGGATCATTCTGGGCGAAGAGCAGCACTCGGCCTCCTGGCCGCGCGATGGCCAGCGCCTCGGTCAGTGCCGCAGGCAAGGGCACGGCGACCAGCACCGCATCTGCGCCCCGGCCCGCCGTAAACTTCCGGACTTCCTCCGCAACCGAAAGAACCAGAGGATCAAACGCTCCCGCCGCACCCAAACGCTCACTCACAGCGCGCCGCTCTGCCATCGGATCGGTGGTCAACACGCGAGCGCCTGCCCGCCGTGCAAGCAACATCAGAAGCAGCCCGATGGGCCCTTGGCCCATAACCACTACGGTCTCGCCGGCCTCGATACGAGCCTTCTCCACCGCCTTTAAGCAGGTGTTCACGGGCTCGACGAATGTCGCCTCTTCGAAGCTTATGCCCGCGGGAATCTCCACCATTCCTCGTTCCACGATCCAGGGCATGGCCCGCACATATTCCGCAAAGCCTCCCCCGTTCGGTTCGAAGCCCGCCGTCAGTCCCACTTTCTTGTAAGCTGGACATTGCGAGAACAGCCGCCGATCACAATAGAAGCAGGCACCGCAGGGAACGTGATGGAAACTGACGACGCGGTCGCCCTCCTTCCAGCGGTGCACGGCGCTGCCCACTGCAACGATGGTGCCTGCGACCTCGTGTCCGAATATCTGCGGAGGCCTGATGAAGCCATGCTGTATCTTCTTCAGGTCCGTCCCGCAAATCCCGCAAGCTGCCACCTGAATCAGAACTTCGTCCTCCGCGATCTCCGGGACAGGAACATACTCAGTGGCAACGCGCCCGGCGCCGTGATACACCCCTGCGCGCATCTTCCGCGGCAGTGTAGCGCGGCTTTCAGAACCCGCCACAAGGTTGGGCGCCACGCTCATGTCGCCGCCACCATCTCCGATTGCGAGAGGTCCAGCCGGGCGCTGAGTAACTGGAGATAATGATCGAGGAAATCGGCCAGTTGCCGCGCTGCAAACCTGCAGTCCCGAGCGAAGCTCAGCAGCGCCGGCAAACCGTGGGGCTGACGGATCACTTGACCCAGCAGAGCACTCAACCGAATCTGCCCGCGCGGGTCGCGAGCTTGATCGAAATCGTAAGGAAGCGAGCACGCGGCCGTGTCACTCACGGAACGTATCGCCGCCGCGCGTACGCCGTGTCGCGCCGCCTCCGCCAGGATCACGAAACTCTCCATCTCCACCGCATCCGCTTCACCCGCCAACGCCACCTTCTGTGCCGCATCCGCGATCAGATGCTCTGAAGTAAGAAATCGATCGACCTGCCGTGCTCCCGCATCTTGAGCGATAGCGAGAAGCTGATGGTCGCTCGCTACGGCGAGCTCCCGCTCTGCTCGCAGCACCACGCGTCCTGCCACAACCGCACCCACGCCAAAATCCGCGTTCAACCCGCCCGCAAACCCGCTCGATATGCAGATATCCGCCGGTGACGCCAGCGCCCAGCGCGTGGCTTCCGCCGCTGCGGATGTGCCCATGCCCGTCAGCAAGGCGCGCACCGCGTTGCCGGCGATCTCCGACACATACAACGCGAACGGTTCGTGCGCGATCTGCCGGAAGTCGTGCCGCCGGCGCCACGCTGCGAATTCGTTTGCCACCGCGAACGTAACCAGAATCTTCATCCTCGTACTTCAACTTCCCCGGGTCTTCCAAATTGTTAGGCTGCCCGCGCCGGGGCCATGTTGGCGCCGCGCACGGCGCGCACATAGCCGTTCGTTTCGTACCAACGCACTGCCCGTTCGAACGCGGCAGCGATGGGTCCAGCCGCAAATCCCAACTCGGCACGCGCTTTTTCCGTGCTCACGAACATGCTGTGCCGCGCCATGCGCACTCCCTCGAGCGGAACCTGCGGTTCACGTCCGACGAGGCGCGAGAGTGCGGCATCCGCATAACCCACTGCGAGGGCCAGCACATGAGGAACCCGCACGCGCGGCGCGGGCCGGCCCGATACCTGCGAAAGAATCTCCAAAGCCTGCTTCAGCGTCAGATTCTCGCCTCCAAGAATGTAGCGCTCGCCGATGCGCCCGCGCTCGGCCGCCAGGAGATGGCCCGCGGCCGCGTCTTCCACCGGCACAAAATTCAAACCCGTATCCACGTAGGCGGGCATGCGGCCATTCAAAAAATCAACAATGATACGCCCCGTCGGCGTCGGCTTGGCATCGCCCGGCCCGACCGGCGTGGTCGGGTTCACAATGACCACCGGCACTCCCGCCGCAGCCGCCTGTCGCGCCTCCTGCTCCGCCAGCCATTTCGAACGCTTGTAGGCTCCGATCATCTCCTCGACCGAAGTGACCGTGCTCTCGTCGGGCAGTGCTCGTTCGCGCGGCACAGCCACCGTTCCTACGGTGCTGGTATAAATGAACTTTTCTACATTGGCTCGACGCGCGGCCTCGAGCAGGTTGCGCGTGCCTTCGACGTTTGATTCATAAATCTCGCGGGGGTTGCGTGCCCACAAGCGGTAATCCGCAGCCACGTGATAAACAATCCGCACTCCAGCCAAAGCCTTGGCTAAGGACGCTGCATCGCGCAAGTCGCCGGAGACGCGCTCCACGGGCAAACCATCGAGCAATCTCGTTTGGCTCGTCGCTCGGAGCAGCACGCGCACCCGGTCTCCGCGTTCGGCGAGCAGCCGCGCGACGTGGCTTCCCAAAAATCCACTCGCGCCGGTGACCAAAGTCGTCATAACACCCGCAATCGTCCGTCGGAAGAGACCAAGTCTTCGGGCGGCGGCATTGGCGATCCCTGTCCGTTGCCGAAGCCATCGCCGCCTGTGCGATTTGTATCTTTGCGATTCCCGCCCATACGGCCGGAAAACTGCCACTTCAACATCTTCCATGTGTCGCCGAGTTGCCGCTTGGCTCCCAGGATTGGCGAAGGCTCGAAGCCAACGTGCATCATGCAATCCGCACAACGCGGGTCGTTCCCGGGTCCGTATTTCTCCCAAGGCGTTTTTTCGATCAATTCGTCGTACGTTTTGTAGTGCTCATCCGTGATCAGGTAGCAGGGCCCCTTCCATCCCCGCGGATTGAAGGTGGGCGTGCCCCAAGCCGTGCAATCGAGTTCCCGTTCACCGCGCAGGAAATCGAGATAAATCGGCGAGACCATGAGGTTGTATTTATCGAGCAGCGCCAGCGCCTTTCGAAACTTGTCGCGCACATCCTCGCGCGACATAAAGATGTCTTTGGTCATCACGGCCGCGTAGTTGTAGGCCGGCGAGAGCATGTAGCCGTCAACCCCCAAAGTATCGAGGTACTCGTAGAGCTCGGCAATCTCGTCCAGGTCGGTCTCTTTATAAATGGTGGTGTTCGAGCAAACCAGGAAACCCGCGGCCTTCGCGGCTTTGACGCCTTCAATAGCTTCACGAAAAACTCCGTCACGCTCCACACAAAGATCGTGGGTGCGCTCCATGCCGTCGAGGTGTACGTTCCAGAAAAAGCTGGTCGTCGGGCGAAACTCATGCAGGCGCTTGCGAATGAACATTCCATTGGTGCAAAGAATAATGTGCTTTCCGCGATCCAGAATCTCACCGGCCAGCTTCCCGATCTCCGGGTAGATCATCGGTTCGCCGCCGCAAATCGAGACGACAGGCGCGCCGCAATCGTCCACCGCCCCGAGGCACTGATCGACGCTCAGCATCTCATTGATCGTGGACTTGTATTCGCGGATGCGGCCGCAACCCGTGCACGTCAGGTTGCAGGCATGCAGCGGTTCGAGCATCAGCACCATCGGAAATTTCGCGGTTCCGTGCAGGCGCTTACTGGCAATGTATCGCGCCAGATTCGCGGTCATCTTGAGCGGGTATCTCATCCATTACCTCGTTTGGCGCCCGAGGGATGGTTTCCCTCGGGGCGAATCTCGAAAGCGTGAAACTCCTTCGTCCCTTGCTGCAAGTTGCGGTACCGCGAAAGCGCGTACAACGGGAAATAATTCCGGTAAAGGTGATATTTCAAATAGAAGACGCCGGGAAAGCCGGTTCCGGTGAACTGCTGTTCGTCCCAGGAGCCATCGGCATTCTGCTGTTCGAGCAGATGCCCCACAGCCTGAGTCACTGCGGGATCGTCCTGGTCCGATGCGGCCAAAAGGCCAATCAAGCCCCAGGCGGTTTGAGACGGCGTGCTGATTCCCTTCCCTTTTAGTTTCGGGTCTCCGTAGGAAGCGATCGATTCGCCAAAGCCGCCGTCGGCATTCTGCACCGCGCGAAGCCACGCCACGGCGCGTTGGCAATAATCGCGGGCGCTCAGGGCAATCGTTTCAAGCGCGCGCAAGACGCCGCTCGTGCCATAGACGTAATTGACGCCCCAGCGTCCATACCAAGGACCATCCGGAGATTGTTCCCGCGTCAAATAAGTCACTCCGCGCTTCACCGCCGGATGCGTAGCCGACCAGCCGTTCCTTCCGAGACACTCGAGCACCCGCGCCGTCACGTCCGCTGATGAGGGATCGATCATCGCATTGTGATCCGCAAACGGGATTTCCGTGAGAATGCGGCGATCGTTATTGTGATCAAACGCGCCCCACCCGCCGTCACGGTTTTGCATCGAGAGCAGCCAATCCACGCCCACGCGGGCGGCTGCGGTAAGCCGCCGGCGGTCTGGATAGTCGACACGTTGCAGGGCCATGAGTACAAACGCGGTGTCGTCGACATCCGGGTAAAAATCATTGCGGAACTCAAAAACCCAACCGCCCGGGCGCGCTTTGCGATTCTTCACTTGCCAATCGCCCGAACCGAGAACCTGATTCTTGAGCAGCCATTCCGCAGCGCGTACCAGCGCGGGATGATCAGCCGGCAACCCGGATTCCTCCAGAGCGACCATGGCAATCGCCGTATCCCAGACCGGCGATATACACGGCTGCAAACGCATGGTCTCTTCGTCTTCGATTTCATAGCGCGCAAGCTGCCCAATCTCCCGCGCTGTCAAGGGATCATCGGGAGAATACCCCAACGCTACCAGCGCAAAGACCGCGTTCATCATCGCGGGATAAATGGTGCCCAGTCCATCGCTGCGTTCCAGGTGCTCGAGCAGCCAGCCTTGTGCCTGGCGCAATGCTCGTTGCCGCAGCGGCTTCCAGGGCACGCGCTCGTAAAGTTTCAAGGCGCGATCAAGCGCCAGGAAAAAGTTGCGCCAGGAAAAGAATCGATCGCCCCAGGCAAATGCAGCAGCCTGGGACCTGGAATCGCGGAAGAGTTCCTCCACGCGCACGTGTTCCCGCAACTTCCAGTCGGGCTTGTGAGCGTAAAGAATAGCCAGCGGAATAACAATTCCGCGAGTCCACGATGACATTTCGTAGATATTGACTGCAAACCAGGATGGAAGCAGCATCAACTCGGGGGGAATTGCCGGCACCATCTCCCAAACCACCGCCCCTACCAAAGCGAGATAAAAACGTGTGTAGGAGTTCGTCGATTCGAGCCCGCCGAGCTGCAAGACACGCGCACGAGCCCGCTCCATGTGCGCTTGATGCGGGAGGTCGCCGGCGAGTTTGAGAGCAAAATAGGCCTTGACCGTAGCATTGAGTTCGGAGGGACCGCCGAAGTAAATGTTCCAGCCGCCGTCAGGCAGTTGGCGCCGGCGAATGTAATTGGCGAGTTTGCCTACCCGCTGGGGATCGGCCTTGTCGAGGATATGTAAATAGAAGATATAGTCCGATTCGAGGGTAGTGTCGGCTTCTAGCTCGCCGAGCCAATAACCCTCCGAGGCTTGCAGGGAAAGCAGGTGCTTCACGCCTCGGCCGATCGCGTCGGTCAGCTCGTCAGTGAAGGCGCCAGTCGCCGCAATCTGCGGCTGGCCCGTGGCAGCCTCAACGCTGAATCTGGTGCTGGACGCCATTTCTCCCTCAGATGCGCGCTTCAGCCAAATGGCTGTAATAAAAACTACTTAGCAGCTTCCATTAGCCTGCTGGGGTGCAGGGTTCAGATTTTTCTGGATACGGTTGACCGATTGTTTTTACGGATGGCAGGCAACACATCCGTCCCCCTGACCTGACACCCCCAACAAATCACATTATCAGGCACTACTAAGTTGCTGGTCAACAATGAAGATGCCTCCGTGATTCGCTCACCGGCGATTCTCGAAAAAAAGACGTCCTTTCAGCGCCCCCGTTTCTCTTCCTCTAACTTGCGCACACGCTCCGCCAGTTTGGGCAAACGCGAAAACCATCCATACTGTTCTTTGAACCGCTCGATTGGGCGCGCGGGCGTACCCCACACGGTCTGTCCCCGGCGAACGATTTTCCCGCTCGGAATGCCTGCCTGGGCGCCGGCGACACATCCTGCTTCTAGCCGGCAGTGATCCGCAATACCCACCTGACCTCCAACAATCACATCGCTCTCGATAACAGAGGACCCCGCAACTCCGGTCTGTGCGGCCACAAGAGTTCGCTCGCCCACTTGAACGTTGTGCGCCAGATGCACGAGATTATCCAGTTTCACTTGTGAGGCCAGGCGGGTAATTTCGAGCGAACCCCGGGCGATGGTGGTATTGGCGCCTAATTCCACATCGTCGGCGATCTCCAGCGTACCGGCTTGCGGAAATTTCCAATGCTTGCCCTGATCGGTCACATAACCAAATCCGTCGCACCCCAGAACGGCTCCCGAATGCACGATCACGTTATTGCCAATTTTGACCCCTGCGTAAAGCGTTACGCGGGGATACAGCCGGCAGCCTCTGCCAAGCCGGGCTCCTCGCCCCAGAAAACAAAAAGCCCCTATCTGCGTCTCCTCGCCAATTTCAGCTTCTTCCTCGATTACCGCAAAAGGGCCCACCGCACTGCCGCGGCCCAGACGGGCCGACTCGGATATGACCGCCGTCGCATGCACTCCATGAGCGATCGGACCAGGAGGAACAAGCCAGGCGGCGGCACGCGCAAAAGTCAGCTTCGGCCGCGGCGTCAGGATCAGAGTCTTGCCGGAGATCATTAATTCGGCTGACGTGATTACGCAACGCGCTGCCGATCGAATCACGCGCTCCATATGACGGCTGGAATCGAGGTAAACCAGGTCCTCCGTGTCAGCCGCCTCGGGACTGGCCACCCCTTTCAACACCACTGTACTGTCACCCTGAAGTGGCGATTCCAAAAACTTCGCCAGATCTCCGGCTGTTCGCTTCGCCATCATCACCGCTCTCCTTAAGCAGAAAGACCTAATTGCCCCGCGTCGGTTTGGCAAACTCACGCTGCTCGTCCGGATATATCGCGGATTCACTCACAGGACGGGTCTTCCAGCGCCGATGTACCCAAAGCCACTGATCCGGAAAGCGCCGCACATAATCCTCGATCACTTGATTGAAACGCGCCGAATAATTACGGATATCGCTTTGCTCGTCGTCGCTGGGAATGAGCTCGAGCGCCGGCTCATAGCGTAAGCGGTACTTGCGTATTTGCGGATCCCAATAGCTATACGCAGGAACCACGGCGGCACCGGTTCTTCGCGCTAGACGTGCGATTCCGCTGCTGGTGGCCGCGGGAATGCCAAAGAAATCCGCGAAAACAGCTTCTTCGGGCACTGTGTTCTGGTCCGATAGAACTCCGATAACGCCTCCGTCATGAAGAATTCGAAGTGCGGCGCGCGCGGATTCGTTTTTCTTGATCGGACGGTTCCCGGATGCGCAGCGATATCGGTTCACGAGCGCGTCAACGCGCGCATTGTCAATCGGCCGCACGAAAAAATGAATCGGACGGCCCCAAAGCGCGTGCGCAAATGGCCCCAGCTCCCAAGCGCCCATGTGTCCGGTTAAGAAGAGGACGCCTTTGCCGCCCCGTTCCGCGGCAGCGAAATTCTCGAATCCGTCGAGAATCATGGTTTGTTCGATGTTGTTGCGCTTATACCGCGGCAAGCGCGCGAATTCGGCAGCCATCCAGCCCAGGTTGCGCACCATGCGCTTCAAAATCTCGCGCCGTGCGCGCTCCGGCAATTCGGGGAAGGCCAGCCGCAAATTGAATTCCGCGGCTCTCTGAAGCGGCGGACGAATATAGAAAAGGCAATGGGCCACGATCACGCCGATGCCACGTGCCACCGTCCGAGGTAGAGACCCCAGGAATTTGAGCAGGATCCAGGCGGAAGCATACTCGAGACGCTCGCGCATGAGGCGCCATTATGCGCGAGGCCCCGGCTCATGCGCCAGCAGCGAAGGCCGATGGATCAACGCATCCAACAACGATCCCGCCGCCCTGATCCGCGATTCACGAGCATGTGACCTCCGGTCTCCCTCGCGGAGCCTTCGCTTCCCACGAGCTATCTCGGCAGATTCGAGAGAAAGAAACTGGCAACCCGATTTTCGTAGGTGCGTTTCTCCTCATCCAGCATACCGGCGTAGTTGCCTCGGACTATGGTGACCTGTTCTTTCGGTTCAGGAGCCGAGAGGAAAAGCCGGGCCGTGGTCTTGGCCAGATCGGGATTATCAGACGCTTCGATGAATAGCTTTGGCACTCCCGACAACCGCGAAAGCCGTTGCGACAGCGGAGGTACTCCAGCATCCTGGTAGTTCAGCCAATCGAACGCTTTTTCCGCAAAGCTTGGCAAAAGTGGTAACGAGCCAATGCCATAGCGGTTCACCAGGATGCGCAGCATCTCTTGCGGCCGATCGTATACCGATTCGACGGCAATCCCTCGAACCCGAGGATCGGACTCCGCCAGCGAGAGCGCGGCATAACTGCCCATGTCCGTTCCCCACAAACCGAACCGGGATTTGTCCACATCCGTGCGCTGGGCCAGAACGGAAAGGGCCGCTCGCAATTGCTGAACTTCGCTATACCCGAGCGTCGTTTCGATTCTTTTCGCGCTCTCCCCGGTAAATTGAATTAGACCGACGTTGTAACCCTGCTCCTGAAGCGCAGTTGCCAAGGGCAATAACTCCTCGCGCCCCTCGCCATAGCCGGGACACAGGAGAATTGTCGGCGCCGACTTCAGGCCAGGGAAAAACCAGCCCTCACGCGTTCCCACGCCCTCGACGGAATAGGACATCTCCTCCGGATGGCCCGGAAAAGTCGCCAAATCGATGGGTTGGCTCCCGCTCCGCGGCGTTACAATGTTGTAAACTACAAATCCCGATATGATCGCCGCCGCTACAAAAGTAAAGAAACTTAGAGCCAGAAGTGCCGCAATTGATTTGGAGTACCACTGCGTTGGGTAACGAAATTCCGAAAGAAGAGCCATGTGCGCCTTTAGACGTCGGGCTGGCGATGTTAACACAGCGAACTGGCTGCAATATGTTTGATAAACCGGCGCGTGTCGCAACAAGCAGTTTTCAGCGACGCAAGCTCCTGGCGGCGCTATCATAAGACTATCGGAATTGAGGGTCGGCTTCTAGGGATCGAGTCTCATGACCATCGTGGACTTACGCCAACTGAGTTCGCGTCAAATCGAGCCCCTGCTGGCTGAAGAAGCCCAGCGTTGGAGAGACGAGCTGCGCTGGGATTATCGTTCCTCGCTGGACCTGATAAAGAAGTTCGTGGAGGCCAGGTCGCTGGCCGGTTGCGCTGCCCTGGAAGGCGGTGAAGCGGCGGGTTACGCCTTCTATGTAATCGAGGAGCACAAGGGGCTGCTGGGCGGCCTGTACGTCTCGCCGCGATTCCCGCAGCTGCCGCTGGCAAACAAGCTTCTGACCAGCACCCTCGAGACCCTTCGGGCGCTTCCCTACATCGGGCGCATCGAGGCTCAACTGGTACCTTTTGGATGCGAGTTCGACGCGGCGCTCGCCGGCCATGGCTTCCGTCTCTATCCGCGCCAATTCATGTTGCTCGATCTCAACCGCGCCGCGCCCAGTCCCGCGACAAACGGGGGCGCGTCAAATTCGAATGAGTTCTCCGGACTGCGGCTCGAGGAGTGGAACGACCGGTATTTTGCGCCGTGCGCGCGCTTGATCCAACTGGCCTACGCGGACCACATGGACGGGGAGATCAACGATCAGTATCGCAGTGAAGAAGGGGCCCTGAAATTTCTGAAGAACATCATCATGTTGCCGGGCTGCGGCCAATTCCAGGAGCACGCTTCCTTTGTCTTGCGCGCGCCGCACAGCCACGAATTGGTCGGCGCCGTGCTGACCTCGGCCGTGGCGCACGGCGTCGGCCACACTACCCAGATTTGCGTCATGCCCGGTTACCAGCGGCAGGGTCTGGGGAGGCGACTGATTCAAGCCACCATTCAATCCTTGCGAGCCCAGCGATTTAGTGCGCTTTCGCTGACGGTCACCGCCGCCAACCAGCGCGCCGTGGGCCTGTACGCCAGTCTCGGATTCACTCAAATCAAGACGTTCACGGCCGGCGTCTGGAAGTCGCCCGACGCGTCAAACCATCGCAGCCTATTTTCGTGAACGCTCGCGAAGCAGGCCCTTCAATTCCGTCATAAACTCCCGCACGTCTTTGAAATCGAGATAGACGGAGGCAAAGCGCACGTATGCCACTTTATCCAATCTCTTCAGACGGGCCATAAGCAACTCGCCAATCTCGCTGGTGGTACGTTCGCGCTCCGGCGCATCATGGACAAATCGTTCCACCTCATCGACGAGTGCTTCGAGTCTGGTGGTAGGCACCGGGCGCTTTTCGCAAGACTTCAGCAATCCCTGCAAGATCTTCTGACGATCAAATCGTTCCCGCCGCCCGTCCTTTTTGATCACCATATAGGGAATCTCATCGATCCGCTCGTACGTCGTGAAACGGCGTCCGCATTTGAGGCATTCCCGGCGGCGGCGGATCAGATCACCGGTACGGCCTTCGCGAGAATCGATCACCTTGTCGTCGCTAAACGAGCAGAACGGACATTTCAAGCCGGCGCTACCCCCTCTCGCCCGATTCGTCCCGGGAGCCGCGTCCAGTGACGCGCGTCAACGAAACGTGTTCCCCAGCCCGTTCCGCTGCTGCCTCCGCTCGCGCCAAATTGCGCAGTTCGCCCATGGACAATCCTTCATGGATCAGCAGAGGAACTCCCATAAAGGCCGATGCCGCAAACGTGATCAGCCACAACACCATGGTGATCGCCGCTGCCGGCTCCTGCTCTACTCCAAAGATCGTCGTCAACGCGATGAAGCTAGCCACCTGAGCTCCGCCCCCCACCCCTGGCAGTTGCAACACGGAGCCCACCAGCGTGATGGCCAATAGCAGCATCGCCCCAGGAAACGTGACATCCGATTGGACGAAATCGCTCGCGAATGCACGCGCTATCCAAAAAAACGCCAGGGCCACCACTCCCCAATGCAAAACCGTGTAGACCGCCACAATCAACAGATCCGAGAGCGTGCGAATCGCCTGTAATCCTTCGCTGAACCCCGCAATGATCCCGGCCAGCCATCCTTTTAAGCCTGCCGCCCGGTGCCAGTAGTGGAGGCGCCGCTCGAGCACTCCGGCACCATGCAACCGGAAGTAAATCATCAAGATCACAATGCCCGCCAGCATCCCCAGCAAAAGCCAGCCGCCGTCGCGGGCGTTCTCCACCCAATCGGTATTCAGCCCCGCATCCGCGAGTTTTTCGGCAAACACGAGAAGGCTCAAAGCCGCTAATGCCACCGCGGCCCCAAAATCGGTGATCCGCTCGAGTACCCAAACCCCGAACATGCCGGCAACTGGCTGGCGAGTCTTGCGCGCCAGCAACAGCGGGCGAACCGGTTCCCCGGCTCGGCCGAGAATGAATATCGAGGCAAATCCCATCACCGTCGCGCTGAATACCTCCCAAAAACTGCTCCGGCCCAGGTAACGCGAGAGCCGTTGCCACCGGAGCGACCTCAGCGCATAAGCGCCATAGACGGCAATAACCGATAGCAGCAAAAGCCAGACGTTCGCCTGGCCAACGGCGTGGACGAAGCGGCTCCAGGTAAAATCGCCTAAGTGAATTTTGCGGCGTGAAAGGTAGGCGAGCGCGGCCAGCGCCCCTAAAGCTAAAGCTGCCAGAAGAAGTTTGCGAAGGAAGCCGCGCATCCGTTGGCGAGCCTAACCGTAGCGGAATGAGGTGTCAAGGAAACCGCGCTTTCTCTGTCAGCGCTTGAAACACTGCACACGGCCCGGCCGAATTTCATTCCAACGCAATTCCCATCAACGCTCGACCGCGCGCTCGAGAACTTCAAAGAAATCCGGATAAGAGATGCCCACGCAATCGCTGTTCCGTACAACCGACGCGCCCTCTGCCCCTAGTGCGGCCACGGCAAAGGCCATGGCCATGCGATGATCCCCGCGCGGATCGATTTCCGCGCCCCGCAAATGCCCCGCGCCTCGCCCTTCGATGCGCAGCCCGTCGGGACGCTCCTCAACTCGCGCGCCCATCCGTCGGAGGTTATCCGCCAGGACCGCGATCCTGTCGCTTTCTTTCACCCTTAGCTCCGCCGCGTCGCGGATTTCGACTCCTTTTTCAGTATAAGGCCCCAGTGCCGCGAGCATGGGCAGTTCGTCAATCAATTGAGCGATCAGTTCGCCGGAGAGCGTCCCTCCCGATAAATCGGCGTGGCGCAGGGATACGTCTCCAATCAATTCGCCCGATTCGCCGCGCAAGGCTACGATGTTTGCTGGCGCGCCCCATCCGCTCAGCACATCGAGGACCGCGGAGCGTGTCGGGTTCAGCCCGACGTTGTGAATGACGAGACTGGAGCCGGGCAGGATAAGCGTGGCCCCGAGAAAGAATACGGCCGAAGAAAGATCGCCGGGCACCACGACCTGCCGGGCCTCGAGGCTGGGCCGTCCCGAAACGCTTACCACGCGCCCCACTCGGCGAACATCGCCGCCAAACCCCTGCAAAGCCACTTCGGTGTGGTCGCGGGTCGAGACAGGCTCTTCGACCGATGTCGTGCCCTCGGCGAAAAGCCCCGCAAGCAGAACTGCGGACTTTACCTGAGCGCTGGGAACCGGCAGCGCGTATTGGATGGGCTGGAGCGTCGAACCACTGATTTCCAGCGGCGCAAAATTGGCCTCACGCGCCTGAATTCGTGCTCCCATGCGCTCCAGCGGCTCGATGACCCGGCGCATGGGGCGGCGTCTCAGCGAAGAATCGCCCGTCAGCATCGAATCGAAATGCTGCCCTGCCAGAACTCCGGTCAGGAGCCGCATCGTGGTTCCCGAATTGCCCGCATCCAGCGAGCGCCGCGGCCTCCTCAGCCCGTCGATACCCGCCCCCGTAATCAGAACCCGTCCGTCGCCATTTCGGCCGGTTCGCTCAATCCCAACGCCCAATCGCGCCAGACAATCAAGCGTGCTCTGGCAGTCCGCCGCCCCGGAATAATGGCTGACTTCACTCTTGCCTCGTGCCAGGCCCGCGAGGATGGCGCAACGATGCGAGATCGATTTATCTCCAGGGGGTTCAATGACTCCGGAGATCGAGCGAGCCGGTTTGACGGACTGTTTCGCCACCAC
>Ga0207127_10018_pt1 | contig 38567 bp, 27 predicted proteins | sample Alteio_BWMinHeat_17_FD_153574 | JGI IMG/M metagenome (GOLD analysis project Ga0207127, IMG submission 153574) | Enriched cells from forest soil in Barre Woods Harvard Forest LTER site, Petersham, Massachusetts, United States -... | ecosystem: Environmental > Terrestrial > Soil > Temperate forest >...
GAAACCTTAGATCCTGCAAAGCAAGAAGCTGAGAAGATTTTAGCTCAGGCAGAAGAAGAAAGAATGAGCATTCTTCAGGAAGCAGAGCAAAAAGCTGCAGATATTCTGGAGCTCAATCAAGCAAAAATCAGAAAAGAACGCCTTGCTTTTGAGAGCTCTTTGAAGCAAGCTTTTAAACAAGGGATAGAAGCCCTAAAAGAAAGCATCGATAAGCAGCTATTTAATCAAGAGCTCGTCCAGTGGATAGAAAAACATGCAACAGGTCCACAAGTGACTGCCGACTTGATCAAAGCGCTGATTCACGCGGTTGAAAAGGAAGGCATATCAGGAGAGCTCTCCGCTTGCATTCCAAAAGAGGTGCCTGCAGAAAAAGTCAATGCGCTTTTAACGAGCAATATTTTACGCAAATTGAAAGAAAAGGAAGTTGTCCTTGAAGATTTCAAAGGAGGCGCCAAAATTCGCTTGCACGCTCAAAGAATCACTTTAGACATGAGCGAAGAGGCAATTTTTGAGCTCATAGAAAAATATATCCGCAAAGATTTTCGGCAGATCATTTTCGCAAAAAGCGTTTGAAGAGTTGTTGGCATGGCAGAATATTATTTTCTCGCAAGTTATCTTCCTCAGTTGGAAATTGGCCACATGCCTGCTCTCGGATTTGCAGAGCTCAAAGAGCTGCTCCAAGTGAATCTGACGCGTGCAGATCTTGAGAAAGTGAAAAAACTTCTCACTGAGATCGATATGGAGAATCTGAGGGCTTATTGGGTGGGTGAGCCATTAGATCCTAGAGGAAATTATACGCGCGCCCATATCGAACAAGCACTTATAGACGGTGCTTGGCCAGGGGAATTTGAGTTCCCAGACTATTTAGGGGACTATTTAGAAAAATATACAACCCCAGAGGCCCGTATAGAGCACTTTCCCTTGCTCATGAGCCGTTGTTTAGAAGCGCTTCAAGAAGGTGAAACCGGATTTTTAAAAGAGTACTTCCAGTTTGAAAGAGAGTGGCGCTTTGTTTTGGTAGGTTTCCGCGCTAAAAAATGGGGCAAGGACATCGATCGAGAGTTGCAATATGAAGATCCAAATGATCCGATCATTGCTCAGATTTTAGGCCAAAAGGATGCAAGCGCTTTTGAGCCTCCTTTTGAATATAGAGAGCTCAAACCTATCTTCGAAAATGTAGGAGAGTTCCCTTTGGAGCTTTATAAAGCCCTTTATGAATATCGTTTTCAGAGGATTTTGGATTTCGAGGATTCTAAATTTTTCTCCATAGAGTGCATTTTAGGCTATAGCGCGCGTCTTTTTTTGGTGGAAAAGTGGCTGGAGCTCGATATGCATCAAGGAATCGAAACGATTGATACGATTGAAAGGAACATTCAATGACTCACACATATGCTACAGGTAAAGTAATCGGTGCTTTTGCCAACCTTTTAAATGTTCAATTTGAAGGAAATATTCGGCAGGGGGAAATCTCCTTTGTAGAAGTGGGTGGGCAGCGTTTAAAGGCAGAGGTCATTGAGATTGTAGGAAATGAAGCCAAGATTCAGGTGTTTGAAGACACGAGAGGTGTGAAACTGGACACTCCTGTCCACTTTGTCCATGATCTGTTAGAGGCAGAACTAGGCCCTGGCATATTGAGCACGATTTTTGATGGATTGCAAAACAGATTAGAAGAGATTGCCAAAAGCTCTGGCTATTTTATTCCAAGAGGCGTGTATGTCCCTTCCATTGATCGCATAAAAGAGTGGGATTATCAGCCCACAGCAGAAGTGGGATCGATTTTAGAAAGAGGTGATACGCTGGGGACCACTCCAGAGAGTCGTTTTACGCATCATGTGATGGTGCCCTTCTCTTTTTTTGGAAAGGTGACGCTTTCCTGGACCATATCGCCTGGAAAGTACACTGTAGACACAGTTGTGGCAAGAGGAAGAACGGAAGGGGGAGAGGAAATCTCCTTTACCATGCTGCAAAAATGGCCTGTTAAAATCCCTCTTTTTGCAGGTGAGAAGATAAAAGCTTCTCAAATGATGGACACAGGCTCTCGTGTGATTGATACGCAGGTGCCCATCTTGAAAGGAGGGACCTTCTGTACCCCAGGGCCTTTTGGTGCTGGAAAAACGGTGCTGCAGCACCACCTCTCAAAATACTCCTCGGTCGATATTGTGGTGCTCTGTGCCTGTGGAGAGAGGGCTGGAGAGGTGGTTGAGGTCTTAAGAGAATTTCCCACCCTCATCGATCCGCATACAGATCAACCTCTCATCACGCGCACAAGCATTATCTGCAACACCTCTTCGATGCCTGTCGCTGCGAGAGAATCTTCCATCTACATGGGCATCACCATCGCAGAGTACTACAGACAAATGGGTCTGGACGTGCTTCTGCTCGCAGATTCTACCTCAAGGTGGGCTCAAGCACTACGTGAAATGTCGGGAAGATTAGAAGAGATTCCCGGAGAAGAAGCCTTTCCAGCCTATCTAGCATCAAGAATCGCTGCTTTCTACGAAAGAGGAGGCGTTGTCTCGCTGAAAAATGGTAAAAAAGGCTCCATCACTATCTGCGGAGCCGTATCTCCTGCGGGTGGAAACTTTGAGGAGCCCGTCACGCAAGCCACCTTATCTGTGGTAGGAGCTTTCTGTGGCCTTTCAAAGGCGCGTTCAGATGCACGCAGATACCCTTCTATCGATCCTCTGATCTCTTGGTCGAAGTATGTGGATGCTGCCTCTCAAGAGCTAGAAAAGCATGTAGCTGGCTGGGGAGAGATGGTCGCAAGATCTGCCACCATCTTAAAAGTAGGCAATGAGATTGGCAAGCGTATGGAGGTAGTTGGCGAAGAAGGGATCTCTATCGAAGATATGCTGATCTATCTGAAAGCAGAACTCTATGATTTTGCCTATCTGCAACAAAATGCCTTTGATAAAATCGATGCATACTGCCCGCTGGAAAGGCAAATTCCACTTTTCCTATTAATCAACCGCATTTTTGAAGCGAAATTTGACTTCTCTTCTCGGGACCATGCTAGACAGTATTTCTTAGAGTTACAGGGAAAAATTCGCAATTTCAATTCACTTGTTTTCCAGACAGAGGAATATAAAAATAGCTATGTTGACATTGAAGAGATGATCGAAACGGCAAGAAGTAGAGGTCAAAAGTAGTCTCATGAAAAAAGTGTATGAAAAAATCAATAATATGCGCGGCAATCTCATCACCGTCACTGCAGATGGAGTGAGTTTAGGGGAATTGGCACGCATCGATAAGCAAGATGGCCGTTCTACCTATGCATCCGTCTTGCGTTTTGAAGGCGATGAGGTGACGCTGCAGGTGTTTGGGGGCACAAGAGGGATCTCTACGAATGATGAGGTGATCTTTTTGAAAAAAGAGATGACAGCCACTTTTGGAGAGAGTCTTTTAGGAAGACGCCTTTCGGGATCGGGGCGTCCCATTGATGGAGGCCCTCAGATTCAAGGAGAGAGCCTTGCCATTGGCGGCCCCTCCTTCAATCCTGTCCAGCGCATCATTCCTAAGCAGATGGTGCGCACCAATATCCCGATGATCGATGTCTTCAACTGCCTCGTGAAATCGCAGAAAATCCCCATTTTTTCCATTCCAGGAGAGCCCTACAACCAACTTTTGATGCGAATTGCTAACCAAACCGATGCAGAGGTGGTGATCATTGGAGGGATGGGCCTCACTTTCGACGATTATCAAGCCTTTATCGATAACGCAGAAAAAGCAGGATCTGCGGAGAAGAGCATTATGTTTATTCATAGAGCGATTGATCCTGCTGTAGAATGCCTTCTTGTGCCTGATATGGCACTTGCTGTTGCGGAGCAATTTGCCACACAAGGAAAAGATGTGCTGGTTCTTCTGACCGATATGACAGCGTTTGCAGATAGCATCAAAGAGATTGCGATCACCATGGACCAAGTGCCTTCTAATAGAGGCTACCCAGGATCTCTCTATTCCGATCTAGCGTTCCGCTATGAAAAAGCGGTCGATATTGAAGGGAGTGGCTCGATTACCATTATCACCGTCACCACGATGCCTGGAGATGATATCACCCATCCCATCCCCGATAATACGGGCTACATCACAGAAGGGCAATTTTACCTGCGTGGCGGCGTGATAGATCCTTTTGGTTCGCTCTCCAGATTGAAGCAGCAGGTGATTGGGAAGGTGACGCGTGAAGATCATGGCGATATTGCCAACACCTTGATTCGCCTCTACGCAGACTCTAAAAAGGCAAAAGAGCGCGAGTCGATGGGTTTTAAGCTCTCTCGCTGGGATGAAAAACTGATCGCCTACTCAGAGCAATTTGAGAAGAAAATGATGGACTTGCAGGTCAATATTGCTCTTGAAGAGGCCCTAGACTTAGGGTGGAAGCTTCTTGCAGAGTTTTTTACTCGGCAAGAAATTGGGATCAAACAAAAACTGATTGAAAAGTACTGGCCGAGTTAGCCATGGCAGAGATCAAACTCACAAAAAATGAGCTGCGCCTCCAGCAGTTCAGTCTGCAGCAGCTGCAGCGCTATTTGCCCACGCTGCAGCTCAAAAAAAGCCTTCTGCAGATGGAGGTGAATGAGGTGCGCGCTGAAATGATGCGTTTGGAAGAAGAGTTTCATGAAATGCGCTTAAATGTCTCTCATGAAGGCAGCCTTCTCAGCGAAAAAGTGGGCTTTTCTTTTGGAGACGCCGTGAAAGTGGAGACGATCGAGAAAAGATACGAAAATATTGCAGGAGTGGACATTCCCATTTTTGAAAAGGTGCTCTTCGCCCCTTTTGACTACCCACTTTTTTCAACACCCGTCTGGGTCGACCTGATGATAGAGGGCTTAAGGAGGATGGCGATTGCAAAGGCGAAGTTTCTGGTGGCGGAAGAGAAGAAAAAAGCCCTTGAAAAAGAACTTCGAGAGGTCACCATTCGCGTGAACTTATTTGAGAAAAATTTGATTCCTAAGGCAATTCGCAACATTCGTAAAATTAAAGTGTTTTTAGGAGACCAACAGCTTTCTGCTGTCTGTCAAGCAAAAGTGGCCAAGACGAAGATCGAAGAGAGAAAACTTCTCAAAAAAAGAAAGAAAAACCTCTCTGGGAGCGCTGCATGAGAATTCCCCTAGAGAAGTACTTGATCATTGGACCTACTTATCACCGTAGTCCTTTCTTCCGTCAAGCGCAGCGTCTAGGGATCCTGGAATTTATCCGCGGCAATGAAAAGTCCTTTGAAACACCTCCTGAGGTGCAGCTCTATCTCGATGCGCTTCGTATTTTGCGCACAAGGGCCACTGTCAAGCAGCTGCTCCCTCAAATGGATGCAAGATCTGCGATTGTTATTGCGCGTCATGTGGTGGATAGATACAACGAACTGGAGAGGCTGGGGGAAAAAAAGCGCATCTGCGAAAAAGAAATTGCGCGCATTCAGGTCTTTGGCAATTTCTCGGTTCCTGAGCTAAGAGAAATTGAACAGTCTTCCCAGCGTACCATTCAGTTTTTCTTTGGAAAGTCAGGAAAGCACCCTGAATATCTTCAAAACCCTGAGCTCATTCGGGTCGGATCCGCCTCTGAATTAGACTATTTTATGGCCATCAATCGAGAGCCTGTCCACTACGAAGGGCTCATTGAAATCCGTATTGAAAAATCTTTAGGGGAGCTTTTAGAAGAACAGGCTCACATCCAACGCTCCATCGACGAGGTAGAATCGGAGCTTGCCCTGCTTGCGCACCAGCGGAAGCTGATCAATCAGGGCCTTGTGGATGCTTTGAATCAGCACCATTTAAGGGATGCCAAAGAACTCGCTCAAGATGCCCTAGAAGGAAAGATCTTTTCTGTGGAGGCGTGGGTGCCTAAAAATAAAGTAGCCCTGCTGCACAAACTAGTGGAAGAGTGCCAGATGTACTGCGTTCCTATTCGCATTGAGCAAGCGGATAGAGTCCCTACCTATCTCGAAAATAAGGGGGGAGGGCGCTTGGGAGAGGATCTTGTCTCCATCTATGACACGCCTTCCAACCGAGATAGAGATCCTTCTTGGTGGGTCTATATTGCCTTTGGCCTTTTTTTCTCCATGATTGTGGCAGATGCAGGGTATGGCCTTCTGCTGCTTGCCATTTCGCTTTTTTTTCTGCGTAAATTCCGCAAAAAACAGGGCGCTGTGAAGCGTCTTTTGATTTTGAGCACCTCGCTTTCTTGTGGCTGCATCGTTTGGGGCATTTTTACCGCCTCTTTTTTAGGGATTAATCTGCCTCTCGATAGTCCTTTGCGGAAAATCTCTTTAATCGATGGGATGGTGAAGAAAAAAGTAGAGTATATGGTGGCTCACAAGACACTCGGCTATGAGGAGATGGTGCAGCAATATCCCGCAGTGATTGGAATGACTGATCCGGATCAGATTCTTATAGCTGCTACCAAAAAAGATGGCCATAAAGTCACCTACCAGCTGCATGAAGATCTTGCGGGTAATGTCTTTATGGAGCTTGTACTCTTTATCGGTTGCATCCATATCACGCTCTCTCTTTTGCGTTATGTGGATCGCAACTGGTCAGCAATTGGGTGGGTGATCTTTATTGTGGGTGGTTATCTCTATTTTCCTTCGGTTTTGAAAGCAACCTCTTTGATTCACTATCTCTTGGGCGTGCCAGAAGTTGCAGGGGCAACAGTTGGCCTGTACTTGCTTTTCATTGGAATGGGGATGGCTTGGGTCTTAGCCATTATCCAGAAAAAACTAGGGGGGCTTGCTGATATCATGAATGTGATCCAGCTCTTTGCCGATGTGATGTCTTATTTGCGTATTTACGCTCTTGCTTTAGCGGGGATGGTGATGGCTTCCACTTTTAATAGTATCAGCGCTTCGCTGCCTTTTTATTTGGGAGTGCTGGTTCTAATAGGGGGGCACACGGTTAACTTTGTCCTTGCTTTGATGGGTGGTATCATTCATGGCTTGCGTTTGAACTTCATTGAATGGTATCACTATAGCTTTGAAGGAGGGGGAAAGCCTTTTCGTCCCCTTTCTCTTTTAAAAATTGAATAGTTTAGGTGAATAATGGATTTTAATGTGGTAGGACCGGCGCTGGTATTGGGGCTGGCGTGTATTGGGAGTTCAATTGGTTGCGGGATTGCTGGGATGGCATCACACGCGGTGATGGCGCGCATCGATGAAGGCCATGGAAAGATGATTGGGATGTCAGCGATGCCCTCTTCCCAGACGATTTATGGGTTTATTCTGATGCTTTTGATGAATAATGCCATTAAAGGCCAAACGCTTTCGCCTCTTGGAGGGATTGGCATTGGGCTTTCAATCGGTCTTGCGCTGCTTTTTTCTTCTGTTTTGCAAGGCAAGTGCTGCGCGACAGGAATTCAGGCCTCTGCGAAGCAGCCGGCCATTTATGGAAAGTGCTTTGCGGCGGTGGGGATTGTGGAATCTTTTTCTCTTTTTGCCTTCGTTTTTGCACTTCTGCTCTTTTAAATGATCGGGATGGACAGATGATCACCACAGAGCGCACAGAACTCACAGAGGAGGGACAGCGGTCGGATTATGTAGCATTTGGCCCTTTGAGCAATAACGTTGCTGGCGACGCAAATGCAGCATCTTCTCTCTGCGTGCTCTGTGAGCTCTGTGGTTGCCATTTCTTAATTTCAAAAAAAGTTTTTATACTCTTTGTTCTTGTTTTGCTCTCAGGATGCCAGAGTAGCTGGCTCTCTGTGCGCTCAGAACCCCTCTACCCCTCTTATTTGGCAAGCGAGCAGGTGAACACCCCTGACCCCTGGAGAATCTGCTTTGCAGGCCAGCAAATCGTCATGCAGTGGAATTTGCCCCGTAGGCCTTTTGTCTGTGGGATAGAGCCTCTGAGGCTCCTACTCACAGTGCGTTTTGGAGACTATTCCATCGAGACCTACTCCTATGAGGTGAAAACCCCTCAGGGGTATGAGCTCTTCCCTTGTATCAATCAAGAGTATTGGGACAAAGGGGGGATTATTGCCTTTAAGGTGGAGCTCTTTCAGAGAGATCTGCTTCTGGAGGAGTGGCGGCATCATGTCTGGGCGGAAATCATCGACACTTCTAATTGGTAATAATTTTTTTAAAATTTGATCATTAATTTTATTTAATATAAAATAGTTATATTAATTGAACTAAATTTATATTTTTATGATTCCTTCTTATTCTCCCTCTGACTCCCGTCTTTCTCAGATGCATAAAAGTTGGTTGAGTCTGCGACCTTCTCTACGTCAAGAGATTAGTCAAAAAATCCCCTTAGTGGCTCTCACCTTCATTGTGGCTGTAGGACTTTTGGTAGGGACCATCATTCTCTCTGCATATGTCAAAGCAAACGTCTCGAATCTTCTTTTAAGAGAAGGGGTTAAAATAGGTCTTCCTGTGGTGACAGCAGCTTCCCTGTTGGGAGGAGCGATCCTCATCACAGTGATTGCCAGATGGAAAAAAGTGATTTCCCCTCAAGAGGTTCGAAGAGCTCTGAAAGCAGGAGATACTGAGACGGCGATTCGTGGATTTTTTCAGGGGGGGAAGGGGAGAAAAGATTGTGTTTTTGATGAAGAGCCTAGGGCTGATTTGATGAAACCAGGGCCAAAAGGAGGCTTTGTTTTCAAAGAAATTGATGAGCTCATTGCAGAAGGGAACTTGGAGGGGCTTGAGCTCTACTTAAAGGCCAATGGAGAGGCATTTGTTGAAAAAGTCCCTGTTTACTGGCACGCTTGTTCTCACAATAAACCAGAGGCAGTTGAGCTTCTCTTAAAGCATTGTTTGCAGTATGGAAATAAATGGCTATTGGCGACTCCCCCTGTCGAGGAAAGGATCTTTCCTATACAAGTAGCTATGGAGAAGGGGTTTCTGGAAGTTGTCAAACTGCTTGCTCCCCATCATAAAGAAAGCCTTCTGCGTCTTGTTGCTTTTATAAGCATGGCGCGAGTCAAGGAGCCAGAAATTCTAAGAATTCTTGTGAATGCAGGCATAGATTTAAACGCTACCCGTGAAGATAACCCTCCAGATTGTTTGGCCAAATTCTCTGTGCTTCCTTCTATAGCCTCCAATCCTGTGATGCTTTGCGCAGCCATTAATCAGGGTGCGGATTTCCGTTACCAGATGAGGGAAGGCCAATTTTTCTGGAACTGGGAGAGGGGTGATCCGGCAGAGGAGTTGTTTACAGCGCTTCGCTCACTGAAGCCCGAAAAGATCGAAGAGATTCTCGCCTTCCAGAATTGGCAGACCAAAGAAGGCGAATGGGAGTCTTTTGTACCCAATATTCCTTATTTTATTCTAGGCCTTGCGATGAGTCGAAAAGAAGACCAGACAAAGATTTTGCAGCAAGCTCCTTCTTTTGATCAGCGTCAAGTAGCAGCTATTAGGGGAGCTTTGAGGGCACTTGGGGGAGGAGAACATTTAAAGACTCTTCTGCAGCTCCCTCCCATTGTATCCATTCCCTTCTTGGCTGAAATGCCTATAGAAGAAATGAGAAATTTCGATTTCCCTGAGATGTTGAAGACCTACAGAGATCAAAAAGATGCATTAGAGAAGAGCCGGGCCCTTTCTTATAAGGATGAAGAGGACAAATGCCACCATTTAAAGGAAAGCTTTAAACAGGCAGTTACTTTAAATAGAGCCCTCAGACTTTGGCTGGACCCCGAAGTAAAAGAGAAGTTAACAGAAGTAAATCCAGAATTTTTAGAGAAGATAACAGAGATTCAAGAAGCGGTGAAAGGGTTAGTGGGGGATCTCTATCAGGAGTATGCCCAGTTAAATAACCGTCTTACATCAAAGCGTTCTTCAAAAGAAGAAGATAGGGATGTTTTTGCTTTTCTTGAGCCCACTCTGCGCCCTGGTTATTCGGATCTGGAGTGGAAGGAGCTATGGAATGCAGATCTTTGGAAAAAAATAAGTGCGGCAGGTCTTGAGAGTGCTTTTGATGCACGTTTAATAGGTTTGTCAGATAATTTTATGAGCATCGAGAATTTAAAAGACTGGTTGCGACAAGAGGAAGAGAAAATCAATGAGATTGCTGTGCTTCTGAAAGGAAGGGGTCAACCTATAAAGGCCATTGAAGCGTTTCTTGAGTCTTCAAAAAAGTGCACAACGTGGACAACTGAGATTAAACTAGCATTGTATCGTCAGTATATCCGTTGTATGGCAGCGATACTACAAGGATATCTTGCACAGCCCAAGGTGACTGAGACTTTAGATGGAGTTTCTTTAAGCCAGTGGCTTACTCTGAAGATAGAACCTCAAACCATAAAAGAATGGATGGACGCGCGTCCTCAGTCCTATGCACAATTCTTCCAGCTAGAGAAGCTCTTTGCTTCCGAGAGCTCTCTTGAAAAAGCATTAGAACAGGTTAAGCTACGCTTAGACAAGGGTTAAACCAATTTGCCAGCCAACTTCTCCCAAATCTGAAGATTCCTCTCTAAGAATATAGAGAGAGCCTCAGGCTCCATCTCCTTCTGAGAAATACGCGCATGATCGTAGAGGGCGATTGCCATCTCTTTAGCAAGAGAAGGGTCTTTGCTCTCCACAGAATAGATCGCCTTCACAAGAGGGCTATTGGTGTTGACCACAAAAGTGGGCTTCACCACATTGAAAGAGCCTTTTTCTTTCCCATAAAAAGCGAGAGACTCCCTAAGCCTTCGCTCTTCTTCTTTGATCAGAAGAAAGCCAGGCAGGGAGCGGCTTGCAAGGCTTTTTGCCTCGACATTTAACCCTTCGCTATCGATCTTTTTGCGGAAAAATTCAGCGATTCTCCCCCCTTCCGTCTTGCCTTCTGCATCTAATAGACTCATCTCTTTGGAGAGATCTAAAAGAGTGTCGTGAAGAGCGCCGTCAATCCTTTGGAAGGTGACATCCAGCTTGCTTTCTAGCATCTGAAAAGTGGCTTGCTGGATCATTGAGGAGGCAACAATTAAGAGCTCGATACCCTTACTTTTATAGAGATCTAGATAATGTGGGCTTGCAAGATCTTCTGGAGCATAAAACACTTTGCGCTCAGTATTTCTCTCGAGATACTCTTCGACAGTTGTCCACTCACCTCTATCATTTTTCCAGATTAGAAATTCTTTGACTCTTTCATAAAATTTCTCATCTTGAAGAGCGCCATATTTGATGATGAGCTCAATATCTTCCCAGCAGTCGTAAAACTTCTCTTTTTCACTGCGGTAGAGGGCGCTGAGCCGGTCTGCAATTTTTTTGGAGATGTGAGACCCCAACTGCTTCACCGTTGCATCCATCTGGAGATGGCTTCTAGAGACGTTTAGAGGGATGTCCGGGCTGTCGATGGCTCCTCGCAAGATGGTGAGGAAGTTGGGAAGGATATCGTTGCAGTTATTAGAGACAAAAACCCTGTTGCAGTAGAGTTTGATTGACTCTTTTTGAAAGTCGCGCTCTTGGGTGATCCTGGGAAAATAGAGAATCCCTTTGAGATGGAAAGGAAAATCGACATTGAGGTGCACCCAAAAAAGAGGGTCTTGCTCTGTAGGAAAGAGAAAGCGATAGAAATCGAGGTACTCCTTATCGGTGCACTCTGCGGCAGGTTTCATCCAAAGAGGTGCTTGTTCGTTGATCACAGAGCCGTTGAGATAGATTGGGTAGGGCAAAAAGCTGCAGTAGTGCGTCAGAAGTTTACGAATCTTGGCAGGCTCCAGCAGCTCTTCTTCGCCCTTGCTTATGTGCAAGATCACATCTGTGCCAGGCTCCCCACGTGTGCCTTGTTCAATAGAATAAGAGGATGACCCATCGCAGACCCAATGGACAGCAACGCTCTCTTTTTTATGAGAAAGCGTCTCAATCTCTACATTTTCAGCCACCATGTAAGCAGAGTAAAATCCCAACCCAAAATGGCCAATGATCGCCTCACCCTCTTTCTGAAGCTGGTATTTGCTCACAAATTCTTCCGCCCCAGAAAAAGCGAGTTGGCAGATGTACTTCTCTACTTCTTCTTGATCCATTCCAATGCCATTATCTGAAAAAGTAAGCGTGCGCTTCTCCTTATCGATCGTCACATCGACGCGCAAAGAAGGGATCTTTTCCACTTGCTTATTGTCATGGAGAATGGAGAGTTTTTGCAGCGCATCGCAAGCGTTAGAGACGAGCTCTCTTAGGAAAATATCTTTCTCGGAATAGAGCCACTTTTTGATGATAGGAAGAATGTTTTCACTGTGAATTTTTAAGGTGCCTTGCATAATTATCCTTTCAAGAAAAATTTATCTATATTAATGATGCCGCCTTGTTGAAGCATGATGAGGAGTACTCCAACGGGGACAACCCACCTGATGAGAAAAATCCAGGGGTTAAAAATCCAGTGCCAGCGTGTGCCCTGGACCCATTCTTGTTTCCAGCTGGATTTTTCGATGGCCCAGCCAGCAAAGAGCGCCATGAGGGCGGCGTTGATAGGCAGAAGCCACGTAAAGGAGAAGTAGTCGATCGTTTCGAAAAAGTTTTTCCCAAACATCAAAGGCCAGTTGTGAAAGAGGGTCTCTGACCCTGAAAGAGCGCTTGGGATTGCCAAAATGAGGGTGGCTGCGCCGACGATTCCGGCACTTTTTTCGCGCGACCAGCCGAATTTTTCCATCGCCGTTGCCACGAGCACTTCCATGACGGAAATCGCAGAGGTGAGCGCTGCGAAAACGACGAGCAAAAAGAAGATCGTGGAGAGAATGATGGTTCCGGGGAGCTTGGCAAAAAGGGCGGGCATGGCCTTAAAGAGAAGGCCTGTGCCTTCTGTAGGGGCAAAGTTAAAGGTAAAGATAATGGGAAAGATCATCAAAGAGGCGAGGAGCGAGACAAAAATATCGATGGAGGCCACTGTGACAGCTGTTTTGGGGATGTCTTCACTTTTGCGCATGTAGCTTCCATACGTGACAAGCACCCCCATGCCCACGCTTAAAGTGAAGCAGGCAAGGCCGAGGGCTTCTAGAAGGCCTGAGGGCTTGAATTTGGAGACATCTGGCTTAAAGATAAAGGAAAATGCCTCTCCAAAGCCTGAAAGAGTCATGCTGTAGAGAAAAAGGATGATTAAAATGGCAAAAAGCAGCGGCATCAATACTTTTGACCAGAATTCAATGCCCTTCCTCACCCCCTTGTAGACGATTCCAAGGGTGAAAAGGAGGAAAAGAGTGGTCCAAAATAGGTTGATATCAGCAGATTTGTAGAGAACATCAAAAACGCCGCTGATTTCTGCAGAGGTTTTGCCTTTGGTGAAATTGAGGAGCGAGAGGAAGGCATAGTTGACGGTCCACCCCGCGACAACGATGTAGTACGAGAGAATGAGGAAAGCGCTTAAACTGCAGCTCCATCCCAGGAGGCTCCAATTTCTTTGAACGGGAGGGAGCTCTCCGAAGGCATCGACGGGGGAGCGCTCGGCTTTTCTTCCCACAATGAGTTCAGCGATAAAGATGGGAACGCCGATGATAAAGGTAAAAAGAAGGTAGGCAAGGACAAAAATGCCTCCGCCGTTTTCTCCGGTGACGTAAGGAAATTTCCAGAGACTGCCAAGGCCCACTGCAGAGCCTGCAGTTGCCATTAAAAATCCTAAGTGACTGCCCCAACTTTCTCGTAGCTTCATTGTTTCTAAAAGTATTAAAAAACAAGCTCAGCCTACCAGAAGGCTCTTTAAAGAAGAAGAGAGAACAAGGTGGGTCAGGGCTCAAGAAAAATATGACTTTCTCTTTGACAAGCTATTTGTTATGTTTTTTGGAGATATGACTAGGAACTATGCTAAATTCTTCTTTTTTGATTGAAGGAGTGACTGTCACAGCGGTTGCCATTGGCGCCTTCGTCCTAATCGGCGCGCTTCTAACCGCCATGATCCTTCTCACGCGTCAAAAATTGATTCGCAAGGAAGCTTGTGTCATCCGCATCAACGAAGATCCCTCCCTTACCAAAACAATCGAAGGGGGGCAGACTCTTCTCACTACTCTTTCTAAAGAAGGCATTCCAGTCCCTTCTCCTTGTGGGGGTAAGGCCACCTGCAAACAATGCCGCGTCCAAATTCTCGAAGGGGGCGGAGAGCCTTTAGAAACAGATAAAGGAACGTTTACCAAAAAACAGCTCCAAGAAGGGTGGCGTCTTTCTTGCCAATTTAAAGTGAAACATGACCTCCATGTCCATGTGGAAGAGCGTTTTCTTTCTGTCAAAGAATGGTGTGGAAAAGTGATCAGCAACGCCAACGTGGCCACCTTTATCAAAGAACTCGTAGTGGAACTCCCCGAAGAAATCCCCTACAAATCGGGCGGTTATTTGCAATTTCATGTCCCTCCCTTCAAAACCAACACAAGTAGCTGGAAATCCACTATGGATCCCAAGTTTTATCCCGATTGGGAAAAATTTGGGCTTTTTAATAGAGAAATTGATTATTCACATCTCGCTAAAGATGAGGTTGTTAGAGCTTATTCAATGGCTTCTTATCCTCAAGAGGGCAAGATTGTAAAATTCAATACCCGCATCGCAACGGCTCCTTTTGTGAAAGGACAACTTGTGGAAAAGCTCCCTTGGGGCATCTGCTCCTCTTATAGTTTTAGTTTAAAAGAAGGGGATCCGATACGTCTTTCAGGGCCTTACGGGGAGTCCTTTATGATCCAAGATCAGCGCCCTCTCATCTTTCTCATTGGAGGCGCAGGTTCTTCTTTTGGCAGAAGTCATATTCTGCATCTCTTTTACACGGAAAAGACGAAGCGGGAGGTGGATCTCTGGTATGGCGCGAGGTCCTTGAAGGAAAATATTTATCAGCCAGAGTATGAAAAGCTCCAGAGTGAATTTCCCAACTTTCGTTACCATCTCGTCCTTTCAGAACCCCTTCCAGAAGATATAGAAGCAGGCTGGCCGAAAAAAGATCCGTTGAAGACCAACTATCTTTTTCGCGCCTTTGAGCAAGGACAGCTGAAGAAGATGGAGGAGCCCGAGGAGTGTCTCTATTATGTGTGTGGCCCACCGTTGCATAATAGCAGCGTTCTGAAGCTGCTTGACGATTATGGAGTTCCCAGGGACAATATCGTTCTTGATGATTTTGGTTCTTAAATGCGTATAGCCCTTGCTCAAATCAACCCCATTATTGGCCATTTCGCGCACAATGTGCAGCTGATTTGTCAAGCAATTGAGAGAGCACGCCTGCAAAAAGCAGACCTCGTTCTTTTTCCTGAAATGGCCCTTCTAGGCTATCCTCCAGAAGACCTGCTTCTTTTTCCAGAACTTGTAGGATCTGCAGAAAGAGCTCTTCAGCAAGTGGTAGAGGCTTCTTCTCACATTGCAGTCGTTTTGGGGACCATACGTAAATCGCATCCTTCTTGTGAAAAACGGCTCCACAATACAGCTGCAGTGATTGAAGATGGGAAACTTCTCGGATTCCAAGATAAGTGTCTGCTTCCTGAATATGATGTATTTTATGAAAGACGTTACTTTGCTCCTGGCACGGAAACACGCGTCTGGTCTTTGAAAGGGGCGCAGGTGGCCATCACCATTTGCGAGGATATCTGGCAGCATGTGGGCGTAGAAGAAACGCTCTATCAGTTAGACCCTGTGGTTGCTTGTAAAACCATCCAACCAGATCTTTTGCTGAACCTTTCTGCCTCTCCTTATAGCCTAGGGCGCTTTGAAACGCGCCTAGAAATATGCCAAAAAGTGGCTGGAGCAGTTGCTTGCCCCCTTTTTCTTTGCAATCAGGTGGGAGCAAATGACGGCCTTATCTTCGATGGCAATAGCATGGTCATTTCTCCTAAAGGGGATCTGATGGCAAAGGCGTCTGCTTTTCAAGAGGATCTTCTGGTTTATGAAGGGGAAAAGAATCCTATTTCTATTTTACCTCCCGTGGAGTCAGTTAAGAAAGCGCTTGTGTTGGGGATTTCCGATTATTTTAAAAAACAAGGCTTTTCAAAAGCGATCCTGGGGCTTTCTGGAGGCATTGATTCAGCGGTTGTAGCCGCTTTGGCAGTGGAGGCTTTAGGCCCTGACCAGGTGATGGTACTCTTTCTGCCTTCACGTTACTCTTCAGAAGAGAGTAGGCGAGATGCTTATGAATTGGCCAAGCGGTTGAAGATGGAGATCAAAGAACTCTCTATCGAAAAGCCCTGGAAGGCTTTTGGAGAGCTTCTCAAGCCTTATTTTGAAGGGTGTTCGACTGATTTAGCAGATGAAAATCTGCAAGTGCGCATCCGCTGTAATCTTTTAATGAGCTTTTCCAATACTTTTGGGCACTTGCTTCTGAGCACTTCTAATAAGAGCGAATCGGCTTTTGGGTATACGACGCTTTATGGAGATATGAGTGGCGCGCTTTCAGTGATTGGAGATGTGACAAAAAATAGGGTCTACGCCCTTGCAGAAGAGATTAACCGGTTAGAGAAAATCATCCCAGAGGCTATTTTGAAAAGAGAACCTACCGCTGAATTGCGTCCCAACCAGAGAGATAGCGACACATTGCCTCCTTATGCTATTGTGGACGCCCTCATTGAGGATTACGTGGAAAATCGTCTCTCCATCGAAGAGATTGTCAAAAAACGTGGATGGGCTCTTAAAGAGGTCAGGAAATTTGTGCGCAGCATTCATCTCAACGAATATAAACGGAGACAAGCTCCTTTGAGCTTGCGCGTGACAAAAAAAGCATTCTCTGCGGGTAGGCGCGTTCCTATCGTACAGGGATGGGACCTGTGATTGAAAAGAAATGGTCCATTCTCTGGATCACAACCGCTGTCACGGCGCTGATTTTTCTCGATAACACAGTGATGCCTGTCGCTCTTCCTACCATTGAACAAGGGCTTGCTTTTTCACAAATAGGCCTCATCTGGGTTGTTAACTCTTACTTACTCACTCTCACCATGTTGATGGTGATAGGAGGGCGGATCTGCGATCTTTTGGGGGTGAGAAAAACCTATTTTTGGGGACTTTTTATCTTTGCAATGGGGTCTTGTTTAGGGGGAATTAGTCTTTCTCAGGGGATGCTCATCGCAGGGCGCGTGCTCCAGGGGGTGGGTGGGGCACTTCTGGTTCCTACGACAGGGGCGCTTATTCTGCAGACATTCCCTGCTGGCAAACGGGCTAAGGCAATTGGGATCAATACAGGCATCAGCTCGCTCTTTTTGATTCTAGGGCCTGTTGTGGGGGGATTATTCACGCAGTATCTCAATTGGAGAGGGATTTTTTGGATCAATATTCCGGTAGTGGCCTTTGCTTTTGTGATGGCTCAGAAGAAACTTCTCAAGACTTCTAAGAAACAGGAGACTTTTCATGTTTTGGGGGCGATACCGCTGGCTCTTTCGATTTTGGGGATTGTGGTGGCGTTGATGCAGGGGAGTTCATGGGGCTGGACCTCTCCATGGACGTTGGGTTTTTTGGTGATGTGCCCTATTTTCTTTTTGCTCTTTCTCTGGTCTTCTTCCCATACGCAACACCCGATTATGGAATTTTCTCTTTTTAAGTATCCTTTTTTCACTCACGCCAATGTGTGCATGTTTTTGACGCAGTTGATTGTGATGGCAACGGTGTTGTGGGCGATTTATTTTCAGGAGGAGCTGGGATTTACAGCGGCGCAAGCGGGTGGGCTTATCTTCACAGCGACACTGCCTGTATTGATCGTGGCGCCTATTGCAGGCATTTTGGGTGACCGCTATGGGAGCGTATGGCCGATGGGGGCAGGCTTTTTGCTGCTGCTCTTTTCTCTTCTCTGGTTTGCCTTCTTTCCGACAGAAAACGCGATCATCCGCCTTTTGCCAGCTCTTTTGCCTTTTGGGTGTGGAATTCCGCTCATTATGTCACCTGCTGTTGCGGGGGCGATGACGCATATTCCTGCAGAAAAGCTGGGGGCTTCTTCAGCTTTGACATCTACGATCAGACAGCTCTCTTCAACGCTGGGGATTGCTCTGATGTCAGCCCTTTATTATGGAGTGGCAGAAGCTCACAGGCCGGCTGTAGCCTTTTCGACGCTCTCTTTTCTGGGGGCTTTTATTGCGGTGATAGGGTTTGTGTATGCCTGTGCTTTTATGAAGAATAGATTATATACACAAGTGAACTGAAAAATCGGTTTTTGGCTTCATCTGCATCCTCTGTATAGTATTTTTTCTTTAAATTTAATAAAATCTTAATATTATTAGTTTATAATTATTTTATAATATTGAGGTTATAATGCCTGAGAATTTAAAGAGACCCTATGAGGGAGCTTGTAGTCCTATCCCCTCCTTATCAAACGACCCACAAATAGGGTTGGTAAGAGGGGGAGTGATAGTTGCTATAAGTGCTTTAATATTAGGGTTTTTAGTATTATCTGTTCCCTCTGCCGGTTTAAAGGGGTTGAATGCTTTAGCCATTCCAGGGGGGAGTAGTCTGATAGCCGTTGGGGCTATCGCACTTTTTCTAACTACTCTAAGGGTTTGTTATTTATATAAAAAATTTAATGAGCATAACAAACCGACTTCACAAGTAGAAAATTCCGAAACTTGGCAGGGTCTGGTTGTTGGGGATGGGGTCAAAAGCACTTCTCTCCATCCTACGCCAGAAGAATTGGAAAAGCAAAAAACAACCGCTGCCTCCCAGATTCAAAGTGCCTATCGAAGACATAGAGTTCGTTTGACGCTGAAGGAGCGGGTAGAGCAAAGAGCAGCTGCGATAAGCATTCAATCTGCGTATCGTAGGCATCTAGCTCAATCAAGTTTCATCACTTTGAAACAAAAGAAGCAGGAGCAACAAAAATTAGAATCGGAAGTAAAAAGACTGCAATTATACCCAAAAACCGACTTTTCAGCTCATTTGGGTATAAATAGAGTTGAGAGCCCTACCCCTAAGTTCTCTAGTTGTACAGTAAAGGTAACCCATTCTAATCGGCATGAAGAAACTATCCTTATTCATAATGAAGAAGATATCGAGTTGATGATCAAAAAACTTCATGACGAGATCTACCGCACACATGAGTCACTGAACATTTGTGTTGAAGAGGAGGGTAACTTTTTTAGGCGTGTATCTATAGAAACAAGAATGAGGCTTTTTCAGAATGCTCCTTCTGCAGCGCACCTTCAATTGAGCCTGTTTGATTACTCAAATATCTCCATTTACCCCAAACCAGCAAAGATAGAAGACTTAGGTGATGGAAGCACGCGTTATACATACATCAATGGTACCACTGAAACCTTTTTGGCTAGGAATCCATTCGAGAAAAGCCGTATTTTCCCCGATGGTAAACGAGAAAAGGGGGAATTCGGTGCAAGGGGTAGATTGACCATGGGCTATCGAATAGGAGTGGATCAGCGCTGTGAATTTGTCAACCCCAAATCTTTAGCTTCGTATTATAGGGAGGAGACTCGTAGTTGTTTTATGATTTGTGAGGTGGAAGAAAAGCTTGTTGTTCTAGAACAAACACGTGCCTCAGCTTCCTATTCATATGTCATAACAGATATTTCTCCAGAAGCTGTTCTTTTGAAAACCAGCCTAAAATGTGATGGGCAAAGTATTAGAAAGGTGCTGGTGCATAAGGATTTTGAAAAGCATTTAGATCTATTTATGGATTGTGTTCTTGGCATAGATGAATTAGGAATTCCTCGATTATTTAGTTTTTCTAAGAATGCTGTTTTTGATCTGTTAGAATTAGGATTAAAAAACAAAATAGTTGATCCATTAAAAATAGTGGATCCTGTATCGAAACGCAATCTATTCATGCAGGCAGTTTATTGGAAAGATGTACGGATCTTGAGTAAATTGATTGAACTCTTTCCTCACTCTTTTCAGTCGGAAGGACAGGCAATTATTGTAGAACTTTTGCAAAAAGTCTGTTCTTATGGAGAGATTGAATACGTTGTTGAATCGTTCAAAAAACTAGGGGGACACCTCGATTTATACCATAACATGTGGCTACAAGTTGCACAGGGTCATCCACCGAGTGAAGCTTTTAAAAATGACTTTAAGATATTGTCTTCGGAGCAAAAGAGAACTCTATATGATGTGGCCTTTGCCTATGATAATCCTTTTATTTACGAGCCACCAGATCTTCCAGTAAAGGCTGATCAATATTCAATCAACTTAATGTGGATCAATAAACATAAAATGCCTGCTGAGCAGGAATTTTTATTTGGAGACGGAGACACAGCTGAGCAACGTCGACTACACTTCCATGAAGGATTTGTTATTCCTGTTGCTAAATGGGCTCAGAAAAATCCAGGGACTTCTATCAATATATGGGTTGACAGTGAGATGGCAACTGCAGGATCTATTGAAAGATCACAAGAAGCCCTGCTGAAGGCGTTAGAAGGAACTGATCATGGTGAGATTCATTTTAGGGATGTGCGCCCAATAGGAGTTGTTTGTGCACATCCAAAGGTTTTTAATGAGATGCCCATCTATTTTCGAGTAGATTTATTAAGGGCAATCGCGGCTGATCACGTATTACGGCTTAAAGAGACGCAGTATTTTGTATATGGCGATATCGACAAAGATCCTATTTCAGCTGAAGAAATTTTTGATAAAAGAACTCTAAACTTTTTAGATGACTTTGGCTTCGTCATGGCAAAAGGGGGGTCTTTGGGTTTTGAAAATGGCTTCCAGATTTTGAATGGAAGCCATCTTCAGTTTATGGAGTCTCATCGAAAAGTGATTATTGATCTGAGTATTGAGATGGCTCTTCAGAAGCCAAGAGAGATCAAAGAACAACAGATCTACGATACATACCCAGCTATGATCACTCATTTGTTAGACGCAGATGGACGCTATGGTAAATTGAATTTTGATAGAGACCCAGAAGCTTGCGGGATAGACATTTTTAGACGCGATCAATTCAGACAGAAAGCCTCTAGGTTCCTTCCATTGGGAAATGGAGAGATTAGATTAGGAGATATTGCGCCCACAAAACCTGTCAGTCTTCCCCCGTCCCATTTTTGATAAATATACCCAAATGAGCTGAAAAGGCGGCTTTTAGGGCGCGCCAAAGCCCCGGGGTTGAACAATCGCAAGCTGATCAATATTTCTAATATTAATCAGCTTGCGATTGTTCAACCCCGGGAGCTTTGGCGTGGCCCAAAAACCGCCTTTTCAGCTCATTTGGGTATAAATCTCTTTGTACGTAAGATTTAACAAGTTTAAGTAACAGTCGATTCCACAGCTTTGTAAGCCTGAAAAATGCAGTCATTGATGCCAACAGCCCCTTGGCTGCTTCCTACGTAAAAAAGAGGAGGGGCGTGCTCTGGAGGTTTGTATCCTACAGGATACTGAGGAATCGCTTGTTTCGAAACATGCGTTTCGACTGCGTGTGGAAGGGTTTTGATGCCCACATGTCTTTCTACAGACTTCAGAACAGTCTCTAGACCTGTTTCTTGATTCCACTCGCCGCGCAGCATCACGCATAAGCGCGTCATAGGCCCTTGGTTATGCTGTGGAAAGATCTGAGAGTCCCATGTCATGCCTAGAATGCCCTGCTCTTCTTTGAGAGGAATCAAATACCCAAAGCCCTTTTTAGGGAGTCGTTTTCCGTGGTAGCCAAGATGGATGGTGGTCAGTGTCAAAAAAGGGATTTGGGGAGGCAATGAAGATAGAATCAGATCTGCCTCAAAGGCTCCTTGAGTGGTTGTGACAACACCCTTTACGATAGAAGTGGCCTCTGTTGAGAAGAGATATTCTGCATCAAGTGCCTCAAAAATGGCCTTAGGAAGTGTCTCCATACCCTTTCGAAAAGAACAAAGCGGAGAGGGAAACTTCTCTTTTTTTGTCTGAACAAGCCCTTTGATGAGAGAACCATGCTCTTGTTCCCACTTGGCAAGCGTTGGAAAGCATGTCCGAATGGAAAGAGAAGAGGATTTCCCTCCGAAAATGCCTTGCACAACAGGTTCTATCAAGTTGTCGACAAGACTTATGGGAAAATGGCGCGTAAAAAAGGCGTAGATGCTTTCATCGACAAGAGAGGCGGGTTTCCTTTTCCATTCTTTGAGAAGATCGGAAAGGGAGGCATAACGCAGCAGAAGAAGAGGAGAAACAGCCCTCAGCTTGTCTTCCAGCCACACATATCTTTTTTTCGCCGCATGATCCGCCCATATCAGCTCTTTTTCTAGACCCAGCTCCTTTACAAGCTCGAGCGTCCATTTCCCTTTGCCATGCGGGCGAAAGCCTTTTGGTCCTTTTTCAAATAAAAAACCATTATGGATGGTTGTTTCTATCCACCCACCTACACGAGCGCTTTTTTCAATAAAGGTGAGAGAGCATTGATTGCCATACAATTTTCGAGCATACCATCCCGCAGCAAGTCCTGAGATACCAGCTCCGAGGATGATGATCTTTTTCATATGGATGTAGAATACTTTTGAGGTTGATTCATCAAATAGGCATCAAAAATCATAACAATATTGCGAATAAAAAGCTCTCCTAGAGGGGTTGCTGTTAAAGCCACGTCACTTTCTTCAAGCAAGCCTTGATGAATAAGTTCTTTTATTTGAGTCTGTAGTGGATAAAAGTGTTGATCGAAAGGTCTATAAAAAAGCTCTTCAAAGGTCCTTTTATTGAGAATAAAGCTGCACATCAAGGTATGGATGACCCACTTACGCAGCAGATCTTCTTCAGAGAGGATTTTGCCTCTGTGAGTAGGTAGAAGGCCTTTTTCTAAAGAGGCGTAGTAGCTTGCGAGTTCTTTCTGATTTTGGAAGTAGCCATTTCTGACAAAGCCAATGGAGGTGACGCCAAAGCCAATGAGATCTGAAGAAGGGCTGGTGGTATATCCTTGAAAGTTGCGCTTTAAGGTTTTTTGGTGGTAGCTAAGAGCGAGATCATCTTGCTCTAAAGCAAAGTGATCCATTCCAATGCCTATATAACCCGCCTCTACAAGCCTTCTACGGGCCATTGCATAGATAGCGAATTTCTCTTCGATCGATGGCAGCGTTTCATCTGGAATGGCTTTTTGGTGCGCTTTGAGCCAAGGCACTTTGGCATAAGAAAAGAGGGCGATGCGGTCGGGGCGCATCTGTAGGATCTCTTCAATGGTTTTGCTAAAGGTTTCAAGCGTTTGAAAAGGCAAACCATAAATAAGATCAAGATTGATGCTTTGGAAACCGATTGCTTTGGCAAGTGCAAATGTTTGGACTGTCATTTCACGGCTTTGATGCCTCTTGATAGCCTCTTGAACGCGTTCATTTGTATCTTGCACGCCAAAACTGACCCTATTAAAGCCCATAGCTTTCAGGAAACGCAATTTGGCGCCTTGATCTTCAAAAACGGTTCTGGGGTCAATTTCAATGGCTATTTCTCCCGAAAAATCGATAGAAAAAGCACTTCTTATCTTTTCAAAAAGTTTGGCAAAAAGGTCTTGAGAGAGCTTTGTGGGGGTTCCTCCTCCAAAATGGAGCTGAAGAACTTCTTTTTTGCCTGTCAACTGTGTGACAAGGTCAATTTCTTTCATGAGAAAATGAACATAGCGCTCTTCATTCTCCACTTTTCTATTGAGAATGACAGAGCAGCCGCAAAAGAGGCACATTGTTTTGCAGAAAGGGATGTGAAAATAGAGAGAGAGCGGAGATTCAACCTCTTTTAAGTGGTTAGCATAGATTTCTGGAGAGAGGTGGTCCCAAGCAGGTGCTGTGGGGTAACTAGTATACCTTGGAGCTGGCTTATAAAGGCTTTGAAGCCTCTCAGGAGTAATTGTGGACATAGTCAACAAGGAATTTAACATTTTCAAAAGGGGTTCCGGGGACAATCCCATGGCCGAGGTTAAAGATATAGCCAGGATCTCCACGCATCGCCACTAAGAGAGCTTTTGCTTTTTGAGCAATTAACTCTTGAGGGCCTAAAAGTACCGCAGGGTCAAGATTGCCTTGAAGGGCAATTGTCGAAGGGATTTCTTTGCGAATAGAAGCGATCTCTCCTTGCCAGTCAAGACTGATCGCTGCAGGCGAGAGGGCGGCTAGCTCTTTTGCAAAAAAACAAGAGCCCTTGCAGAAAAGGATGACGGGCACTTTTTTGCGTATACCTTGAAGAATGAGCTTCAAATAGGGAAGGCAGATCTCTCTAAAATCTTGTAGGCTGAGTACATGCGCCCAAGAGTCAAAGATTTGGACAGCATCAATGCCTGCCTCTATTTGATAGTTGATATAATCGATCACGGCGAGGGAGATGGTGTGTAGAAGCTTATGAAAGGCTTGAGGATGCGTATAGAGAAATTCTTTTGTACGTAATAAGTCCCTGGAGGTCTTTCCTTCAATGAGGTAGCTAGCAAGAGTGAAGGGAGCGCCTGCAAAGCCAAGCAAGGGGACTGAAAGCGTTTGCTTGAGTTGCTGAATGGCTGTCGCAATGTAGCTGTAGACCTCTTGGGGAGGCTTAATGGTTAAAACAGTTTCTGGCGTGATGGGGGTTTTAATGATGGGTCCCATTCCTTCTGGAAAATCCCACTCGATCCCAAGACCATCGAATACGGTTAAAAGGTCTAGAAAGAGAATGGCCGCATCCACGTGGAAGAGATTGATGGGCAATAGAGTGACTTCTGTGATGAGGTCGGGATTATGGAACATTTCTACAAGCGAGAAGCGCCTTCTCAGAGCTTGATAGGCGGGAATGCATCTGCCTGCTTGGCGCATCAGCCAAATGGGAGGGGGTCCTTTATTTTGACAGGAGAGCGCCGCAAAAAGAGAAGATGAATGGAGTTCTAGCATGAATCCTCTTCAGGACTTAAAGATTTACGATGCTAAAAGATTTTCTCTTTAAAGTACACTTGAGCACTGCCAACTTAATTTTTTCTTTATTAAAAAATCAGCAGTCTTGACTATAAGGATTATGCGATCATCGACAAATAGGCTTATTTAAAATTTTAAATCGACGCACTGTACTGCACTACGTATACGACCATGCTTCTATTCGGAAAGAATACGAAGAGATCAGCCAAAGCTTGACCTGTTTTAATCCCTGGGACCAAGAACCATCCTTGATCCACCCACTTTATTTTGTCGCAGATTCCTCCCATTCTGAAACATGTTCTTTGCGACAGAAATATCAAAAAGAGAGAGAAGAAATCACCAAGATCTATTCAGAGGGTGATTTTTTAACGATTACACTAGATCGGTTGATGAATTAATAAAAATATTTTCATGTCTGTCTACTTTAACTATTTCGTTTTTATTTGATTTTTGTTATATTAGTTTAATAGTTAATTAACAATGGAGAAAAACGATGAGTCTTAGTCCTCTAGATGCCTCTAAATGGGTTGATCAATGTGAACAAGCGGCGTATGAAAAGTTTGGAGTTACTCGTAAGAAGGAAGGAGCGCTCATTGTAGCGATTAGCGCAATTGTGCTTTTGGGAATGATCATCGCTATGTGTCTTGCTTTTACGCTCGGACGGTCTAGTTCAAATTCTGGTACTAGGTTTTTAAGTGTTACATTTGGAACTTTAGGAGGTGCCTTAGTTCTTCCTGGGAGTCTCATGATTCTAGGAACAGGGATACTAGTTATTGTCCGAGCAAAAGCCATTGAGAAGCAATTTTATGGACCCAAAAAACCACTTGATCTTCTGGAAAAAGAAACTTTTAAAGAGCGTTTACGAGAGATAAAATCTTCAACTCTCCTCCAATATTTGGTCTTTAAAAATCTTGGACCATTTGTGCGCAATGGAGTGATCACTGTTGAGCAAGTCAGAGTGCTTAGGGAGATTGCGAAGCAGTCCTCTCAACTTTATAATGAAAAATCAAGAATCTCTGAACCCTATAAGGATCAAGCTGTAGTTAGAGCGTGTGAACAAGCAAGCGACAGCAAATATCTTGAGCATAAAAGGCGAGTGAGTGAACTTGATGCCGTATTAGAAGTTCTTCAAAAAAAATGGATAGAGATTCGTGATGAAATTGTCCCACCCCCTTCGAAAAATGCTCCTGTCGACCTTCATGTAATGAGAGGTTGCCATCTCTAGCGGCACCAGCAGCCCACCACATGGTCGTCCACCATACCAACCGCCTGCATGTAGGCGTAGATAATCCTGAATCTATCTCTTGCTTTTTCATATAGTTTTCTGTGGAGGCAAGTTTATGTAACATTCTTGTTTTTAATTATTTAAAAATCAGTTGCGTTAATGTATCCTGTGAGATACAATAAGGTTGTATGGAAATTGAGATTGAAATCTACGAGACTTCCTCTGGTCATTGTCCATTTGACGATTGGTTTGAAAATATCAGAGAAATCCACACTCGGGCCAAGGTTCTGACTCGTTTCGATCGCCTTAAATTAGGGAACTTCGGAGATTGTAAGGCTCTTGGTGATGGAATAGCAGAACTGCGGATTCATTATGGACCGGGCATACGGATCTATTACTCTAAGATAGGAAGTAAAGTCATATTGTTGCTTTGTGGAGGGGATAAAGACTCACAAACTAGAGATATTGGCAAGGCAAAGGAGTATTTAAAAGAGTATCAATCTAGGGAGAGAAAACATGGCAAAAAGTAAAAATTATCAAGAATGGCTTCTTGAAAAGTTAAAAGATCATGATGAAGCGGTTGCCTATCTCAATGCAGCTCTTGAAGAAAGTCTTAAAGGAGATGAAGAATCTCAGCATCTTTTTTTGATAGCTCTTCGCAATGTAGCTGAAGCACAAGGAGGAGTTGGGAACCTTGCAAAAAAAGCACACGTAGGCAGAGAGAGTCTATATAAAACTCTTTCTGAAAATGGCAATCCCAAATGGCATACACTTGTTTCTTTAGTGATTGCGCTGGGATTGAATTTAAGGCTTAGTTAACGCGACACCAGCATCCCACCACGTGGTCATCCACCATGCCCACAGCCTGCATGTAGGCGTAGATAATCGTGGAGCCCACAAAAGTCATTCCACGCTTCTTTAAGTCCTTTGAAAGCGCATCGCTCTCAGGAGTCGTGGGGGGAATCTCTTTGAGGCTTTTCCAAGAGCCCACAATCGGTTTTCCCTTCACAAAGTTCCACAGATAACGATCAAAAGAGCCAAATTCTTTCTGAATCTCCAAGAAAACACGCGCATTTTGGCGCGCTCCATAGATCTTCAGCCGATTCCGAATGATCCCCGGATCCTCACGCAAAGCTTCTAGCTCTTCATCGCTCATGGCTGCCACTTTTTTAGGGTCAAAGTTGTGAAAAGCTTTTCGGTACCCTTCTCGCCTTTTAAGAATCGTCTCCCAGCTCAAACCTGCTTGAGCGCTTTCTAGCAGCAGCATCTCAAAGAGGGTAAGGTCATTGTGAACAGCAACGCCCCACTCCTTATCATGGTACTCCCCGTAGAGCTCTTTGCCCAAAGAGCCTCCGAAACACCGTTTTTTGCCGTCTATTCCTGTAATCATAGTGAATACGAAAAAGTTGTCGTTACAGGAAGGTGGTCAGAGAGCAAAAGATTTCCCGACTGCATAAAGTGTCTAATTTCTGCATGGGCTTCAAAAACAGTGTGATGAGGGCTATTATAGAGAAGCACACGATCGTAGAGACATCCTTCACAAGGCTTTATCGGAGAGGTGCGCGTAGTCATATTATAAAAAGTCCCTCGGGCTTCTATTTCAAAATCTCTGCCCCATTGCACGTGATCTTGAAAGAGAAAAATTGCCTCTCCACTACGCCTTATCCCATCTATTCCAAAAATAGTGTGGATGGGGTCGATAAAGTGGTTGAAAAATGTGTGTGAGCTATGTTGAATAGGGTAGAGAGAAGCTACTAGAAGACCGCTATTGACAGGTTTTATTCCTAGCCTTCCGCTGTGCAAAACATGGTAGCCTGCTTGTGCAAGTTGTTCACTCATCAAACGGGTGCTTGCAGTATCAAAAGCCTCCTGCAGACAGACCACATGCGCTTTATCGTGGATGAGCCTGGAAGCAATCACAGAGGCGCGCTCTTTAGGTGCCCTCAAAAGCACTCCTGATTCTGAGCTAAATAGCCCCCCAATGCCCTGAAAGAAGTTAATGACAGCAGGTAGCATCCCTACATTTGCAGTTGTGATCCTCACTTTACCCCCATTTGGAGCACGAGGCACTCTTTGTGCTTGCGTGTATTGAAAGGGATGCGGAGCTACTTCACGAAGGACAGACATTACAACCTCATTGGAAAATTTTTCTTAAGAAGATCGATGAGGTAGACTTCTACCTCACGCGGGTTTTTAGGCAGCTGGACGAGCATTTTTTTTGAGATCTTCTCTTTTTTATCGCCAGGCGCTTGCTCTGCCAAAAAAACCACTTTGGTGAGCTTGAGAAGCGTAAACTTGTGCTCACTTGCAAAAAGACGGATCCGCGCGATGTGGTAGAGCCACTCTGCCGCAGGCGGCAAAGGCCCAAAACGGTCTTTCAGTTCATCTACGATCATCGAGATCTCATGTTCATTATCCGCCTCACCAAGACGCTGATAAAACTCCATCCGCAGAGAGATCTCATTGATATAGTCTTCTGGAAGCCTCGCATCAAAGGGAAATTCGATTTTAACATCTGTTTGAAGAGAAATAGTCCCTTTTTTCTGCAGAGAGAGGATCGTTTTTTTGAGCAGTTTACAGTAGAGATGAAACCCAATCGCAGTGACATGTCCTGATTGCTCAGTACCTAAAATATTGCCCGCTCCACGTAACTCAAGGTCATGCATCGCAATTTTCATTCCGCCCCCATGTCCCCCCTGCACAAGGGCGGTAAGCCTTTTGCGCGCAATTTCACTCAACTCCCGCATATTAGGCACGAGAAAATAGCAGTAGGCCTTGCGATTCCACCTTCCCACACGCCCACGGATCTGGTAGAGGTCGGCAAGGCCAAAGCGGTCCGCTCTATCGACCAAAATGGTGTTGGCATTAGGAATATCAATGCCATTTTCAATGATGGAAGTGGCGATCAAAATATCTGCTTTCCCACTTTTGTAGGTGTGGAAAACCCTATCTAATTCATCTGCGTCCATCTGGCCGTGGGCAACTAAAATTCTAGCTTCGGGCAGCAGGGTGCGCAGCCGATCTGCCACTTGGAAAATCGTCTCCACACGGTTGTGGATAAAATACGCCTGTCCATCACGTGTCAGCTCTCGTAGAAGGGCATTTTTGATCACTTCATCGCTTCCATGGCTCACCACAGTATGCACAGGAAGTCTGTCTGCAGGCGGTGTGTTGATTACAGACATATCTTTTGCCCCTACAAGCGACATGTAGAGCGTCCGTGGAATAGGTGTGGCTGAAAGCGTGAGACAATCGACCTCTTTTTTTAGCTGCTTGAGATGCTCTTTGGCTTTGACTCCAAAGCGCTGCTCTTCGTCAATAATGATAAGGCCTAAATCTTTAAAAATAATGTCCTTGCTAATCAGTCGATGCGTTCCAATTACCATATCAATAGAGCCCTTTTCAATTCCTGCGATGGTCTCTTTGATCTGTTTAGGAGTGCAAAAACGGGAGAGAAGACCCACTTTGATCGCAAAACTACTCATGCGTTCTGAAAAGGTATCGAAGTGTTGCATCGCAAGCACTGTTGTGGGCACTAGGACGGCCACCTGTTTACCCCCGTCCACAACTGCTTTGAAGGCCGCCCGCATCGCCACTTCCGTTTTCCCAAAGCCCACATCCCCACAGATGAGGCGGTCCATTGAGCGTGTGGAGAGCATATCCTCGCAGATTTTTTCAATAGCGAGTGTTTGATCAGCCGTCTCTTCGTAGGGAAACTCGTCTCTAAACTGCTTCACAAGGTCGCCATCAGGAGGATAGACAAAACCGCCTTTAAGAGCCCTTTCTGCATGCAGCTGTAAAAGGTCTTTGGCGTAGCCCATGATCGCTTTTTCAGTGCGCTCACGCGTTCTTTTCCAATACGCATCTCCAAGCGTGTTGAGTTTGGGAGTTTCATCTCCCGATCCGATGTATTTGCTGACCAAGTGCGCTTGTTCCATCGGAACGTAGAGCGTGGAGCCTCCCGCATATTCCACGAGCATATATTCCGTCTCAATGCCTAAATGGTTGGGACGTTTTTCAATGCTCAAAAATCTCCCAATGCCATTATTCATGTGCACAATCGACTCTCCAGGGGCAATGGAGAGGCTTTCTACAGGAAGCGCATGGTAGTGAGAGCGCTGTTTTTGGCGGTGGATGCGGTAGCGGTGAGTCAGCTCTGTCATGGGCAGCAGAATGGATGAGGAATCTTTCAATAAAAAGCCACTAGAGAGATAGCCTCTTTCGAAGAAGAGCTTTTTAGTGGAAGAAGGTTCCAAATAGCGGATTTTTTCGCGGAAGTGGAGCTCTTCTGCTTCTGAGGCAGAGAGCAGATAGATGGGAAAAGGACAAGAGAGGAGAGCTTTTAAGAACTCTTCTGTAGAGAACTCCTCCAGCTTGATCTCAGGAGGGCAAAAGCTCGGCAGAAGAGGAAGAAAAGGATGACGCCATCTTTCTGCTAAGAGCTCCTCTCCAAAAGCCTGAAAAGAGATAAGGCGTGGAGGGGCCCCTTCAGCATAGGCGTTAGAACCACTCTTATCTAAAAAACGCACTTCAGAAAGCTCCTCAAGGGGAGAATCTGTGAGATAGAGCTTTTGAAAAGAAGAGGTGATCTTCAGAAGCTCCTGAAGGGTGTAGTAGGCCTTGGAAGTCTCTAAAATGGGTTTTAAAGAGACATACTTATCTTCTAAAGCAAGCAAATCATCGAAAACGACAACCGTTTGAGGACCTAGATAATCAAAAAGAGAGCCCCTAGAGCCCTCTTGAAAGAGCTCTTTTTCGTTTGCAGGTGTAATGAGAATGCTCTCTACTTTTTCGATAGAGATTTGAGAGACGGGATCGTATTTGCGGATCGATTCTACGCTGTCCTCTTCAAATTCTAATCGAAAAGGATCTGTGGAGGAGACAGGAAAGATGTCGATGATGCCGCCTCGCATGGCAAATTCGCCTTTATCGCTTGCCACGGAACATTTTTCATACCCGATTTCTGTGAGGTAATAGGGCAGATCTCCAAAAGTGATTTTTTGCCCTTTGGCAATGGTGAGGTAGAGAGACTTGAGATCTTTTGGGGGTGCTAGCTTTTGGAGAGCAGCTTGCAGGCTTGTGAGAACAATGCGAGGCTCTTTAGTGTCCTGGAGCGTGTGTAGAACCTGATAGCGCTGCCCTGTGATGTCGGGATTGTGCCCCTCTTCCTCCTCAGGAAGGCTTTCGAGTGAGAGAAATTCAATGACCTCTTGATCTTCAAAGAAGGGGAAATCCCCCAGCAAGCGATTTTCATGGTCTTTACCGGTGATCAGAACCACATTTTTTTTGGCAAGTTGCCTCACTTTGGCAAGCAGTAGGGCTTTGGGAGCGTCCCACAGCTCTTCGATGAGAAGGTTTTTGCCAGCAAGGATCCATTTGCCAAACTCTTCAAGACGTGGATCTGTTTTATCCCACACGGCCTTTTACCCACTCTCTTGCTTTTTCAAAGGCGCTCTCAAGGTTTTGTGGAGACATTCCGCCTCCTTGGGCAGAATCACTCTTTCCGCCGCCCTTACCACCAACTACTGGCAAAAGTTGCTTGATCAGCTCGTTTGCAGAAAACCCTTTTTGGACAAGATCAGGAGAGACTCTTACAAAAAGCGCGCATTTGTCTGAAGAGGCTTCAGCAAGCACTAGAATCAAAGAGCTCTTTTTTTCAAAAATAGCCTCAGCATACTCTCTCAGCTCTTTTGCATCGACTTTAGCCATTAAAAGAGGAAGCCCGTGGATCATCTCCAGACGATTTAGAAGCTTTTCCACTTCAGCTGCTAGATTTTGCTTATGGAAGGCTGAGAGGGTCTTTTCTTGCGCTTTATATTCCTCAACGAGTTTTTCCGTCTTTTCAAAGAGATGATGGCTGGATGTTTTCAGAAGCTGTGCAAGAGAGGCGATGAGCTTTTCTCCTTCTACCACGAGCGCTTCGGCATCTTTTCCTGTCACCGCTTCTATTCTGCGCACTCCTGATGAGATACTCGCTTCCTTTGCGATGCGAAAATAGCCGATTTCTCCTGTGAAAGAGGCGTGAGTGCCTCCACAGAGCTCTTTGGATGAGTCAATATCGATGACGCGCACTTTATTTCCATATTTTTCTCCAAAAAACTGCTTGATCTCCTTGCGTTTTTGAGCCTCTTCAAAAGAGAGCTCATAAACCTCCACCTGTTTATTCTCTCGGATTTTTTCATTGACAAGAGCTTCTATCTGGAGAATATCATCTTCTGAGAGAGGTTTGTGGTGGCTGAAATCAAAGCGCAGACGATTGCTCTCCACAATGGAGCCCGCTTGTCTGATATGAGCCCCCAAAACTCGCTGCAGAGCCCAATGGAGTAGGTGGGTGGCCGTGTGATTGGCAGCGATCGCTTTGCGTCTTTTGGTATCGATCGTGAGTGTGACAGCGTCGCCGAGGCGGATCTCACCTGAGCGCACCCTTCCATGATGCGTGACCACATCAGGATAAGGCGCCTGAGCATCCAAGACGGAAAAGACATTTTCTTGTGAGGTGATGGTGCCTTGATCTCCCACTTGACCGCCCTTTTCAGCATAAAAAGGTGTTTTTTGCACAAGCAGGGTGCCCTCTTCCCCCTCATAAAGCGCTTCTACGGGAGAGCCTTCTTTTAAAAGCCCCAAGACGAGGCTGTCAGCTACTTGCTCGTGATAGCCGACAAATTGGGTGGGGCCATGTTCTTCTAGAAAGGCGGCATATTGATTCTCTTCATGGGCGTTCACATCTTTGCTGCGAGACGCTCTGGAGCGCTCTTTTGCTTCTTTTTCGAGAACTTCAAAGGTTTGAATATCGACAGTGAGATGAGCATCTTTTGCGAGCAGCATCACCTCTTCCAGAGGCAGCCCATAGGTATCTTTGAGTTTAAAAGCATCTTCTCCAGAAATCTGTCCAGCGTGTTTGTGAGAGCTTGCGATGATCTGTTGCAGGATGTTTCCGCCTCTTTTCAACGTGCGGAAAAAGCTCTCTTCTTCAAGGGTGAGGGTCTCTGCAATTCTTTCTGAAGAGGTTTTGATCTCTGGAAAATCATTTCCCATAATGGCAATCAATCGAGGCAAGATTTTTGCGAGAAAAGGCTTTTCAAGACCAAGCATTTTGCCATAACGCACAGCTCTGCGTAAAATCTTTCTCAGAACATAGCCACGATCGATATTACTAGGTTGAACACCATCACCAATCGCAAACGCAAGAGAGCGCAGGTGGTCTGCAATGACGCGAAAAGCAGGAGCCTTTTCTTTTTCGTGGGGATTGTAGAGAATGCCCGTGAGCCCTTCTACTTCTGCGATGAGCTCTCTCAGCAAATCCGTTTCAAAGAGCGACTCGACGCCGATTTTTAAAGAGACGACGCGCTCAAGACCCGCACCCGTATCGACACACGGTTTAGGAAGGGGATCCATCTTGCCAGCCACATCCCGGTTAAATTGCATGAAGACAAGATTCCAAAACTCTAAGTAGCGCTCGCCTCTGATGTCTTCAGAGGGACTTCTCGCGTCTCCATAAGATGTGCCTCGATCATAGAGAAGCTCCGAACAAGGCCCACAAGGTCCTGTGTCGCCCATTGCCCAGAAGTTATCTTTTTCGCCCATGCGCACAATGCGCTTTTCAGGCAGGTACTGCTTCCAAAGGGCAAACGCTTCTTCGTCTTCATAAAAGACCGTAGCCCAGAGATGGTCAGGATTGTAGTCAAAGACGTTGAGAGTCACTTCCCAAGCAAAAGCAATTGCCTCTTTTTTAAAATAGTCTCCAAAAGAAAAGTTGCCGAGCATTTCAAAAAAGGTGAGGTGGCGCGATGTATGTCCTACATTCTCTAAATCATTATGCTTGCCGCCCACGCGGATGCATTTTTGCGAAGAAGTGGCTCTTTTGTATGCGCGTACGCTTTTGCCTAAAAAAACATCTTTAAATTGGTTCATTCCAGCGTTGATAAAGAGAAGGGTGGGGTCATCGTGAGGGATCACGGGGGAGGAAGGGACGATCGTATGACCATTTTTTTTAAAATAGTTTAAAAATTTCTGACGGATTTGAGAGCTGATCATAGTGGTCCTTAATTCAGGTAGTAAACGATACAGAAACGAGGATTTTTCATCTTGAGATTTTTTCTTTCTTCAGACTAGAGTTAGTATCCTTAATTAAAAAAGACAGGAAGTTATGGGAGCACTCGAGCCAGAAGTCAAAAAGAGCCTTACTAAGATAGCCAATACGATTCGTGGTCTTGCAATGGATGCGACGCAAAAGGCAGATTCGGGCCATCCCGGCCTTCCCATGGGGTGTGCGGAGTTAGGGGCTTATCTCTATGGCTGCGCGCTACGGCATAACCCTAAAAACTCTTCTTGGATGAATAGAGATCGTCTCGTGCTTTCAGCGGGGCATGGCTCTCTTTGGCTCTATAGCTGCCTGCATCTGGCTGGTTTTGCACTTTCTCTTGAAGAGATCAAACATTTTCGGCAGCTGCACTCCAAAACTCCGGGGCATCCTGAGTATGATGAGACGGATGGGGTGGAGGCAACGACAGGCCCTTTGGGACAAGGGACGGGGAATGCTGTGGGGATCGCTCTTGGTCTTAAAATATTGGCAGAGAAATTCCACACGGCGGATGATACGCTTTTTGATGGAAAGGTGTTTTGTTTAGCAAGTGATGGAGACATCATGGAAGGGGTGAGTAGTGAGGTTTCTTCGTTAGCAGGTCACTTAAAGCTCAACAACTTGATTTTTCTCTATGATTCCAATCACATCTGCTTGGATGGACCTCTTGCAGAGTGCTGCTCAGAGGATACGAAGGCGCGTTATGCCGCTTATGGGTGGGATGTTTTTGAGGTAGATGGCTATGATTTCGATGCCCTTCATGGGGTTATTTCAAACTTAAGGGCGAAACAGGAAAGGCCTGCCTTCGTGGTGGTGCATACGGAGATTGGCAAGGGGGCGCCTACAAAAGCTGGCAGTTCAAAAGCGCATGGTTCTCCGTTGGGTGCAGAAGAGGTGAAGAGGACAAAAGAGCTTCTGGGGCTTCCTGAAGAGGAATTTTATGTGCCGCAGTCTGTGCGCACCTTTTTTGAGCAGAAACTGGCAAAAGATAAGGCGCAGGAAGAGGCGTGGAATGAGAAGTTTCGTAAATGGTCGAAGGCAAATCCGGCTCTTTTTGAGGAGTATAAGACGATGCAAGAGCAGCTGATCCCTTATGATCTTGAAGAAAAGCTGTGGAATCTCGAGATGAAGCCGCTTCTTGCAACGCGCGAATCCTCTCACAATGTCATTGGTCTTTTAGGAGGCTTGCTTCCTTTTCTCTATGGGGGCTCTGCGGATCTCTCTTCTTCGGACAAAACGCTGATGAAGCAGTTTCCGGTGGTTTCCAAAGACAATTTTAAAGGAAGAAACATCAAGTTTGGGGTGCGCGAGTTTGGGATGGGCACCATTGCAAATGGCCTTTCTTTGACAAAGTGCCTACTGCCTTTTGTGGGTACTTTTCTCACTTTTTCAGACTACATGCGCAATTCCATCCGGCTTGCCTCGCTTTCCAAATACAAGGTGATCTACCAGTTTACGCACGATTCGATTTTTCTGGGAGAAGATGGGCCTACACACCAGCCCATTGAGCATTACGCTGCTTTGAGAGCGATTCCCAATCTGCATGTTTTCAGACCTTGTGATGCGAATGAAGTGAAGATGGCGTGGATGGCGGCTCTTTCCTATCAGGGACCTTCTGCGATTATTCTTTCACGGCAGCCTCTCAAACAGCTTTCTGAGACAAAAGTGGCTTATAAGGATGGCATGGCTAGGGGAGCTTATCTTCTCAAGAAAGAGAAGACGAAAGCGGACTACACGTTGATTGCGACGGGTTCAGAGGTGGGGCTTGCTTTAGAGGTGGCGGAAGAGCTCACGAAGAGGGGAAAAGAGGTGAGAGTGATCTCGATGCCTTGTTGGGAGCTTTTTGAAAACCAGGATTCTTCTTATAAAAAAGAAGTGATGGGGGGCGATCTGGGCAGGCGTGTGAGCATTGAGGCAGGCGTGGATCAAGGATGGCATAAGTACATCGGGATGGACGGGGTGGCAATCAGCATGGAGACTTTTGGAGCTTCAGCGCCGGCAGACGCGCTTGAGCGCTACTTTGGCTTTCAGGTCGATGCTATTTTAGAGCGCATTTTGGCTTGAGGGTTAACGCGAGTTTTGGATAAGCCGTCTCTGTAGGAGCTCATCTTTCCGCGTGCTTTGGCAGAAAATCGGTTCGAAGGTAGCGCTTTGGCTACCTTCTTCACCGATTTTCTGCCAAATCCCATCGAAAATCTGAGCCCCTACAGAGACGGCTTATCCAAAACTCGCGTTAGGTTATAAAAAAACCCGATAATCCACTCGGAACACTTTCCCTAATCGCCTTGCCATTTCCTTGCCAATGGATCTTTTTCCATGTTCCATTTCACTAACGTGATGGGATTTGATGCCAAGAAGCTCGGCTAATTTTTTTTGAGTAAAGCCTTCCTTAAAACGACTGCCGCGAATGATGATTCCTGCTTCGGAATACTTTGCGATTTCCTTTTTTGCTACTTTGCGCCAAGGAATAAGTTTCTTTTTTTTATTCGAGTCTCGCATGGGCAGGCTCTTTGGTTGTATAGTCGATTAAGCTCTAAATTTCATATTTGGGTCAGTGCGAAAGCGCCGGGATTGAACGATCGTAAATGACCCAATATTAGAAATATGGGGTCATTTACGATCGTTCAATCCCGGCAGCTTTTGCGCAGTCCAAATGTGAAATTTAGAACTTAATCGACTATACTATAAAATACCTAAAATGGGTATTTTTTTCATCGTTAGCTACAAGTTTCTCTCTTTAAGAAGGAGTAGTTGACTAGGAAAACCCACACATCGAGTTATATTGATTAGCTTGTATAGAAAAAAGTGTTGAGTAGATGCCCTTGGCTAACAAAAGCTCTTCATGGGAGCCTTCTTCTACCAAGCAGCCTTCTTTAAAGACTAAGATTCTATCAACCATTTTGATAGATCCAAGGCGGTGAGTGATTAGTAGCGTTGTTTTCCCTTGAGATTGTTCGCTAAATATTTTGAAGATCTCAGATTCACTTTGAGGATCTAAAGCAGCAGTAGGTTCATCAAGAACCAAAAGCGTTGCTTGCCGGAAAAAAGCACGAGACATAGCTAGTTTTTGCCATTCTCCTCCCGATAGACTTGTCCCTCCAAACTCTTTACCTAAAAGAGAGTTGAATCCAGCTGGCAAGCGATCTACAACAGAAGAAAACCCTCCTTTATGAACGGCTAGAGAAACCCCTGTCCAAGGAGCTTTTAAATTTCCCAAGGCAATGTTTTCGCCCACAGTAAAATGATAATGGCCAAAATCCTGAAAAACTCCACTAAATAATTGACGCCAAGAAGTCACATCTAAATTTTTGAGATCTTCTCCATCTACTGTGATTCTTCCTGATGAAGGATCATAAAAACGTAAAAGAAGCTTAATGAGCGTTGTTTTTCCAGCTCCATTTTCTCCAACAAGAGCAAGTTTTTCACCATTGCGGAGTGTAAAGCTAACTTTTGATAGTGCTTGTCGTCCATCAGGATAAGAAAAAGAGACTTCTTCAAATCGAATCTCACGGAAAGTGTGAGGAATGTGGGTGGATTTATGACTTGAAATAGAACACGCTACCTTTGAAAGAAAGAGTCTTAGTTTTTCAAAAAAGAGTAAAATAGGTGCCATCATACCAATATAGGAAATGGATGCTGATAATTGAGCTTGTATCATCACAAGCGCTTGAATTGCAATTACTAAACTCCCTATTTGTAATGCTCCTATTTTGGCGCGAAGCAGGACTGTACACATAATCAAAATATTTCCTAAAACAGTTAAGGAAGATAAAAAAACTGAAAAGGCAGATTTTTTGAACCGTTCTTTAGAAAGAGCCTCCTGCATTGTTTTCATCAGCTCTTTATACCGTTCAACAAGGAAACTTCCAAAGCCAAAGAGACGCACTTCTTTTGCCACTCGCTCGTCCAAGGTAACAGAAGAAACCCATGCTAGTTTGCGCGATTCAGGACTGCGGAATAACATTTGATCCCATGCCTGCTTTTCAAACCATAAAGTTGAGATTGCGTGAGGCGTAGCTGCGATCAGTATTCCAATAGGAATCCACCATTCTATCGAACTTAAAACAAGAAAGATAGAAATGAGAGTTACAACTTCTTTGGTAAATCCAGTTAGTACATATACGAAGTTGAGGGGTCTTCTTGAAGACTCATTTTTTAAAAACTGAATTTCGTCATAGAATTTGGAATTTTCGAACGGTTCTAATCCTTGAATAGTGTTTGCTTTTTCCATGAGGAGAATATTGCAATGAGCCAGTATCTTTTCGTTTAAATGGAGCCTTAAGATGGCAATTATAGGGCTCAAAATAGTGTCAGCCAGCAGCATTGATCCCCAGAGACTCACAAAGAGAAAAGGAAAGGCGGCGGTTGTACTGCTAATCCACTGAACAATGCTTTGTATAGCATAGAGAGAAGTTGCTGGAATGAGTCCTTGAAAAAGAACAAAAATAAAGAGAATAGGGACTTCAAGAGGAGCAGCAATAATGAGCTGTTTGATTCCCCAGGACAGAGATTTATAAGAGAGGAGACATTTAGTGATAAAATTTGTCATAGGGTCATTATAGCTGATTCTTTTTCACTAGTGAAGGGAATCAAATGACGAGCGAGAATTTCGCAATCAAATCGCATTTTTTTTTCCGAACGGTTCAAAAACTGTTCTTTTAATCT
>Ga0207127_10020_pt1 | contig 38365 bp, 40 predicted proteins | sample Alteio_BWMinHeat_17_FD_153574 | JGI IMG/M metagenome (GOLD analysis project Ga0207127, IMG submission 153574) | Enriched cells from forest soil in Barre Woods Harvard Forest LTER site, Petersham, Massachusetts, United States -... | ecosystem: Environmental > Terrestrial > Soil > Temperate forest >...
GCGTCTTTGCGCGCGAGCAGTTCTGCATGCAATACAGGTTTCCTTCCGGCGAGGTTGCTGACGCGGTGCTGCACTTTGAGAAAGGCATGGTAGCCATTGATTCCAAGTTTTCCCTGGAAAACTTCAGGCGCATTGCGGAAGCACAGACTGACGCTGACAAAAAGACAACACGCAAGAAGTTCCTTAAGGATGTGCGGGAGCGCATTGATGAGATCGCTGCTCGCTATATCCGCCCGGCGGAGGGGACCATGCCTTTTGCCCTGATGTATATCCCGGCGGAGAACGTGTATTACGAAGCCATTATCCGCGACGAAGACGAAAACGATCTCTACACCTATTGCGTGCAGAAGCGGGTGATGCCGGTATCGCCGAACTCGCTGTACGCTTACCTGCAGACCATCCTGGTGGGATTGAACAGCATGCGCATCAGCCAGCGCGCGGAAGGCATCTTGCGAGAGCTGCAATCGCTGGAAGTGGAGTTGGAAAAGTTTGACGAAGTCTACGCCAAGCTGGGCACGCACCTGCGCAATGCCGCGCGCAGCTATGAAGACAGCACACGCGAGTTTGCGCGCATCGGCAACCGCGTGCAGAGCCTGGCCGGCAGCAATGCTCCGGAGCAGATGACGCTGGCGGGCGAGTTCAAGAAGCAGGCCATCGGTTCGGAAAAGACGTAGTTCATCGATTCGTTGTGTGATTGAAGAAATAAAAAGTTAAAGGGGACGCATTTTGCATCCCCTTTGGTTTTCGCTTTTCGCTAAAGCGATGTTACTTCTTTTTCTTTTTGGCTTTCTTTTTTGCTGGCATTGCTATTCTCCCTTCCATTCTGCATGGAATGTGTTGCAACGGTGTTCTGTTGCGATTAAGCAATGTATAGAAGGATTGAAAAATGAAGTCAAGAAAAAAATACACAAGAAGTCATTATTCAGATACACCCCAACCGGGGTCACAAAGAAAAAATCGGCGAAGAATTTTGTTTTGCCCGTCTGAATTCGAGTTTCTTGCGTTCCAACTCTGCGAGTTCTGAAAAGTTCATCGCATGTGCTGCAATATCACGCGTCCCACAAGACCAGAAAAGAGATCTTGCCAGGCGTGAGTCATCATGCCCGGACGGAGACTCCTGCGCCATATTGCGAGCAGGCCGAAGAGAAAACCGTAAGTTCCGAGGACGACCATCAATTTCACACCCTGGTACCCATGCGCGGCGCCGAACACGACTGCCTGCAAAAGCGCGGCGAGATATACGTTGCCCGTCATGGCGTGGAACTGTTTCTGCAGGTAGCCACGGCATATGAGCTCTTCGGCAAAGCCCGCCGTGAGGGCCAGGCCGATGTAAAAAACTATTTCCAGTTTGGTTTGGGGAAACAAAAAACCGATCTTGGCCAGCCGCTCCTTGGCCAGGTTTTCTGCGTCGTGCATCTTTACGATGCCCAGTGCGTATTGCATGCCGGCCAGAACAGCGACGGATACGATCCAGAAGCCTACTGCGATGGCGATATCGAGCAGAAAATCTTCTGGTGATTTCCATCTTCCGCCGATCAGGTCACGCAAACGGATGCCACGACGATGGATCCCCAGCCATACGAAGCCGACCAGTATCCATTCGAAGGCGATGGTTGTGATGTAGAGCGGCATGCGTCCGTGCTGCTGTACGACTCCGTTGAGCGTATGTGCCTGCCCGCCCGAGGCAAGCACCATAATTCCAACAAGTATCAAGGTGTGCCACCAGGGCGCGAGCAGACGATAGTACTTTGGTTGTTCGACGGCTGGAGTTACGGGAGTCGTGGTTGCCAAGTGTCACCTCGTAGCTTTCGTCTAAGGGCTCCGCGGTAAACCGCTTCGCCCTCGCGCTACGCTCGCGCGATCCGGCGCTCGCTTCGCGCTCACCCTTATTGTGAAGCTGTCATCCATCTTATAATGAAGAATTAGAGATTGCTTCCAGGAGTGTTCTGTATGCCTGCTTACAACGAAAACGATGTTGTCATTATCTCCGGTGTGCGTACGCCGGTAGGGAAGTTTCAAGGATCGCTGACGGAGCTGAGCGCAGTACAGCTTGGTGCGATTGCAGTGCGCGAGGCGGTGAAGCGTGCCCAGGTTGATCCCAAGCAGGTGGATGAGTGCATCATGGGCAACGTAGTCTCCGCCGGCCTGGGACAAAACCCGGCGCGGCAGGCGGCGCTCAATGGCGGACTCGCTCCCGAAGTCGGCGCGATGACCATCAACAAAGTTTGTGGCTCCGGATTAAAAGCCGTTGCGCTCGGGGCACAGGCCATTCAAACGGGCAACAGCGAGATTGTGGTCGCAGGCGGAATGGAATCCATGACGAACGCTCCCTATCTGCTGCCGCAGGCGCGCAAAGGATACCGGCTGGGCAATGCGCAAATTATTGACTCGATGGTGAACGATGGTCTGTGGGACGTTTACAACAACTATCACATGGGCATGACCGGCGAGAACGTGGCCGAGAAGTACGGCATCACGCGTGAGCAGCAGGATGAGTACGCGCTCAACTCGCACCGCAAAGCGGCGGAAGCCTGGAAAGAATGCCGCTTCAAGTCACAGATTGTTCCTGTCGAGTTGCCGGCCAGGAAGAAAGGCGAGGCGCCAGTGGTCTTTGATAAGGACGAGTCGGTCCGGGAAGACACGACCATCGAAGCTCTGCGCGCGCTCAAGCCCGCTTTCAAAAAAGATGGGACGGTGACCGCAGGCAACGCTCCCGGCGTGAACGATGGCGCTGCAGCATTGGTGGTGACCAGCTATAAGCGCGCCAAGCAACTGGGCGCGGAACCGATGGCGCGCATCGTGGCCCAGGCTACGAGCGGTGTGGAACCGGCGTGGGTGATGATGGCTCCGGTGTCAGGCGTACGCAAAATCTGGCAGAAGACGGGATGGAAAGCCGACGATGTTGATCTCTACGAACTCAACGAAGCGTTTTCCGTACAAGCTATCGCTGTAATGAAGGAACTTGGCCTCGACCCAGTCCGGGTCAACGTGAATGGTGGAGCTGTGGCCATAGGGCATCCCATTGGCGCAAGTGGCGCACGGGTCTTAGTTACACTACTCTACGAAATGATTCGCTGCGATGCTCACAGAGGCATTGCCGCATTGTGCCTGGGCGGAGGAAATTCGGTGGCGATGGCGGTGGAGAGATAAAGAAGCATTCAGCACTCAGCCGTCAGCATTCAGCTAAACCCTTACCATTTCTTGAACAGCTTCTGCAGGCGGGTGTACAGATCCCTGGTGGATTCATACAGTTCGTTCAGGCCGTTGTTGTCGAGATCAATATCGCCGGCGTCTATATCCATAGAGATGCGGTGGTTCAAGCCGGCGACGACGCGAACGCGGTCCTCATTCAGCTTGTGAAGAGCCTGGAAGGGGTCACGGTTCTGTGATTGCAATTCCATCCATTGCTGCACCGCGCTTGCGGCTCGCCGAGCGTGATCAACGCTATTTTTGAATTCTTGCAGGATGCGCGGATCTACGATCTCCGGACGGAAGGCCGCTGGCAGCTCCTCCAACTCACGGACCAGTTGTTCGAGACGATCGGCAACTTGCGGATCAGCAGCGGGCGCCGTTTTCTTGGCGCTCTCGGTTTGTGGACGGTTATGAACCAGGAGAAGACTGCGGTCATGCAAGAGTGCAGGCGAAGGTTTGGGAGCGAACAAAACTGAATTTGGATTGGGAGCGGAAGCGGCTTCTCCATTTTGAGACTTTACTGCCAGGCCTTGCAGGATGGAACGCAGTTCTACCTGGTCTTCATCCCCCATTTCTGCGAATGAGATTCCCATGCCGACTCCGTGATGCGTGGTGCGCACGATACCGAGTGCTTGTACCTGCACTCCAAAAATTTTCAGTCGGACATAAACCCGCGTATCCACCGGCAAAGGAGAGGTGGTTTCGGCGTAACAGCCGGAGATGCTGATATCACTGAGGCCGCACCAAATTGGGATGCTGCCGCCTTCCGGGCCTACTTCCGCCGTGCCGTTGCAAGCGTAGCGGGTGGCTGCCCGCATTTCACCGGAACGGCCCTCAATCCTTGTGACCCTGGCGGCTTCAGCGGCCAAAGCTGTGGGAGTGAGCGCAGCGAAAGCAGACACGTTTCCGCGGTCCGGAGACAAGAAGGGGGACTTAGGTGTTTTTACTTCGTAAATGTCTATCGAACTGGCTTGAGGAAGCGGAACGCCCCAGATGTATCTCTCGGGATCCATGGAGTGGATGCCAGCTTCTCCGCCACGAGTGGTTCCCGGGTCGCCAATCCATTGGATGGTGAAGTTGGCTTTCTTTAATCCGTGCTGTATGCGGATGACCTCGCCGGTCTTATCCAGACAGAACAGGTCGCGCAGGCGCGCGCCACTTCTGGTGATATCCGCAGTATAAGCAGATTGGATGAATGGTTTCCCATTTCGATCCATCCCCCACACTCGGACGGGCAGGCTGATCTCAATACGTGGTTCGGCTCTGCGGCCCATAAAATAAAGTCTTCATCCAAGGGCCCGCAGCCAAAATCAAGCTGCTGCGTCGTGGCGCTTGCCCTTTCAAGATAGAGATTGAGAACGTGCTTGCTCCAGCACACCCCTTTGACTGGCGCGCCGGAATGGCCCTGGAAATTAAGCGATGTTACTGCGAATAAGACCATTTTTCAAGCAAGATTTTTAAGTACAGGTGCAAGGAAACAAAGTTCCAAAATGGGACTTACTGAAAAAGAAGTCTCGCAAGACAGAATCCCACAAAGCGGGACTTTGATCTAAGGGGTCTAAGGAGCCGCAGGAGCTCAAAGCCCAATATTTATTAGGGCGCGCTACGGCACGGATAAAGAGGATGCGGAAAAAGTTTTGCAGGGGCTAAAGCCCAACACCTTCTGAACGACTTATGGCCCGACTAAATCCGTGCCCTGACACAACTCTATTGATGAAACAAGCCTACAAAGAACGTCACAGCCAGAAGATCAAACGTTGACAAAGCTTTTACAGGCAGTTGATAAAGTTGTGACAGTTGTACTTTGGTTTCTTTCTAACCTTACAAAATGCAGTACGACGTTTTGCATTGACCCCTGCAAGTGACGACTTCCCGGGTTCTATCTAAAAACTTCAAACCGAGACTGATTTTGTAAGGAGAAAGCAATGAAGCACCAGTCCCCCTTTATGAAGAAACTCAAAAATATCAACCCTCAAATGTTGTTGGTCATCATCAGCTTGACGATGCTCCTTCCAGGTATTGTTTTTGCGGAGCAACCACCGGCGCCATGCCATGCTAATCCAAATGCCGCGCAGGACCGCGCAACCGTAGCCAATCGCGGAGATGTTCGTAAACTGCCCCAGCCGCTCAAAGACAGGCTCACGCAGTTAGCGGACCGGCCGCACTCGTTCTTGCCGATCCAGGCATTTGCCGAGGCGGATGGGCCGAGTCAGCTCTTTCAGTACTACCTGCTCGACACGACCGGCTTTGAACCTAATGTCTTCACCGCGCTGTTTCCGGGCGTGAATGACGCGGTCCAATTAACTGCCACCGGCGGGAATTGCGGTCTTCCCACCGTAGGCTCGGTTCGCGTTGTCCTGGAGCCGAAACCCGGGCTGCCTACCGATCCTAACAATCCACGAGCTTTTGTTGATGTGTTCACTGACATCTCACCGCTGTTTGTCATCAACAACGAAAGCGGGTGGTATGAGGGCTGGATGATCCACGATCTGACGGTCCCTGCGGTGAACCCAACGCCGCGTTCTGATGGCCACGCACAATTTGGAACCATCCTGCCGGCGGACGCAGCCAGGCTTAGGGCAATGGGCAGCGGCAACAACACTCCCGGCAACATCTTCACGATGGATGGCAGACTGGTACACTTCCCCAGCCCGTTCGATCACTTTCCCGACGTGCAAACCAACGTGGTTCCCATTCAGGAGAGCATGGGCGCTTACAACGCTATGCAACAAAGCGATGTGCACTCTTATTGGGAGTTCAACTACCAGGGTACGAACTGGATTCATCCTCTTTACGAGCTGCCTTTCACCGGAGGACTGGCGGACAGCACCGGTGAAATCCCTGACGCTTTTATTGACGGCGAGATCGGCAAGCTGCTCTCCATTGTTCCGGGCTCAGGCCCTGACGGAGTTAGAAATGATCCTGTGAGAGTGGGCGATGACCCCAACCTTCCTCGCGATCCGGATAAATTCGACGGCACGGTTGATGCGCAACGCGAGTTCCGTGAGCGTGGCGTGCCCAGCGGTCTGGCCAACGAGATTTATCTGGATGTTTACGAGAGGCCGGCATCGTTTGAGCCCCATGTGAAAAATCTGCAACGGCGGCTGTTCGATGCCTATGCCATCGAAGTCGCAAGAGTGGATTCCAACGGCGACGGCATCATCTCGGCGGTAGAGGGTGATATTGATACCCCGTCCGATGGGTTCCCTAACAACGAGCGGTTGTATCTTCCTCCTACCGCGTTTAACCGCTTTGCCGTAACCCGTGAGATCAACGACGGTATCCTGGCGCCCAGATTTGCTCCCAGCCAGCGTGCCTGGGTGTTGAGCGGATTCCGGGTCGGCGTAACGCCTGCGGCCCCCGCATCTACCGGGCGCGACGCTGACGACAGGTAAGGTGGTTGCTAACCCCGCCGGATCCCCTATCCGGCCTTTGCAATCACCGACCACCAATTCGGGCGGAGCTGCCTATTCATAGGCCGCTCCGCTCGGTGGTGCGTCCGATTGAAGGAGAAAGCTTGATCGGACGATTTTTTCGATTTCCTGCCTTTTCACGCCTAGACCGTTTTCTTTTTTTGTGGCTGCCGTTATACTCCGCAATTTAACCCCTGTTATCCTTTTACTTTGACTCCCTTATGCTCTTCAAAACTCTCAGCGCGGCGGTTTATGGGATAGACGCCAACATCATCGAAGTCGAGGTGGATGTCTCTGGCATCAAGATCAACGAAGACCGGTTTCATACCGTGGGTTTGCCCGATGCCGCGGTGCGCGAGAGCCGGGAGCGGGTCCGCGCGGCTTTGAAAAACTGCGGCTACGATGTCCCGCCGACGCATATCACCATCAACCTTGCGCCTGCCGACATCAAGAAAGAAGGCTCAGGATTCGACCTGCCCATGGCCTTGGGAATCATTGGCGCCTATGGCGGGCTGATTAAGAAAGAACTCAAGGAATATGTGCTGGTGGGCGAGCTGTCGCTCGATGGCGGCATCCGGGGGGTGCGTGGCGCTCTGCCGATTGCCATGGCCACCCGCAACCGCAAGATCCTGAACCTGATTGTGCCTGAGGTCAACGCGCGCGAAGCAGCCGTGGTTGCGGGTGTGAATGTTTATCCGGTGAAGTCGCTGATGGAGGTAGTCCACTTCCTGAACCACAGCAACGGTATTGCTCCTTTAGCCAGCGATCCGGCTGCAGTCTTGCAGCAGGCGCAGCACTTCGCCGTGGATTTCAAAGATGTCCGCGGGCAGCAAACCGCTAAGCGTGCGCTTGAGGTTGCATGCGCCGGTGGGCACAACATCCTGATGATCGGGCCGCCGGGCTCGGGTAAAACCATGTTGGCCAAGCGTGTGCCCACCATCCTGCCGCCGTTTACCTTCGAAGAGGCTCTGGAGACCACCAAAATTCACAGCGTTGCCGGTGTGCTGGACGCAGGTACGGGCTTGGTGGGTGTGAGGCCCTTTCGCTCGCCGCACCACACGATTTCCGATGCCGGGCTGATTGGCGGCGGGATTGTGCCGCGTCCGGGAGAGGTCTCGCTGGCCCACAATGGCGTACTCTTTCTGGACGAGCTGCCGGAATTTCCACGCAACGTTCTAGAGGTCATGCGCCAGCCACTGGAAGACGGCTATTGAGAATATTATTTGTCCCTGCAGGTGGCCTAGTTAACACTCCAAGCCCTTCAACCGGCGGCATCGGGCTGTTTGTTAGCCCCAGTGAGTGGAATTGTATACCTGTTATGCTGCAAGTCAAATCACAAACCATGAAACGAGCGCCAGTTGAATTGAGCAGCAGGCGCTTTTTCGTCCGGGTTAACAGATCCCAGTTCCGGAAAGGTCTAAAAACCTCAGCTAACTGGTTTGGGCTTAACGGTTGTAAGGGAGAGTACTCTGCAAGTTTGCCCTGAGCAAGTTGAATCTCTTTGTCAATTTTCTGAATGTGAGCAACACGCTTATCCTTGCTAAGGAGACCCTCGATAGCCATCTCTTCGGCTGTAGCACGTTGTTGGCGCAGTTTGACAAGGAGAGCTTCCATTCTTTCTCGGTCCCTCTTTTGCCCTTTGCCGTCAATCTTCTTCATTTGCTCGTCAAAGAGACGCTTGAGTTCTTTAGGGTCAGCCAAGATTGTTGATACAAGTTTATCTAGTACTGGTTCGATGTCATCACGGTTCAAAGCTTTCTTTTCGTCTTCGGTTTTGGGATGCAGAAGATTACCTGCACTATCTTTCAGCTTCCGCCTATAGGCTGAACAGATGTAGTAGTACTGAGTGTTTGGCTCTTTCTGCTGATTTCGCGTAGTAATCATCGGCGCCCCACACCTGACGCAGTACAAGAAGCTGTTATAGGTAAACTGGCCAGTCCTTAGCCGGGTCTTCCGGGTTGTTTTGATTTTGTCAGCAATCATCACCTGCACACGTGCAAACGCTTCCTCTGAAACAAGTGGTTTGTCTAATCCGGGAGCTTTGTGGCGGATGATTTTATCTTGGGAGCGGGGAATCCTCTTCCTGTCCCGGAGTGGGTTACCAAGGGCATCATGACGCTTGCCAGCAGGACTTAGGTCACGCTGTTCGGCATACTCGCGCCAACCCATGTAGAGGGGATTTCTCAGGCGATTCTTGACTGTGGTCGCAGATTTTACTCCGAGGTATTCAGCCAGGCCTTTGTAGTTTTGATCTCCAGCCAGGAACCTATGGAAAACTTCCCTCATCTTTGCCGACTCGGGTTTGTATGAGTATTTACCCGTAGCACGGTCATACTCGATGTCAGGAGGTAACGTTTTCTTGCCGCCAGGATGTTTGCCTGCCCGGCGCATCGCCTCCTTACCCCCCATCATCCTCTCTTTGATTGTGGACAACTCATATCCACTCATCATGCCACTGAACATGGCAACCACACGATCCCTCTTGTCACTGAAATCAAGTGGACCAGTAGGCAGGTATAGGAGAGTGTTGGTTTCAACAAACCTCTGCAATATAACCCAATCACCATAGTTTTCTGGCCGCATGAGACGGCTAAACTCCTTTGTAACTACGCCGTCGATTTCAGGACTTCTAATGTCGTTGAGTAGTTGCTGCATGGCTGGTTCATAGAGAACTTCTGCACCAGATACATCAACCATCTGGACGGTTTGAATGATTTCTAGACCATACTGTGCGGCGGTCTGCTTATTGGCTGCAAGCTGAGCGGGAATGCCGGCACGATCCTCGCCAGCCTGCTCCTTGGTGCTAACTCGGATGAGCTCGATTACCTTCTTTGTCATAGCTTAATATCACTCTCCTTCTCCTCCTGCAATCCGACAATCACTTCTGCAAGACGGATCACCGCAGCTAAGACGGGATTTTCTTGTAGAACAGATTGTATTTTGGATTTATCTAGGTTGGTCAATGCGGCATGAAGCATCCTGTGTTGATACGCCCATATCCGATCAACCTCGTTAGCTGACTCAATCATAGCTTCAACTGGCAAGGCTCCTGTTACTTGTATCTCCGCCATCTGCTCGGCAGTCAGATGTACAGGGCGAAGGGCTAGAAACCGTTTTGGTTTTGGTGGCTCGTCAAGCATGAAAAAATTCTCCTCTGTATCTCAACATCTCAACATGAATTCTGATCTATTTCCAATTTGCTAGCTTTATTTACTACTTAAGTAACAAGAATCCCATACAGGGCAAGCCTCACGGCCAGGTAGAGCAGAATTACCCCACAGGCAGGTTCGTGCCATACAGTGAAGGCGCAGCCAGAACTAATGACCAGCCAAAGCAGTAACGCAAATTCAATTGTTCTAAGTAAACTTATAGAAGCCATTTCGACCCTCCTGTGGTCGTACTGGTTAGGCTTCGTCCGGTGCTTGTAACATCGGGCGGAGCCGTTAAGGATGGTTATCTAGAGTGCTATCTGTTCCCAACTCCCAAGGCCCGTTTGATGGTGTCTTGGTGGCAGTTGAACTGTTTGGCAATGTAAGTCCAACTACGCCCCTCCTCTCTTAACTGGACAGCCTTCTCACGTTCATACGGTTTAAGGGACCGAGGACGGCCGAAGACCTTTCCCTGGCTCTTGGCCTTGACCAGTCCTGCCCTAGTGCGCTCAGATAAACGGATTCGCTCCTGTTTAGCGATACAGGCCAGAATGGCCAGCACGGCCTCTCTGAATGGCCCCAGGCTATCCAGGTACTGCTCTGTGAAGCTCTTATAACCAACGCCGTATTCAGCTAACCGTTGGAGATACTGGAGGGTAGCGAGAACGCCCTCCCTACTGAGGCGATCTAGAGACCAGAACAACAACAAATCAAACTTGCGTTGGCTTGCATCTAGAAGCATCTGTTTGAACTGCTGCCTATCGGTTTTCCCGCCAGAGGCAACGTCAACGTATTCGTTAACAACCTCATAACCTTGCCTCTGGCAGTACTCCCGCAGTTGGGCAAGCTGATTCTCGTTATCCTGGTCAGCGGTAGAGACTCGTGAATAGATTGAAACTCTCATCGGTTTGCGTCCCTTCCTCTACTGCTGCTTCCAGAAGCCTTCCTCTTTAGCTACGGCAACCGTCGCCATGGTATCGGTGCGGTATGAGGCGATGGTATTCTTTTGTTTTTCAACCTTGGCAGCGTCCCAACCCTCGGCAATCAACATCTGAATAACTTCTGCGAGGGTGCGTCCCGGAACACGGACTACAATTCGTCTCGTCGCTGCACCGATGCTTGGGGCCTTCTCCTTCTTCTCAGCTGGAGCAGTAGGGGCTACTGGCTCACTCGTCTGTTGGCTAACTGGTTCGCTCGTCTGCTCTGGTTTGGTTGCGTTGGCGGCTAATTGCGTCTTCGATTTGTTATTCTTCTTTGACATTTGTTTATCTCCTTGTGAAGTTTTATGTGTTCCCATTTCGGGAACAAACGCAAATTGTTTATAAAAACAATTCAGGCAGAAATCAACCTTTTTCTTTGGCAGAAATGGCAATTTGTGCCATGCAAAGATTGATAACTAGAACTACTTTGTTTTTAGCGAGGCGCTATACTTGAGATGAGATTGATATGCAGCGAACGCGAACACATCGGCGGCGAGGGGGAGCAAAAATAGGGCCGAACGATCCCTGCCCGTGTGGCAGCAATAGAAAATACAAGAAATGCTGTGAATCTCTTGCAGCCGCTAGCGAAAAGGCTCAAGGTCCTTGGCTCCGTCCTGGCCAAACTAGTGCGACTACGGTGTTAATGGGGTTACCTGCGCAAGCGCAGGACTTACACATTATCAACAGGTTCGTTGAAGGAGATCCGCGCAACAACATTCCGCTGGAAGGCGCTGAAGGTGATTACATTGTTACGTTCGTCTTGGCAAGACCCGGAATTAATCTTCTGCCTGAAGGACAATTCTCCTTCGCTACTGGACTACGTGGCGATTCACACCTTGCAATCACAAGGCCCGCATTTACGCCGCCTGATCCTGATGCAGACCAAATACTCATTGCAGGCCGCACAGAGGATGGAGAGTTCCGCTTCACTGGTTTTCCCAATGAACGGGGATTCCTCGGGAAAATACAATCTAGCCCTTTTCGAGCCAGAAACAGGCGCGATGCGGAGCACAAAGCATATAGAGCGCTGGCGTCATCATTAAGTAACTGGTCAGCACACTTGGATATTCCACTTGAGGTCTATCAAGTTGATACGGTTGAGGTCACAACAGGCAACACCCAGATGAGTATCACAACTCCTTATTGGGAAGCCCCGTTTGCCGTCACCCCGACCGCCCAGCTCATGCCAGAATTCCGGGGCTATGCAGGCCTTTATCGTGAGGCTTTAGGAAGCAGTAGTACAGTTTACCGATTCCTTTGCTTCTTCAAAATCATCGAAGGTATTCGGAGTCGCAGGGAAAGGATCGCAAGAGAAGCTATCGCCGCGGGCAGGGAAGTTCCACGTTACCAAGAGCGATTTCCTGCCACTGAAGAGGAAATACCTGTCTGGCTAAATGCGATTTTTCCAGTTAGGCGAACCTGGGATGGCATGGCGCTGAATGCTGCAGTACCCCCTGAAGTTCGAGGAAGAAGGTTTGGTGCGGTAATTGATGGTACATTGCGCCCGCTGCGTGTAGATATCGCCCATGCACTATCGGAAGAGTCCGGCGAGTTGACTTTGTCTGTAGATGAACTACTCCATATTCAGAATGTCAACAACTGGATTACCCCCGCGAAATGCGTCACTCGCAGAATGCTGAAGAATGAGTTTCCGGCGGAATTCTTAACATACTTGCGTGACGATGGGACGTTCACTGGCGGTTAATGCTCCATTATGGCTGAGGGCAGTGAAAAGGGAAATTTTTGCCATGCAGGGATTGATAGTTAGAACTGCTTTGTTTCCATTGAAAACTGAGCAAAGTATTCCAAAGGGTTTTTGCCAAGGACACGATTCTTACTTGGCTTCATTTCTGCTCATCAGCTAGGAGAATGGTATTTGCTCGCGTTTACTTGCGCGCTGCACGGGCGATTCAATTGGGGAAGGGAATTGGGATGCCCTTAAGGCTAGGTTGGCCTAGGATTTATCTAACAGGGACAATAAGGGGTAGTGGTGCAAGTTTGAAAATTAACCTCCAAAACGAACGTCTGACATCTTGTGCTCACGCTTGCGTTTGTTCGCTGCGTCTCTAGCGGCAGCGACCTTGATTCTGGCAACGTGTATAAGCGATAAGCCACCTGAACTTGTCAAGCAGTTCCAATCGGGTTTGGCTTTGCAAAAAGGGCAGGTCAGTGTTACTGGGCTAACCGGCAGGACTTCCGGCACGCGTTTATGTTTGGGCATAAGCGGATCATTACACAATCGGGCTGCCAAAGCCAGAAGCCCTAAGATTCAAACTGTACCACTACCCAATAAGGAGGGTTGGGTCCATCGGTTTCACGCAGGGGTTTCGCCTCATCGGCTCACCCTCCAGTAGAAATACTTCCTTGTTCTGAGGGATTAACTGATCTGTTAGATTCTAACTTTCAAGTTTGCTGTTAGAGAATTCTTGAAAATTCTAACCGGAAAGCTAACCAGGGGGGATGCTCCATTCACAGTTATTGAAACGGGAGAGAAGGGAGGAGATATCAGAAAAGCCTTCTCTCCCACTGTCAGGGTGAAGGAAACTTCGGGGAAAGGACCCCGTTCGAACGTCTTCACTCGCTCGAAAAACCTTCACCCTCTGCCTAGTCGCAGTCTGCGCAGACAGGAGGATGCACTTCCTTGCGTCTCAGGCAAACCCTACTAATTCAGATCTCCCTTGTCGGAATCTTTTAACAGCAGCCATCAACCCATCAACATCGTTTTGCTTGATTGAATCGAAGATTTCTTTTAGAGAGACATCGTGGACAGTCTGCAACGTATCTTCAACTGCCTGTTCCCAAGTGCCAGGTTGAGCACTTTTTCTCAATGTTTGCATGATAGAAAGAAAGCGGAACCCAGCCGCTCTAGCTTTAGGATTGCCGGAGGGAGTTGTCGGAATACGTGTTGGTACATCTACCCGCGTTGGATAGGGCTGTCCCGTTGGATGTCCCGTTGGCGAAGAAGGTCCCGGTTTGGATGGTCCAGGTTGAGGCTTTGGAAGAGGGAACGGTCCCTCTCTGCTCGTCTGTATGCCAACCTCTGCGAGTCCGCCCTTCATGAATTCTGCCATCTCAAGTTCTTGAGCGAAGGTAGGGACTGGGTTAGTAGGTCGGGCAGCAGATGGAGGGCTACATATTGCTCCCACGGCCTTGTGAAAGCCATCGTCCTCCCCGTCGCCACCATCAATCCCTAGACCGTTCTCTTCATCCACTTCTCCAAGTAAATGGGAAAACTCAGAGGGGCCAACTTTCTTTCTTAATCTATCCAGATCTTGTTGTTTCATACTGCCTCCTTAAAACGTTCACTTCAATTCTGCGTAAACGGCCAGAGCTGCCTGAAAGTCCTGGGCTGCTCGGTTGCGATTTTCGTGTAGCGTCCCAAACGCAGTTATGATCTGCCTTGGCAATCCAACTCCCTCCTCGATACCCCTGAATTGATTGAGAGCGAGATTGTTGGACCGAGCGAAGTCTGTGATTTCACTGTCCAGCGCAGTTAGCCGCAAGTCTGCGTCTTTAACTTGCGTCTCAACCATAGCGAGTCTCTCAGCTGAAGAGGGCGAAGAGGGTTGGGTGACCTCTTTTTCTGCGTCTCTCTTTTTGAATAAACCAAGCATTTTCTTTTTCCTTTCTTTTCCCTTTTTTAGCTAGCCACCCTTATGCTCCAGGCGCTCGCGTAACCGGGCTGATGCAGAGCCAACAGGTTCTCGACTAGTCTCAGTGCTGGTTAAAAGTTGCTCATGTCGCTGCTGTATCGTCACCAACCGTTGGTACAGACGCTTAGCAGCGCCAGTGGTTTGACTTGTGCTCTCTGCGAGGCTAACCATAGTCGTAGTTTTTGACTTCGGTAACCCTTCGACAATTTCAACAGCAAGGCGTGCAGCCCAGATGTTTCCTGAAACTGCTTGCTTATGAATGGCTTCAGCTAGTTCCTCTGCGCCTGACTTTCCAGTTTCTGGGTTAATGCGATCGTGGACCGCTCGAAGAGCTTCACGCACAGCAGCAATCTTTGGCCGACCACCCGGATTACCTGATTGTCCAGGCTGAAATTGCCCAGGAGGAAGATTGGCCAATGAGTTGGGATGGTCACTCATCAAACCCTCCCACTTTCGATCTACCCAGCAATGTGCTTGAAAACCCTTGAGACTTTAACTTGTTGATTACCCCACCCTTGCGCTGCGGAAACTGTTCCTGACGATAGAATTCATCCAATAAACCCTGCTGGAGAGATGGCGAAAGCTGCACGATTGAGTACGGCTTGCCCTGAAGTATGACTGTTGGTGGACGAATTTCTTTGTTGTCTGATGGAAGTAGGAAACCCTTGATGATCAGTTCCTGGGTTCCATCACCTGAGAAAACTAGTGAGAATCTACGGAGACCGGGTGTCTTTAGTGGTTTTTCATCAAAGACGACCCTGAGATTGAAGTCCATCTTACGTTAGTCCCATTTCGGGAATCGGATAAATAATTAAATAATTAAGGTGCCCGGAGCTTGTCAACCTGTAAATGGGTGGTTTTCACAATTATTTTTGAGTAAGGTCGAGTGATATGATTTACGCGATTTTTAGGCGCGTAAAAAGGCATAGAGCCAGGAAGAAATCTCCCTGGCTCTACGAAGTTTCTTTTCAGAATGGTTAAATCCCTTGACGGCGGGTCCTTTTTCGGTCTTTTTACGCTGACGAGGCGGAAGTCCCCGACGACGGCGATTGCTAAGAGGTCAGGAAGCATTGACTACCAAGCTCGGTACGGGTCGACGATTCCCGTATTCAGTCTATTTTGCTAAAAAACTCTGCGCAGAGCTCTCTAGCGCGGATGACGATTCCGGTTACGTCTGTTCCAAACCAGCAATCAATACGCTTAACGCGCGGTCGTGCACAACCGTGAGAAGTAGCCCAAGCCTGAACGCCGCCAAGCTGTTTACTTCAAAGTCCCGAGGGCTACTTGCACTACCTAGCGACAGGACCTATCAAAAGTGCCTTCACTACACACCTCCTGACAGGCGATTCCCATCTAATAGAATTGTACTTTACGTTTGAAACAAAAAGCACTCGAAAATGTTTGTGATTTACTATTCCGCTTCTTGAAAATCAACAATTGCACAGCCTTTGCCGCCGAAGTTCTGGCTTTGCTCCATAATCACAGCCCATCGTTTGCGGATTGGAATTCCACCGTGGGTGCTCGACTCCACTTCGAATTCATAGTAAGTACGGGGGACCTTGTAGGGCTGGCCATTTCTCATCAACATGGGTCCCTCTTTAACTCTGTTGAAATCACGCACATCGAACAACGTTTTTGGCGTAACACCCGGTTTCCAAAACGCCTGCGCGATGTTCTTTCCTTCCTTCAATGCGAGAAGGTAGGCATAGGAATTTCCCGAACAGTCGAAGTTGTTGGATTTCTGCGCGTCGCCACTTGTTGCGGTTGATGTATCGGTAGATACCCCTCGGGAAACCAGCCCTCCAACTACGATGATGAATATCGCCATACAAATCAACACGACTAGAGCCACAACCAGACCCTTCATATTTCCTCCTCTGGTTATAACCAGTATGGTTTTGGCCAGAGTATCAAGACACTGCTAGATGTGCAAGACATTCAGAAGCAGGTCGGGGCTAATATTCGTGCGCTGCGTCGGAAACGAAAGCTATCGCAAGACATATTTGCAGAACGTTCTGGCCTGCACAGGGCACATGTGGGAGAGATCGAGCGCGGCGAAAGCAATGTAACGATTCAAACTCTGAAGATCATTGCCGATACTCTAGGAGTGAGAATTGCAGATCTCGTAAGAAATATTTGAGTTTGCTCTATTGCCATTTTGCATTCCCTGAGACGGATTTAAGGAAATTCTGTGCAATGGTCACTCATCAAAACAACTGGAGCGGGTCTGATGAGAGTGAGACGATGCTTCCAGCCAGATGTGTAGATTGGCTGGAAGCAATAATTTAACATTGGGGAGGCTGAATCGGAGTATTTAAAGATGAGCTCGCTTGTAGGTAAGGCTCAAGAGGCAGAAAAATCGGGTGACCTAGAAGGCGCTCTTAAGTTCAGGAGAGAGATTGCATTCAAGAAACAGTCTGCAGATCATTTCTGCGTCTATGCGGATGCTGCTGAAAAACTGAAGCGATGGGGGGAAGCTGAAGATGCTTACAAAGAAGCACTACGGCTGGACCCAAATTGTATTTTGGCAATTAAAGGCATGGGAAATCTGCAGTTAGATAGGACCGACGGGCGCAGGGAAGAATGCCTACAGGCCGCGAGAGACTGGTTCTTAAAAGCTCTCAAGCATGAAAATGATGTGGGCACGCTTACATTTCTGGGCTGCACATATTATCGCTTGAATGACTTGGCAGCCGCTCACAAGACTTTTGAAGAAGCGGTTAAATTGAACCCGAATTACGAGGAGGCGCTCTACAATCTTGCGTTGCTGGAGAAAGAGCAAAACCCTGAAAGAGCCGTCAAGCTATTGGAGAGGGCGCTTGAAATCGATCCATATTATGCGGCTGCACACCACCATGTCGCGTTGCTCCATCAGAAATCAGGCGACCTGACGCGAGCGGAGCATCATCTACGTCGCACTCTGGAGACCGACCCAGAAGAATATTGGACGCATCTGTATTTGGCCAATTGCTTAGCTGTGCAAGGCAAGGGCGATGAAGCCGAAGAGGAGTACCGCTACGCCACAAATTTGCATCCAGAAATCGTGGGAGGCTTTGAATTCTTTGCGAGGTTTTTGGAAGGCATAGGGAAAACCGAGGAAGCAGCAGAGGTCCGTAAGAAGGTAATTTACCAGACGGGAGAGCCGGTGGTTCGTCCGCGCAAGAGTCAATCTGGATGAATCTTTGTACTAAGAGCCTCTAGTGCTCAGTGCAGCCACCTGACTCACTCCGCCATGATGTGAGCACGTTCCCCGGTGACGGCGACCATGGCGGCGGCCATACCGGGTCGGCGACGGTAAATGTGACGTTTGCCTCGGACGGCTATGTCGGCTTCATGAAGCGCCCCGTCACCCAGTGATGGCTGGTTGCGGGAGAAGGTACTAATTCCTTTGCGTAGAGGGCTTGGGAGGTCTGGCCATCTTTCGTCCTTTCCTGCCACGCTTCCCCTGCCACGTGCTTGGGTCAACGCTGAGCTGTTCAGGGGCGTGACGATGAACACAGCTATGCTGCCATTCACAACACCTGATCTTGTATTCATGGATTCTGACTGCCAGCGTGGTCTTGCTTAGCCCTAGCAGTCTAGCCGCTTCCGGCTTCTTCCCTTGGAGACGGCGTAGTGCATTGAGGATGGCTTCTCTCTCTAGTTGCCACACCGGAACTATTTCTGTTGTCTGGAACACACCGTTGGCAGCGGCCTGCCCTCGCTGATCCTGCTGCGCGGCGACGGTATCGGATGTAAGCGCCTTTATTGGGATTTCTTCGGAAGCAATTAGCAACGTTGGGACCGCTTCTTCAAGGCCGTTCGTATTCTCAGGAACTGCAACGCACTTCTCAATCTCCCACGTATGCTGCACAGCAAGAGGAGCAAGGTAAGAAAATGCTGTGGGATTGCTAGAGATAAACGTTGACACAGCGGTTTCAGCAGGAGTTTCTGGGTTTGCTGCCAGCGCAGTTGCCAATGGCGTTGCTGCAACATCCACGTTTGCCTGAGAACAGTCGGAAGACCCAAAGGTGAAAGGCGGCGCCAAGAAGGGACGTTTGATTTGTGGAGAAGGTCTTTTGCCTTCTAGGTAGAGCCTCTTACATGCATCTCCAATTTGAAGGTAGTGCCGAGTCATCTTTTCGGTAATGTGCCCTGCATAAGCACGCAGTATTTCCATCGGCATCCCGCCTTCAGCATACCGGGTAAGGGCAGTGTGTCGGAGCGCATTGCAGTGGAACCAAGGGTAGCCTGCCGCGTCTCGCACTTCATTCCATGGTTTTACTAATCCCCAATCTGTCAGATGGCGTGTAGGGTCGAAATTGTTATGTGCAATCCTAAAAGGGAAAAGGTAATGTTCTGGCAGGTATGCGCCGAGCACATTGGCGCGCTCCACAAGTTGCTTCATTGCCCATTGCCCATCTTCGGCCAGACGTACGGAGCGAGTACGATATTTGTTCTTTCCCCAGCGTACATAGACCATGTTATCGCCGCGACTCACATCGTCGAGTCTGAGTTCGCGCATCTCGGAACTCGAACAGGCAGTGTTGAGAGCAATAAGGGAATAGCAATAGATCAAGAGCAAGTGCTTTGAACTGGCAGCAACCTTGAGGAAGTGTTCCTGTTCTTCCGGCGTCAGAGCACGTGGAATAGCGCTCTCTTCGGGCCGGAACGGTAGATACTCCCTCTCCAGGGCAGCAGTCCACGCGCCGGAGTAGTTCATGATTTGTCGTAGGCACCCAAGCTCCTGGTTGATCTTGTTCGGGCTTACGGTTTCCGCTCTCCGCTTTTGGTACTCTCGTAAGAGCATCGGATGAATATCTTTGAGCGGTGTTACAGCAAAGAAAAAGGTCAGAGTTCGAATAGTCTGCAGATAACCCCTGACAGTTCGGTCTTGAAGATAAACATGGCTTTTTCTCAGCGTGCAGGTCAAAGGGCCAAGCGGTTCGAAAAGATGTCTCTGCAACCACGTAAGGGCTGCGTCCCTAAAAGGCGTGTCTGGTGATAGCCGTTCCGATGTCTGCAGGGGTGAAGCTTCATTTTCGAGCATAGAAAGTCTCCTTTGTTTAATTGCGGCATACCCATTCTGGATTACAATTGCTGAACCATCCCGGAGGACAGCATGAAAAGACTCCTAGCAACACTCCTGCTCATTGTGTCGCTTGCGTCAGCTTCATGGTCGCAAGCAACGCAGCAGAGCACCACGACGCAAAACGCCACCACTCAGACCAGCAGCACCACGACCCACCATCACCACACCTATACGAATAGTTCGGGGCAGACGGTGAAGTCCCCGGAACACTCCAGCACCGTTCCAGTAGACGCAACGGCAAAGTGTGCTGATGGTACCTACAGTTTCAGCAAGCATCATCGGGGAACATGTTCACATCATGGCGGGGTGAGTCAGTGGCTGCACTAGATTTGGCTTCCTACATTTATTTTCAAGGCGGCTTATTTTTGCGCTGTGGCTTTCTTTGCCTTTGGAGCAGAACGACCAGCAGGGAATAGGTACGCTATAAGTGCCCTTATTGAACTGCCTATTATGCCGTTGAAGAGGAAAAAACCAATTTGCACCCAGGCAGCAGCTCGAGCGAAGAATACAGAGATAATCAGAAGCGCAAACGCAATTGCAAAAACTACAAGCAAGAACCAAAACATAATCCAGCCCATCTTGATCTTCTGCAAGATCTGGAGTGTCTTAAGCTGTTTGTCCGAAAGTGATGGAGTCTGATTCGTCATTTAGGCGGTAAAATGTCGTTTTCGTGAGCGACTCGGTCGGCAATTCCACTTCCTTTGGATGGCCCTCTTCTTCCGTCCAACAGTGGACGGTTACTGGGAGCTTTTCCTCAGCATCTGCGGATGCCGCAACAGTGCCATCTGGACACTGGATTTCAATTCCGCGCTTGAATAATCCTTGCCTTACCGCTGTCTCCAAAATACGAACTGCGCTTCGGTGTGATACACCCAAGATGCTCCGTACATTTTCAACGTAAATCTTGTCTGGATTCAGGCTCGAAAGAAGCTGCAGTTCTTTGGCTGATAAGGTACCGCCGGGGACAAGTTTGCTAATTGTTTGTAAGAATTTGTTCGATAACAATGTCTGTGTCCCCCTTTTTCTCAGAGTAGCGAGTAAAACCAATAATCCCATTGGAAGGGTCGGTAGAGAACGTGCAAACAGAGCTCTTGTCCTCAGGAATCTGGAACACAGTAGTGTACAAGGGTGCTGCCTGCACAGCCGCGTAAAGTTCAGGATTAAATTCCTTGATGCCTCTCTCTTCGTCCATCGCTTCAGAGGCAGTAGAAATGGACGTTTTGTATTTTGTGCGGGTGGAATCAATTAATCCGTCAGCCCATAATTTTTTAATGCCTTTATTTAAGTCAGCGGGAGAGAGTAACCCAGATGCCGTGATCTCGCTCAAGACTGCTTTCTCATCGACAGTTTTACCGCCGACATAAACAGGACGATCAAAATAGGAGGATGGATTTTTTTCTAGAACGACAAAGCGAGCAATGAAATACTGCGGTGTGAGTTCAATGCGGACCGGCCACAAAAATTCTAATACGCCATCCTCAAGTGGATCGCGGAGTACGATGTTATAACTCACGCGAATCGCATAAAGAGATCGCACTCCGGGCTCTTCCAAGATTTTCTCGCCGTGAGGAACAGTAGTAGGCAGGGTGGCACTTGCATCACGAGAAAAAATATAAACGTGCTGCTTGCAGCAGCTAAGATTTTCATTTATGAATTTCGTTACTTTATCAATTTGTGGCTGCGTAGCGTCAGCCGCAACGGAGTAGCAGATTTCTTCTTTTAACCCTTTAATGGTCGGCCATTCCTGCCTGAGGTTGGCCAATGGGAAGAGTTCCAACAAGCGTTTTCGGTCTTCAATCGTGGCTTGTTGGATGATAGGCATAACCTTATAGTCTCACCTTTTTGGGGTTGATAAAAGCACCGTAATCGAAAAACTAACGACAGGCGCAGGAAGATCGAACAGTGAAAACACAGCAATTGTCGGCTTGTTTTACAATCCGGGAAAGAACGGTCGTTCGAGCGCGACAATGCGTTCTGGGGGTATGTCATCTGGTCTAATGGTGCCGAGGGCTACAATCGGAATTCCGAACTTGTCACAGGCTTGGCTTGCCGTATGGTTCAAAAATAGAAGTTGAGCAAACCCTTTGCAGTTGGGAAGCCGCTCACAGAGCTTGTCTAATGCAGCAGAATTATCGCCATTGACGTTGATGGCGTAAACGATCACAGCATCCCCAGGGAATACGTCTTGATGAACCTTGGCAAGCTGTTCGACCAGGCAGTCCTTCAACCTATGGACGGGACCGCCCCAACGACGAACCTCACCTTCTGTTAAACCAACTACTGTGAAGCCTCTCATGGAAATGAGTTTATATATCCATGCAGCAATACTTCAAGCTAAATGGCGATTGCTGGCGTTAACTTCGGCCCTGCCGCGTTGTTACCATACGGGAAGGGATTTATGCCTGCTCTTTACTCTTTGCGTGGCCCAAACAGTTCATCACGCTCAGCTTGCTGAAAATCTTTCTTGAAAGTTAGTTGCTTGGGCTCCCAAACTGGCAGCTTGGTTGTCCTGAGCGCATCAACCTGGTTTTGCTCCTGATGGCTGAGCCGCTCCCACTGCCTAACATAAGCCCGCGCTCTGCGCTTATGAAATATTGGTAGGCCAGCTTCTGCGGTAGGTATGAAAAGATCAAGATTGTTGAAGTCATAATCCTCTGCATCTCTATTCCTGTTTTTCTTACTGGCACATTTGAGAGCGTAAACTACACAATCCTTCTGAAAATCAAACCGTTGTACATTGACGGCCTTATCTGTATAGAGATATGGCCCTAAGATCTCCTTCAAACAATCTTCAATCCGATGAACATTGAGTTGAGCGTTACATGTAACACACAAATGACAATTTACTGATGGCGTATATTCATAACCAACCAAGTAGCCCAATGGCGCTCGATAATGTTCCTCAGTTGCTCTAACAAAACGTTTCACTATGTTTTTTAACTGAGGAATTCTAACGCTATCGCCGCCGGGGCATAGGGTTATGAATAACTGGAAGGGAATGCCGTAAAACTTGATAGCATACAGTTTAGGAATGAGTAATGAATCTTCTGCTTCAGTAAGGGTTGATGGATCACCATCTTCAGTTTGGTATCTACGTAAACCCCATTGATAGGGAGTACGAATGTGATATTGGTATGACATTGGCAGTGTACTCGTACTTCTCTTGGCTGTGTGCTCTTAAGTGAGAAATGTAATTGGTAGTCTTATTCTTTATCAGTAGTAAGTATTGACACTTCTGTCCTTTGACTTCGGAATTCCCAAGCCAACTACCCCAGCCAGTTATGCACTGTAAAAACTGGGCTTCATGTTTTTGTACTAAAAACCAAAGGCCGTTGAGCGAGCACACTGCCAAGTGAGAGACTCTCAAGCAGCCTTTGGATATTCTTACAACCCAACGGCAGGAAAAATAAATACAGCCACCGTGGCATGTCAATGTTTAAATAAAGTTGGCAATAAACTCGAGCATTTCTTCATGCTCTGACTCGTCCGGCATCATTAGAAGGTAGATGTCTTCGTCCAACTCCCAAATGAACACGTAGCCCTCTTTAAACATAGGTGTTGGCATTTCTAACTGCTGGCGGAAGTTACCCTCATCATCGAACAATTCAAAATTGATCTCTTTCATCCTATCCTCCTCAAGATACGAAAGTTGAACCAAAAGAAGCAGGGGCCAGCTTCCTGTGACTGGCCCCAGGTGGTTTTCTATCTTGTTTTTGCTTTCTTTCGTGCTTTCGGAGATGACTCTTTGGCCTTAACAGGTTTCTTAGGCTCTTCTTCCTCGTCAGGAAGCTCCATGAGAGTTACTTCATCCCCTTCCTCGTTACTGATATGCAAACAGCTATCTCCACTTCCAACTCTGCCCCAAGGTTTGTCATAATCACCGCCGTAGTGAAACTTGATCTTGGAATGAAGCTTGAATCCAAAGCATGGTATGGACCAAAGATCGTAGACCCAGCCAACCTCGCCCGGATGATCCCCTCCCCAGATATGTAACCAAGTCTCGTCCTTCTCGCCAGTATCTCTGTGTATGTTCTTACCTTGGACAATGCTGACTGACCCTATAAGTCCGACTTGAACGTCGTCTGACTTAGAGGCGTATAAGACCCTCAGTGGCTCATCATTGTCGTCATACTTCTTCAACAGCTGCATTGCATCAGCGTATTTCATTTTCATACGTTTTCATCTCCTTTCGGTTATTCAGCGGCTAACCAACTGGCCCGCTACCGGCTGGAGGGGGATGTAAACTACCTGTGGAGGAGAAATATATTTATCAATAGCCATATGAAGATGGCAGCGTCTGCATTGCGCGGGCCTCCATGTCGCTGACTTTTCCAGCCCGCTTCATGCTGGCGGCGGCGATGAATCCGTGTCCCTGCGGATTTTTTAATGACAAGTCGCGCGACTGCCAATGCACGCAGCCCATAATTCAGCGCTACATGTCCAAAATCTCAGGGCCGCTGCTCGATCGCATTGATATCCACATTGACGTGCCGGCTGTGAACTACAAAGAGCTACGCACGGGCAGCACACCAGAGAGCTCCGAGCAGGTTCGTGAGCGCGTCATACGCGCTCGTGAAGTGCAGCTTAATCGTTTTGCCGTCGCCGGAGAGCGGATTTATTCCAACGCCCAGATGGGCGCCCGGCAGATCAGGACTTACTGTGAACTTTCTGGCGAGAGTGAGCGGCTGCTGGAGCGTGCGATGCAACAACAAGGGCTAAGCGCGCGCGCCCACGACAGAATTCTAAAAGTTGCGCGCACGATTGCCGACCTGGAAGGGACGTCTCAGATAGAAAGTTTGCACCTGGCCGAGGCGATCCAGTACAGAACGCTTGACCGCACGTTTTGGGCGTGAGGAATTTTTGTTAATTTGGCCTGAAAGCGGAGTCTTTACACCGCTTATTATTCTGCACTAAGTTGATGATGCACTCTGTAGCCTTGCTTGCCTGCTCCAGCTCAGCCAGGGAAGCATCAATGCGATTTAATGCCTGGACCGTATCTTGCGGGTTTTGTGGATTGTTAAACTGGCGGAGATGTTCCAGATCGTCCATCTTGGAATTGAGATAGTCATCGGCGTCGGACCGAAAGCGGGAGGCCTCCGGACTTGATACCACCTCAATTTCATTCCCAAATCTGACCAATTTAGATTCAAGCTGGCGCACCGTCACCTCGATGTTTGTGATCTCGCCATTGATTTCAGACTGTTGAATTTCGTGTTGTTGGATTCTCTTCTTCAGCCGCAGTTTCTCAGACCGCAGCGATTCCAGATCGGAATGCACTCCATGGAGCACGTCGAGTATTTGATCTTTGGCAAGTTTATGGATGAATTGCGTTTTTAATCCATTGAGGTCAAGGCATGCCTTTATAAAACCGGCCATCGTATTCGGAAATGCCTTCAAAGCTGAAGGCTCCTGTGCCTGTGTCCTGGCGAGCGAAAACATCAGCAACATGATAAGAACGCTACGCGCAAGCAGCCTGGGTTTCATCGTTTTTTTCTCCGGTTCCGTATGACCAGGACGCAACACGCCATATAAGCAAAAATCAGCAAAGTAAACACCCATGCGGTATCGATTGCGATAAGTACGTTCCGCTCTATCAGCAACCATAGTAAGCCGAACAAGGCAATGAAGATAGACGTGGTAGTGCGGAGATCAAATGCAAAAAGTTTCGATTTGGTGGGTCTGGTCAGGGGAAACCTCCGGGCGAGGCCAGAATTATCCTTATTAGCTTGGTGAACTGACAAGCAAAATCGTATCCGTAAATGCTAACCCACCAGAGCGTAGGGAAACAGTTCCCAGAAAGCTCGCCGCGAATGGACGCGACTGGAGTTTCAGGCGACCCCCTCCCCTTGCTGGCAAGGGGAGGCGATTTCAGTACACGACACTCGACAGGGACGTTTTGGGTAGAAGGAGTCCTTCGCCCTTTAGTTATCTTCTAGTTATCTTCGGCCCCTTATAAAACCAGGAGCCCCCACTCCACTTGCTCAAATAGTGTCCGCAGCTCTAACTCTTTGATTTTCAATTTTTTACAGAGGGGATTCAACGACCAGCAGCTTGTGTTGGATATAAGCGAATTGGTTATATATCCGTAAACACTGAACGAGGCGGAGCCGTGACCTGAGAGGCTGTTAAGCGGACATTACGATCCGCATCCGGCTTAAATTTTCAAAGAACTTATAGGGCTTTTTTCTAATCTTAGCTCTGCATCCTGGGATGCTGGATACACTTCCAGGGACAATGATAACCTGCATTTTCTCAGGAGTTAAGAGTTTGATACCACAATGGGACCACTCGGCGTAGAAACCTGGAGGATGCTTCGGCTATGGCGTCGAGGGCTTAGCGGTATTGGGTTTGGGTTCGTAGATGGGCCTTAGCTTGTTCACGATGTCCCCGGCAATCTTGCCCGGCACCGTGCCGAACAATGAATTGACCTCTCCGCCCATGATGACAATTCCGGTTTGGCGATCGGTAACGGTATAAGGAAAATTGTTTTGAAAGGCTGCGCGCCTCACGTAAAGAATTGCGTCGGCATCACGCTGATTGTGCGTAACCAGAAGGCCCCATTTTTCGAATTCTTCGCGATTCAACAGTCCTTTCTCAAGTTCCTCTTTCTTGACATAAAACGTGTCGGAAGTTACGAAAAAAATCTTGTCTCTCGCCATCAGGTCTTTCTTGGATAGAGGTGCAGGAGATGGAGGTGAAGAAGTCGAGGACGTGGCAGGTGGGGATGACGGCTGCACCGTAGAACTTTCCTGGCTGAAAGCTACGGGAGCAATCGCCAGTAGCAGACAGAAAATGAGCTTATGCATGATGTTCTTCTCCTACGGCGGCAGTATGCCATGCTGGGGTTGGTTTGCTGCTGAGGCGTTCGACGGCAAAGGACGACATAGAGCGGCAGGGGGATAAAAAACTTAACCACAAAGGGCACGAAGGATACACACAAAGGACACAAAGAAAAGCTAGCGGATTCACGTGGATTCAATGTGCCGCCCTTCCAGGGCTTGCCTTGTTTCTCTACTCTTACCCAGCGCTTCCGCGGCTGGACTAACTCATGCCGCGCCTAACGGCGCTGGGGCATGGGCAAGAACGAGATACGGCAAGACTTAACAAGCCATAGCAAATCGCTTACGGCGAAACTGGCCTGCGCGCAGAACGTCTATAATTTGTGTGAGCACTTACACCTCTATGAAAACGCACATGCTGGAATGGTTTCGCAGGAAGTCGGTTCGTTTCTTCACGTTCCTGATGGCTTTGGTGGCGTGTCAGGGATATGCCCTCGCAGCCGCGAATCCAGCCACCGAACAATCGAGCCCGCGACGTTTCCTCATGTGGAAGGTCACATCCTCAACCACGACCGTATACCTGTTGGGGTTGGTTCACGTGGGCACGCCTGACTTGTATCCACTGCCTGCGGCGATGGAATCCGCGTTCGCTGCCTCGAAAGTGCTGGCAGTAGAGATCAACATTAAGAATGTCGATTCATCCAGTACTCTCGAACTCGCACAAGGACAAGGAATGTATGAGGACGGTGATTCGCTTTCCAAACACATCTCCAAGCAGACTTCCGACGCTTTGGACGAGTTTTGCAGTAAGAATGGTATGCCGCGGGAGGCGATGGAGTTGTTCAAGCCATGGCTTGTGGCAATGACCGTAACCGCCCTCTCGGTCGAGCAAGGTGGAGAGAGTCAAAAGCTGGGGATTGATCTGCACTTTCTGGACGAGGTAAAACCGCCACAGCGCATTGAAGAGCTGGAAAGCGTCGAATTCCAGTTGTCGGTTTTCGCTTCCGCTTCCGAGCAGGAGCAACAGGAATTATTAGCTTCCACACTTAAGCAGGCGGAAGACAGCAAGGAGTCTATCCAGAGGCTGCAGGAGGCGTACATCGCCGGTGATGCCGGGAAAATTGAAGAGATGTTGCAACAGGAATCTGAGCCGAAGTCGTTTTATAAGAAACTAATCGAAGATCGCAACATCCGTATGGCGGAGCACGTGGAGAATTATCTCAAGGGAAAAGAGCAGTGCTTCGTTGTGGTCGGCGCCGGGCACCTGGTGGGCAATCAAGGTGTGGTTAAGCTGCTTGAAGCCAGGAACTATCACGTGGAACGGGTCATACCCTGAGACGTCTTCATATCCATCAAGAGTTTTTCCGCAAGAAGCACATTTTTCGAAGCATACAGCCATGCGTTACGAACGTCTATAATTTGTTGGAATACCCCAGTGCCTATGAAAACCCACATGCTGCAAAAGCTCCGCAGGAAATCAGTTTGTCTTTTCACATTGTTGATGGCTTTGGTGGCGTGCCAGGCGCACGCTCAGGGTGCAGCAACGGGCGGAGCAAAGCCAGCGCAAGCCGGCTCGCGGCGCTTCCTCATGTGGAAGGTCACCTCCCCGACTACGACTGTGTACCTGGTTGGGTCTGTGCACGTGGCCACTCCCGAACTCTATCCCTTGCCGGACGCCATGGAATCGGCTTTCGCGGCCTCCAAAGTTTTGGTGGTGGAGGTCAATGTCAAGAATATTGATTCTGCCAAGAGCGACAAACTGACCCAAGAGCTGGGAGTCTATGGCGAGGGGGACTCGCTTTCCAAACACATCTCCAAGCCGACCTCCGATGCTTTGGACGATTTCTGCAACAAACACGGCGTACCACGGGAGACATTAGAAAACCTTAAGCCCTGGCTTGCGGCCCTGACCAGCGCAGTTATCGCCTTCCAACAGGCGGGCGAGGACTTCCACCTGGGAGTTGACGAGCACTTTCTGAATGAAGTTAGCGCGGCGCAGCGCATTGATGAGCTGGAGACGGCCGACTTCCAGATTTCAATCTTTTCTTCTTCCTCGGAGCAGGAACAGGAGCAGTTTTTGGCTTCGTCCCTCAAAGACGTGAATTCGGTGAAGGAGTGGACGCAGAACGTACTGGCAGCCTACGTTGCCGGGGATGACGGCAAAATGCGAACTATGCTCGAGACACAATTTGAGCCTAGAACGTTTTTTAAGAGATTGATTGAAGACCGCAATGTTCGCATGGCCGAGCGAGTGGAAGAGTACCTGAAGGGCAAGGAGCAATGTTTCGTGGTGGTGGGTTCCGGACACCTTATCGGCGACAAAGGGGTGGTCAAGTTGCTTCAGGACAAAAAGTATAAAGTTGAGCGGATGACGCCCTGAAGAATTGAGCAATTGGGTAATTGTAGAATCGGGTAATTGTTTTTCTGTATCCAAAAACAGTATCGCGGAGCAAGAAAACGCAAGATCCTTCGCGCCAAAGAACGGCGCTCAGGATGACAAAAAATATCAAATTCAATTACGCAATTACTAAATTCTCAATAGAACATTGGCGGCCAGCAATACATCAAGAACTTTGTCTACGGCCTGCTCATCTTCCTGCGGCAAAGGCGGCAGAGAGACTGTCGCTTTAGCGGCGGCGTCCAACGAGAGGACAATAACTCCAGCTTCCCGCAGAACGCCGGCAGCATCGTCATTCCAACGCTTCAGAATCACCACCTGTGCGCCCTGCTCAAAGAGCCTGCGCTCCAGGAGTTGAACCAGCTTCTCTCTTCCTGCCAGGACGAGCACTGCAGGCCGGTGTCCGAAGCGGGAGACACGCTCGTCGGAGGTGAGAGGGGCCCACGTGCCTTTCTCCTGCGTAGGATGCGCAATGTGCTGTTTGCCGGAGGCTCCCAGCATGATGAGCGCGCCCACGGTGAAGTTGGTCTCGGGATCAATCAAGATCGCGCTTCCCGCATAGCGGTTTTCGCGATATGGGTCAAAGAAGATTTCCTGCGAGGCTTCGATCTCGGCCACGCCGATTTCGTTCATCTTCAGGCTTTCGCACGGTTCCGGAGAAAAGCTCTGGATGTTGACTCGATGTTGCAGGGCTTTAACTTCAGCCCGGGTAAATTGAGTCATGTGCTTCAGCAGGTATTTACGTGAGAGCTGAAGCGGACGCTCATCGAACCAAATCACGGTGGCGACGAAAGAGCGCGAGACCAGCGGTGGTGCTTCTGCCGAGCAGATAAGATCGCCTCGGCTGATATCAATTTCATCCTGCAGGCTAAGCGTGACCGACATGGGCGCGAAGGCGAAGTTCTGCTCGCCCTCATACGTGTGAATGCTTTTTACGATGGTCACGGGGCCGGCGGGCAGCACTTTGACCGGGCTGCCCACATGGATTACGCCGGAAGAAATTTCTCCGCTGTAGCCGCGAAAATCCTGATGAGGCCTCACCACACGCTGCACTGCAAAGCGGAATGGCGATCTGGTCTTTGCACTGGGGACCTTGACGTTCTCGAGATATTCGAGCAAGGGCCGGCCGTCGAACCAGGGCATGTTTTGGCCGCGCTCAACCACGTTGTCGCCCTCCAACGCGCTCATGGGGAGCCAATAAATCTCGTGGAATGAAAGTTGATCGAGAAATTCGGAGAACTCGCGCTGAATTTGCTGGAATACATCTTCTTTGTAAGAAACTTGGTCCATTTTGTTGACCGCAACCACTAGGTGTGTGATCCCAAGCAGGGAAGCGATGTAAGCGTGACGGCGCGATTGCTCCTGAATACCTCTGCGGGCATCGAGCAGAACAATGGCAAGGTCTGCGTTTGAGGCGCCGGTGGCCATGTTGCGCGTGTACTGCACGTGTCCAGGCGTGTCGGCAAGAATGAACTTCCGCTTGTGCGTGGTGAAGTAACGATAGGCGACATCAATAGTGATGCCTTGCTCGCGTTCTGCGCGCAGCCCGTCGGTCAGCAGAGAGAGATCGAGGTTTCCATTGTTGCGGGTTTGCGAGGCGCGATGGACGGCATGCAACTGGTCCTCATAAACGCTCTGCGAGTCGTACAGAAGCCTGCCGATCAAGGTCGATTTGCCGTCGTCTACACTTCCCGCGGTCACCAGACGCAGCAGATCTTTATCCAGCTCCTGCTGAAAAAAACTCTCGAGCGTGGTGAGGTCGGTTTCTTGTAAAGGGAGGGTGGGCATCAAAAGTATCCTGCCCGCTTTTTGATTTCCATCGAGCCATCCAGGTCATGGTCAATGGCGCGGTTCTCGCGCTCGGAGCGGCGGAATGAAACCAGCTCTTCCATGATTTTCGGCACGGTATCGGCTTCCGAACGTATGGCGCCGGTGCAGGGACTGCAACCCAGCGACCTCATGCGGCAACGCACAAACTGGGGATGCTCGTTCGCCAGACGCGGAATAAAAGGCTGCTCGACCGGAACCAGCGAGGCACCGCGCACCAGCATCTCGCGCTCCTTTGCGAAGTACAGCGGCACGACGGGAATTTTTTCCAGGTGGATATAGAGCCAGATATCGAGTTCAGTCCAGTTCGACAAGGGGAAGACGCGGATGCTCTCGCCGGGCTTTACCCGGCTGTTAAACAGATTCCACAACTCAGGACGCTGGCTTCTGGGCTCCCACTGCCCGTTCTCATCGCGGAAGGAATAGACCCTTTCTTTGGCCCGGGAGCGTTCTTCATCACGCCGCGCGCCGCCAAATGCGGCGTCAAAGCCGCCGGCGCGAAGGGCATCGAGCAGGGCGGTGGTCTTGAGCAACTCGCAGCAGCGCTGCGTCCCCAGGCGAAAGGGAGTTGCACCTTCATCCAGTGCGCGCTGGTTGGTATGCACAATCAGCTTCACTCCGAGCTTTTGCGCCTGGGCATCGCGGAATTCAATCATCTCCTTGAATTTGTAGCTGGTATCAATGTGCAGCAGCGGGAAGGGAATGGGTTCGGGATGAAAGGCTTTTTGCGCCAGCCGCAGCATCACGGAGGAATCCTTGCCGATGGAGTACAGCATCACCGGCTGCTGAAACTCAGAGGCGACCTCGCGCATGATGTGGATGCTCTCGGCTTCCAGCGTGCGCAGATAACTGAGGTTGTATTGCATTGATTCCTTTCGACCCTATTTTTACTTGTTATTGCATTTCACTTATTGCTGCGGCATACGCAACTCGGCAACGGCGGCGGCCACGAGAACCAGCAGGCCAGAGACGAGCACAATTGCATTGAGCAAACCAAATTCAAGTATGGGTTTAATGATGGATGTCATTCTCTGTCTCCTTTAATTGTGCGTTTCACTCAACGTTCACTCGCTGTTTTTCGTTCAACCATGCAGACCGCATTCGGTTTTTGTGAATCCACTCCAGCGTCCCGCCCGCTCAGGCTGGCCAGGCTGAATAGGACGAGTGCAGTGCGTGCAGCCAATGCTGGGATAGTTTTTGTCATGCAGCGGATTGTAGGGAACATTGTGTTTTTGCAGGTATTCCCACACATCGCGCGTGCTCCACTCCGCCAAAGGATTAACTTTGATCAGGTTGAACTTTGCATCCCACTCCACCTTCCGGGTTCCAGCGCGGGAAGGGGATTGTTTGCGCCGAATGCCGGTGACCCAGGCGCTCAGCCCAGACAGCTTCTTTGTCAGCGGCTCGACTTTGCGGATGTGGCAACACTGATCTGGCTGGCGGCCCCAAAGGGCTTCTCCATGCACGTGTGTTTGCTCTTCAGGCGTGAGCTCGGGTCGCAGTCTTTCTACTACCAGACCGTATTTCTTCTCTACCGTCTCGATGAGCTGGTAAGTTTCGGGAAAGAGGAAATCGGTATCCAGCGTGAAGACGGGAATGGGCTTCTTCAGCCGCGAGGCCATGTCGATCAATACCATGTCTTCCATACCGAGGCTGGAGGCGATCGCCACGTCGTTGTAGGGAAATTTTTCAGAGGCCCACTCCAGCGCTTCTTCTGCGTTCCAACCTTCCGCTAAGGCCTGAATCAACAAGGTATGTTCGTTCATGGTGTCCTTAATCTCCCGACTCGGCCCGAAGTGTTTCTTCCTCCGCTTCGAGGGCCTGAACGGAAGAGATATCTTCTAAATCTGCGCTTGTTTCCTGACGCCTTTGCGCCAGGGCCCCGCCTACCAGCACCAGCGAAGGCGCGGGTAATGGAGACAGAGCGGCCAGGTGCGAGAGGGTTGTCCGGCGCGCTTGCTGCGCGTGCGTGGCAGCACCGGAGACGATCAGACACGGAGTCTCCCCGGAAAACCCAGCGGCATCCAACTCTCGTGCGAGGCTTTCATAATCAGAGCCCGGCATATAGATGGCGAGGGTTGCGTCGTGGCGCGCCATCTTGAGCCAGTCGGTATTCTCTTTCCCGGCGCAATGATGAGAAGTAGTAAAGACCACGGTGGAGGCGGTGCGGCGATCGGTCAATGAAACCTGCGCCGCTGCCGCCGCCGCTAAGGCGGCCGTGATTCCTGGAACAATTTCAAAGTCAATGCCTGCGGCTTCCAGAGCCTGCATCTCTTCGGCAGCGCGCCCAAAGATCAGTGGATCGCCGCCCTTCAAGCGCACCACAATCAATTTCTGTGAGCCAAAATGAAGCAGCAAGGTATGAATCTGTTCTTGCGTCACCCGTTTTTCGCCGTGCCGCTTGCCCACATTGATCAGAGTGGCATCGGGACGGGCCAGTTGCAGAATCTCCTCTGAAACCAGTTCGTCGTGCAGAATCACGTCTGCAGAGCGCAGCAGCTTGTGCGCCTTCACGGTCAGCAGTTCCGGATCGCCGGGACCAGCTCCCACCAGATAAACATTTTTGCGGCCGCTGCTTATTTGGTTTTCTTCACGGATGACTGTTGTTTGTTCATTTCCCGAGGACGCCAACTCAAGACCCTGTTGCGCCAGTTCATGCAAAAGTTTTTTGCGTGCATCGCCGGCGGGCTGAGTGGCCAAAATCAAACGTCGCTGCTGCCCCAGCTCGCTGACAAGTCCTGCATATTCCGGGCCGAACTGATTTTCCAGGTGCTGGCGCAGTTGCTGCGCCAGAGCAGGACTCTGGCCGCCGGTCGAGATTGCGATCTGCAGATCGCCACGCCGCACCACTGCTGGGAAATAAAAATCACAATAAGGAGGATCATCCACCACATTGCAAAGCACTCCGTGGTGGCGCGCTTCGCCATACACCGCATGATTGACGTCAGCCGAAGAAGTGGCGGCAATGATCAACTGTTTGCCCTTAACATCCTCGTGCGCAAAGTTGCGCTGATGCCACTGGATTCTTTTTTCCTGTGCCCAGCTACGGATTGCGGGCGTCGCCTCGTGCGCAACTACGTGCACCGACGCGCCGGTGAGCAAAAGGCTGCCAATCTTGCCTTCGGCAATCTCACCGCCACCGATCACGAGAACCGGTTGGCCTTCCAGTTTCAAAAATAGTGGAAACAATGACATCTTGATGCTTTCTGCGCCTTAGTCTCTTTCATGGCTTTACCCATGAATTTCTGTCGTAAAAGTAAAAACCCACTCACTGTATCTGGTGAGTGGGTTCTGATCCTGGTATTTATAAAACTATTTAGTTCAGATCATCAGGCTCGCCAGACGGGATGCGCTTGTACAACCACAGCAACAAATGCTGCAGCCGTGACAACAACACATAGCGATCTGGCAGGTGCCTAACATGAAGTTCCAATTTTTACAGCATCAGGTGGCTTTGTCAATGAATTTCCCAATGTTTATCAATGGTTTAGAAAACCCTTGGGTTTAGCAACCGTGCTGCGGGGGTGGGCAATTCCGAAATCACCTTTTCCCACACCAGTTAGAGATGCCGCAGGTTTCATTCTGGATACAAACTTTTCATGGTTTCATCCCATGAACAAGTCAGACGGTTAATCTTCATTTCCTATGTCGGCTGCGACTTTCCAGGTGCCGTCCGCCTGTTTTTTCCATACCGTTACGTATTTGCCTGTCAGGGAAACAGGTTCACCTTTGCGGTTTTTGCCGGTGAGTTGCCAGGTACCGATGGTATAGGCTAGATCGCCAGAGGCGGCCACATCCACTTTGACGGGCTGCCATTTCAAGGTAATGTCAGGGTTCCAGGTCTTGTTCAGTTGCTCGCGCATATCCGCTTTGCTGAACGTTATAGGCTTTCCGGGGATAATATTCGCCGTATCTTCGGCAAAGAATGACAGCCAGCCTTCCAGTCCTCTTTGGGCGCGGGCGGTCTCAAAATCGGTCTCCGCCTGGATTAAAGCCTTCTTTTCGACCTCGATTTTGGCCTTGTTATCCGCGGCGAACAGTACAGAGCTTGTTACCAGTAAAACGGCTAAAAAAGCGAGCTTTTTCATGAGTTCCTTTCGTTGACAAGGGGGCCGAAATCCGTCTAAGTCATAGAAATTGTATAACTTAAGTGAACAGGTGCTCATCAAGTCATGCTCCGCGAGTAAAAAAACCTTGACTGGACCCCTGGTAATTATTACCTTAGCAGCAAGCAGTAGCTTTTTTTGACCTAGGCTTGGATCTGCCTGCAAACCTTTGGCGAACTGAAGCGTCTTTAAGAAATGCCGTCTTTAAAAATGCGTCTTTTAAGATAATGCAACTTGCAAGCTGAGTTTTGCATCTATTCTGCTGGTAATTTCATAAATTTTAAGGAAGCCGGGAATGGGGTCACGCGCATACTTTGTCCCGCCGTCTTTATTATTAAACAAATTGCAACAAAAATTTACAAAAAGCTGCTTACAACGAATTTAGTTTATTACAACGAATTAGTTTAAGAGATAGGAGAGGAATAAATGCGATCGGATCTGATTTTTGGCGCACTGCGCCCGGTAAGAAACCGTTATACACTCTGTCAACTGGCTGCCCAGGCGACACGTAAGTTCCACAAGCCGAACAGCCGTATTCAGGAGACCATGAACGATGTGCTGGTACGTTTTTCCAAGGCCAGCTCTCCCGAGAGGGTCATGAATGTCTCCGGCTTGCTGCAAAATAAACTTGCGCGATCACAGCGACAGGCTGCATAATACTCCTTCACGCAAATTAGGCCGTTAGCCCGTTCCCAGGGAACCATTTCAATCCAGGTTAAAATTTAACTCCCCGGAACGGGCGGCGCCATAAAGTAAAACCCAAGAACCCTTACCTCCCTTCATTGAAAATCAAAAACAATCCCCGTAGGTGAACATGACAATAGCGGAACTGAAAGAAAAAAATATTACAGAGCTGACCCGTATCGCGCGCTCCCTCGATTTACCCGGCGCCAGCGGTATGCGCAAGCAAGACCTCATCTTCAAGATCCTCCAGGCACAGAGCGAAAAAGAAGGCCACATTTTTGCCGAGGGCGTGCTGGAAATTCTGCCCGATGGCTACGGATTTCTGCGCTCGCCGGACTACAACTATCTGCCCGGTCCAGACGATATCTACGTCTCTCCCTCGCAGATCCGCAAGTTCGACCTCAAGACCGGCGACACCGTCAGCGGCCAAGTGAGGCCGCCGCACGAAGGGGAAAAATATTTTGCCCTGGTCAAGATCGAGGCAGTCAATTTCGAATCGCCCGATGAGGCGCGCAACAAGATCCTGTTCGATAACCTGACGCCGCTCTATCCGCAGGAGCGCATCAAGCAGGAGACGGTGAAAGACAACTTCACCGCCCGCGTCATGGACCTGCTTGTGCCCGCCGGCAAGGGGCAACGTGGACTCATCGTCTCGCCGCCACGCGCCGGCAAGACCATGATCCTGCAGAACATTGCCAACTCCATTACGGCCAACCACCCGGAGATTGTGCTGATCGTGCTGCTGATTGACGAGCGTCCGGAAGAAGTCACGGACATGCAGCGCTCGGTGAAGGGCGAGGTCATATCCTCCACCTTCGACGAGCCGGCTGCCCGGCACGTGCAGGTAGCTGAGATGGTGATTGAAAAAGCCAAGCGCCTGGTGGAGCACAAACGCGATGTCGTGATCCTGCTCGATTCGATCACCCGCCTGGCCCGCGCCTACAACACCATTGTTCCGCCTTCGGGTAAGGTTCTCTCCGGCGGCGTGGACTCCAACGCGCTGCAGCGCCCTAAGCGCTTCTTCGGCGCCGCCCGCAACATCGAAGAGGGCGGATCGCTGACTATCATAGCCACCGCCCTGATTGAAACCGGTTCACGCATGGATGACGTGATCTTTGAAGAGTTCAAGGGCACCGGCAACATGGAAGTCATTTTGGACCGCAAACTCTCCGACAAGCGTGTATTCCCGGCCATTGATATTCAACGCTCAGGCACACGCAAGGAAGAGCTCATTATTTCCAAAGAAGACCTGCAACGGATTTGGGTGTTGCGCAGGGTCCTCAATCCGCTCTCGCCCGTGGAAGCTATGGAATTGCTCATCGAGAAACTAAACAAGACCCGTTCGAACGGTGAATTTTTGGCGAGCATGAACTCGCTGTAGAGGGGATTTCCGCCGCGGATCAATGCGGATAACGCAGATTTTCTAAAATCTTTGCGCAGCAACTTGCTTTGCCATTCCAAAGGACAGCAATCCTCATCCCAGTTTGATCATCGAAGAACGCGCAGGACTACGAGCGTCATATCGTCATGTTGCTGGGCCCCGGCAACGAAGGCATCGGCGGCTTGCAGGATGCGCTGTAACAGCTCTGCAGCCGGCAGCTTCGAGTTGGAGTTGCACTCGATGGTCGCAATGAGATTCTTTTCGCCCCATTCCTCTTCGTTGCTGTTCATCGCTTCGCTGATTCCATCGGTAAAAGCAACCAGAACGTCATCAGGGGCGAGTGTTACCTGACCTTGCTGGTAGGGGAAGTTTTCCAGCAGGCCCACCACGGTGCCGCCCACGTCCAGACGTGATATCTCCCATTTTTCGTTCCAGGAGCGCAAAAGCAGGGGGGGATTGTGGCCGGCATTGACGTAGTCAAACCGGTGAGTCACCGGATCGTATTGGCCATAGAAGAATGTGGCATAGCGATGCGCCGAAGAAGTCTCATAGACAAGCCGGTTGATATTGGCAATCACGGCGGCCAGGTCTTGTGGCGCGCGCGCGGCTTCGCCGCGCAAAGAGGCTTGCAGGCTGGCCATCATCAGGGCCGCGGCAATGCCTTTGCCGGAAACGTCGCCAATTGCGACCCCGAGATGTCCCTCGGGAAGGGCGAGGAAATCGTAATAGTCTCCACCGACTCCCAGCGCGGGACGACAGTGCCCGGAATAATCGAGTCCTTGAATTTCTGGAAGCTTCTGCGGGAAGAGCCGCTCCTGCACCTCGCGGGCAATTTCCACTTCGCGATTCATGCGTTCGCGCTGCGCTACCTCGTCGGCAATGGTCCGCATCAGGTTCGCATTTTCAAGCGCCAGCCCGGTCTGCGCCGCGACCGACTTGAGCAAACGCACGTCGTTGCCGGAATACGGTTCTTCAGAGCGTTTAGGTCCAAGGCTGATGAATCCGAGAAGTTTGTCGCGAACCAGGAGGGGGAGCAGCAATTCCGAGCCCAGCTCAGCCAGCTTGCCGCGTTCCTCTTCGGTTGCCTGCGGTTCACTGTAGATCCAGGAGCTATGGTCTTCCAGGTAGATGCGCGCCGGCTCCCGGTTTTCGCGCATGTGCTTGACCGTGGCGGTCGAGGCGAGAAAGGCAACCTGGGGAATGGAGGGAAATCCCAGGGCATAGGCGGGCTGGTAAATTTCGCTGCCGCTCAACAAGACCGCGATGTTGCGTACGTGCAAAGTCTCGGCGATCTGGGTGGCCACTTTTTCCAGCAGCGAACGGGGCTCCAGCATGCTGCGAACTTGTTCACTCAACTCCGTCAATATCTGTTCAGCGTTATAGGCCTCACGGAAAAAACGGCGATCGAGCCATAAGCGCAATTTTTCCCCGACACGTCGAATCCGGCGAATTGCAAAGAACGCGATAACTGACAGCGCAATGCTCGTCATCGTCTGGTTCTGGTTTTTCCTGGTGATCAGGTAGATAACGATGGCGATCATCAGCGTACCTGCCATCTGTAACACCCGCAATCCGGTTTTCGCCAGCGCATACTGCAAGCCCTGGCGCAGCACCATGCGCACATCCATGGCGCGCTGCACCACGATCACGTAGGCCAGGGTCAAAGGGAACAGAGCCAGCATGGTGACGATAAAAACCAGCAACCAACCCGAGAAGATGTCAGATTGCGCTT
>Ga0207127_10021_pt1 | contig 37114 bp, 29 predicted proteins | sample Alteio_BWMinHeat_17_FD_153574 | JGI IMG/M metagenome (GOLD analysis project Ga0207127, IMG submission 153574) | Enriched cells from forest soil in Barre Woods Harvard Forest LTER site, Petersham, Massachusetts, United States -... | ecosystem: Environmental > Terrestrial > Soil > Temperate forest >...
CGCAAATGATTGTAGGGACAGGGGTTGACATCGCCGAGGTGCCCCGGATTGCGGCCGCCGTGGAACGCTTTGGTAACCGCTTTCTGACCCGGGTATTCACCCCAAATGAGGTGAAATACTGTCTTTCCAAGGCCAATTCCATGGAACGGCTGGCCGCCCGCTTTGCCGCCAAAGAGGCCGGAATGAAGGCCATCGGCACCGGCCTGCACCTGGGCGTCACCTGGCAGGACGTGGAAGTGGTTCGCTATCCCGGAGGCCGCCCTGGAATCCGCTTTACCGGCCGCGCCGCCGACTTCGCCGCACAGCTTGGGTGCAAAAGTGTTCACCTTTCCATCACCCATACCAAGGAGCAGGCCATGGCGTTTGTGGTGCTGGAAGGATAGCGAGTACTGCGGATTGGGTTGCGGTTGGGTTCGGGTTTTGCTCTTGCCTTTGACTTTGAATTTCAAATTTGAAATTTGAAATTACAAATTACAAATCGCTCTTGCTCCTTTCGGTTTTCTGATCCGCGACCATCCGCGTTGATCCGCGGTAAGGGTTTGCTCTCCCGATCACGTCGATCTCGGCGATGGCCCGGGTCCCTTCGCCGACGCCTCGGCCCCAGCCGGTTCACGGAACGGTTCCACAGCAATGCGCTGGTAACACACTTCCAGCACCGTCAGGTATTCCGTACCGCCCGGCAGTTGAAGGACTACTCTGTCCCCCTCCGACGACTTCATCAACGCGCGCCCCAGAGGCGACACCCAACTGATGTGGTTGCGGTTAAGGTCCACCTCGTCGGTGCCCACAATGCTCACCACGCGCTCCGCTCCCGCGGCGTTGGCATAGCGCACGGTCGCTCCAAAGAATGCCTTCGCCGCCGCCAGCCCCGATCTCGGGGCTTCCGGGTCCACCACCTCCGCGGCTTCAATTCGCTTGGTGAGAAAGCGAATCCGCCCATCGATCTGCCGCAGCCGCCGCTTGCCGTACTGATAGTCGGCGTTTTCACTGCGATCACCGTTGCTGGCAGCCCACGCCACCACCTCCGTCACGGCCGGACGTTCCCTGCTGACCAGAAACCGGTGCTCATCTTTCAGGCGCTGCAGCCCGCTCGGCGTGATGTAGTTCTTGCCTGGCGGAGTGTCGTCCCGTTTTGGCTCTCTGGTAAACCCTTTCCGCATCGCCTAGTCCTTCCGCCCCTGACTGATTTTTTCACATTTTGCAGTACGTTAGCGATCGGGTCCATCGAATTAAAGCGAAGGGCAACAGGCGTATCTGCGGCAGAAATAGTAGCTGATCTCCGCAAATCAGTGTGATCAGTGTTAATCAGCGGTAAGGTTTTCCGATCCCGGCGATGTCGTGCGATGACGGCGATCTCGGCGATCCCCTACCCCCGTCACTTATCCCATCCTATTCCAGTCATCCCAATTTGGCGTACGTTTGAGCAATAGTGTGTGTTGAGCGATCCGGAGCATTGAGCACTTGCCTTGGATTTGTCATTCCGAACGAAGAGAGGAATCTGCTTTTGTGTTCACTCCTTCCGATCCCGGCGATGTCGTGCGATCACGTCGATCTCGGCGATGGCGTGCTTCGCACGCCACCCCCACCCCCCGTACCCTCAATTAGGATTCCAAAGCACTTAGCCAGACTCATCCCAGTCCATCCCAATAGTCTCCCATCTGGCGGGTTCTGCCAGCGAAAGACTTGGTTTAGCTAGCGGCTAGAAGCCAGCAGCTACTAGCTGGTTTTGAATTTTCAAAGAACTTTCCCGGCTGCCTGGGCAGCTCGGCTTTGTTTTTCAGATCGCCAGATCATCCGATCACCAGATGTCCCGATTCTTCCATCATGTCTGATTTATAAAAAAACGCAACTAAACTTTAGCTGCCCGCTGTCGCGCGAATCACGACAATCCAGTCGCCTCCGGAACCCTTGTGCGTTATCTGCGATTTTCTGCGTATGTCTGCGGCAAATTATTTTTCGATCACCATAAATCAGTGCGATCAGTGTTTGTCAGCGGTAAGGTTTTCCGATCCCAGCGAGGCCGCGCGAAGACGGCGCTCCCGGCAATCCTTCCTCCCTCTGTCATTCCGATTCGCTGCCGGAGCATCTGCGACGGCGAGAGAGGAACCCCGAGGATTGTTGCAGCCAACATGCAGCTTCAGGGAATTTTCTCGAGAATGTCTCTGTGTTAAGCCTGATTCTCCGAGCCCGACCGTGTCGTTGCGATTACGGCGCTTATACCCACTCCAAATCAATGTCGTATTCGACTGCAAAGAGCCGCGCGTCTTTGGCTACTTGTTCCAGATTCACATTCCCGATCCTAAAGTTTGCCAGAGCGACCTTCCAGCCCTTTTCCTCTCCCCGCCATTCCCACTCATAGAGCTTCAATTCCTTGCCGTGTTGGCTCCGCAATGCGCATAGAGCAATGATTTTCTTCTGAGTGTGCACATAAATGCGTTTGTCCAACAGTTTGTAAAAGGTTCCGATCGGCAAGCCTTGTTGCATCGCCGCATTCAGCTCGCTTCTATTGCCAGCTTTTTTTTCGGGTTTACCCGGAGAATCTGGACGGATGAGTGTCATATGGCCTTACCTTGCTTAGTTCCTTTTTGGAGACGTTATCAGCCGATACTACTTAACTCATTTTGTGAGATCAATTTCGAAAAGTGGGTGAACTGCGGGCGTACACAGTTTTTGGTCTAGCCTTCTTGGTGATCCCGGCGATCTTCCTCCTCTGTCATTCCGAATCGCTGCCGGAGCGCACGCGACAGCGAGAGAGGAACCCCGAGGATGTCAGTCGTAGAGACGCAGGATCAGGGAATTCACCGACAACAAAAAATAGTCCGGTCATCCCGAATCCGCGTCATGGGCGGAGGGACCTTGGGTTTGTTGGGAGCTCAACTCAGCATATCGCAACCGCGAAAAGGGGCTTGTGCCGCCCACGGGCGAGTGGGCCAAACTTCCTCACTATTTTCCGAAACCCCGAAAAACCACAGCGTACTCAAACCCACGAAGATGATTTTTCCCGAGCAGCCTCTCTGAGCTTGGACGCAAGCTAGATTTTTAGCTACGAGCTGACCGACGGCGACGGTTTATTGAAAATGCTATTGACACCAATCTGTGAATAACGTTAACATACAAAAATAATAGCATTCACAATGGAGTAAGTATGGTTGAGTCATTGATCGGCATTTTTGAAATAGCAGAACTGGCGGCGGTCAGCCCTTCTGCAGTAGCCAATTGGAGAAAGCGTTTCTCCGACTTCCCAAATCCACTCGCGGAACTAAAATCCGGACCGGTGTTCTCGGAAAGCCAGGTGAAGCTCTGGCTGGCAATGCGAAAGGACGCTGATTTAACGCAGATGGACCTTTTTTATGACCAACTCGCAAGCAAACGAGGCGACTCGCCGGAGCTGCGGAAGGCGGTTGAGGAGGTAGTGGAACATCTTTTAAAAGAGGCGACCTCCAGAAAACGTCCCGGCATTCTCCTTGGGCGGGTGCAGAGCGGCAAAACGAGAGCATTTTTGGGAGTCATAGCGAGAGCGTTTGACCGTGGTTACGGTGTTGCCGTGGTTTTGACCAAAGGCACAAAATCACTGACAGAGCAAACACTGAGCCGTGTAAAAGATGACTTCAGGGATTTCATCGCCGCCGATCAAGTCGATGTTTTCAATATCCTCGACGTCCCGGATCTCACTCCCTACGAACTCAATCGCAAACTTATTTTCGTCGTAAAGAAGGAGGACGACAACCTCCGTCGGCTTCTTAGTCTGATCCGAGAGCAATACCCTGTACTCCGCGGAAAATCAGTTCTGGTGATCGATGACGAAGCCGACCTGGCTTCAGTAAGTTTTCGGAAACAGAATGGATTCAGCACAGCTGGGGTCATTTCACAGCAAATAGACCGGCTTCGCGAATCGGTTAAGGATTCCGCATTCCTGCAAGTGACGGCAACACCTTACGCTCTTTATCTGCAACCCGAAGACGAATTAATTGTCAACGGGAGCTCCCTGTTTAAGCCCAAAAGGCCCGCTTTCACGGTTCTATTGCCTACCCATAACAAATACGCCGGAGGCGAAGAGTATTTTGAGAAAAGCTCTGAATCGGATTCGCCGGCGTTCTATTTTTACCGAGAGGTTCCATTGGCTGAACGCGATGCTCTTAAAAAAGAGGATCGTCGACGGCTGCAGATCGACAGAGTACTGACTGAGAAAAACGCTGCCCTGCTTCGGGATGCCGTCGTGACTTTCCTGGTAGCCGGTGCAATCCGTCGACTTCAACAGAGAGCAGCGGGTCAATGGCCACAGAAATACAGTTTTCTCTTTCATACTGAACAATCGCGTAGTTCGCATGAATGGCAAGAGCGGGTAGCCAGCGCTATAAGGGATGCTTTAGTCGATGAAGCGCGCGAGGGTAGTCCCCTTTTTCATGAACTTGTCCGCGCTGCGTACATGGATCTTCGGAGGTCAATCGAACTTGAAGGTGAACCACTGCCCAGCATCGAAAATGTAACGAAAGCCGTCGCGGAATCTCTTGAAACAGGTCAGCTGATGATAACTAAGGTGAACTCCGATAATGACGTAAAGAAGTTGCTGGCGGATGACGGCCAGTTAAAGCTCCGAACCCCTTTCAATATGTTTATCGGTGGCCAGATACTCGACCGCGGTATCACCATAAATAATCTCATAGGGTTCTACTACGGCCGGAATCCGAACCGATTCCAGCAAGACACGGTCCTGCAACACTCCAGGATGTACGGAACTCGGTCGGCAGCGGATCTCGCGGTGACTAGATTCTATGCGCCACAGCATATTTATCAGGTGATGAAGCGAATTCATGAGTTTGACGTTGCGTTGCGAGAGGCATACGAATCCGGTGGAGCCGAAGGAGGCGTGCACTTCATTCAAAAGGACCCTACCAACAGGCTCATCCCTTGCTCGCCCAACAAACTCTTATTTTCCGACGTAGTTAGCATTCGCCCAGGTCGACGACTCGTACTTTCAGGGTTCCAAACGGTTTACAAAAGTCACGGTGCAAAGAACCTCGAAGCTTTGGATAAACGAATTCAGAAGCTTACCAAGGGATCACCTGAGCCTGTGCTTATTGACCTCTTAGATGGCATGGAAATTCTTAAGCTCGCATACGGAAACCTCGAGTTTGATGATTCGACTAATGATGACAGGGAAGCGCACATCGCTGCTCTGGAACACTTGTCCCGGGCATGTACGAAGCCAGGGCTGAAAGGCAAAGTATGGCTTCTAGCTGCTAAAGACCGTGATGTGCGGCGGTACCGCGAAGAGGGTCGATTTTCTAATGCGCCGGATACGAAGCAGCAAAAGGATCTTGCCCGTACCAAGGCCGACGATGTTCCAGTTCTTATGATGCTTCGCCAGAACGGCGATGAAGGTAGAGGATGGCGCGGGTTGCCGTTCTGGTGGCCGGTAATCGTCACGCCCCGATCGGCTGCGACGGCGATCTTCGCGACAGACGAAGCGGTTGCACCTACCGCGCCAGCAAACAGCATTAGCGTAGATAGATCTCTTGCGACCGAGGAGATCGCTTAATCGCGCTACGGCGTGCGGCATGGAAAAGCGCGCGCGAAATACTTACAAACCCTACTGTAAGCCGGAGTACAATTCAGCTCCGAATCGATCTTGAGGACAAATTTATGGCAGCGCACATAGTAAAGGTTAAACTTCCTAGGCGTGTTGAATTACTGAGCAAAGACTTAGAAGTTGAGGTAAGAAGTAACGGACGACTTGTTGGCACCCTAAAAATAAGTAAGGGATCGCTAGACTGGAGGGATGCCGCAGATCAGTATTCCCGTGTACTGCGCTGGCAAAAGTTTGCTCGCCTCGCCCTAAAGGAAGGCCAAAAAAAGAAACGCAAGTGAACTGAGCGATTTTGATATTCCAATCCGGTGACAGGTGCGTCTTTTCAATTGCACCACACAGTAGGGTCAGCTCCTCCCCTAGTAAACTTTCTCTTTCGCTGCAATCATGTCTAATCGCTCCACCCGATACCCTGAGGAGTTCCAGGATCCGTGTACCAATTCAACTTGTCCATAAAACCGAGCCCGTCGCCGGAGCCGGAATTCGCATGTGTCGGTTAACGAACTGAAGACGCAAAATTCTAATAAACCGCCCGAATAGATTCTTGTTGAGCGGTTGTTTAAACGTAGATACACTCTCATTCTAATGAGACGGCTCAATGTCCGAGAAGCTCAACTTCAATCGTGCATTCAGAACTCAATGTTTGCATTGCGAACTCGTCCCCAAAATCCTGACCTAGAAAAGGGTGAATTACTCCTTCTCCAACTCGTCAAGACAGATGCAATCCGACTAGGCAAAGTCCACGCTCGCATAGAGTTTGCTTTGGTTTTCGATCACCTGGAGCCGGACTATGGTGGAACCTTAAGCCGCAAACACTGGCCCGCTGAAGGCCGGGTTTGGAACTGGATCGTCTACGGTGCCGCAACAATCTCGACAAAGCCCTTCAGCTTGGAGGATCTCGGCCTCTCCCAAGACTATGGGGGACAAGACAATGCTAGGTATGTCAGTCCAAAAGATGAAATCCTGATTAAGACGTACATAAAATAGCTGGTTGCTCCGTTCAGAGCTTAATCCCAATTTATAAGTTTGGGGCAAGACGTTTACGGTGTACTCAAGGGCACTCGGTCCTTTCCCCGTAGTAAACTTTCCTTTCGCCACAAAAACGTCTGATCGCCGCTACGTCTGATCGTTAGAACCTGAACGCTTCGTCTCTAAAACCCCTGAGGAGTTCCAGAATCCGTGTCCCAAGTCAGCCTTACCCCTGAAACCGAGCCCCTTACCGCGCATCTTGCTCCCCGGACCGTTGTCATTGCCGTGGCGCTGGTCAGCTTTGCCAGCCTTTTGCTGGAACTGGCCCTTACGCGGCTGTTCAGCGTGGTGCTCTTCTATCACTTCGCCTTCTTTGCCATTTCGGTGGCGCTCCTGGGACTGGGATCGGGCGGTGTGTTTGCCCATGTCCGGCGGCAATGGTTAAACCGCTTTGATCTGGGATCATTCGGGACCGTGGTTTGCATCCTCAATGCCGTGAGTATTCCTGGCGTGCTGTGGGTGGTGCTGCATACGCCGGTGTCACTGGCGGTGACGGGAGCCAATTTCGGCAAGCTGACGGTCATCTATCTGGTGGCGGCCGTTCCGTTCTTCTTTACCGGACTTTTATTCTCTGTCTTGTTTGCCCGGTCCAGCGGCGCGATCTCCGTCCTTTACGGAGCTGATCTGGCCGGAGGCGCCTCGGCCTGTCTGCTGGTGGTTCCACTGTTGAACAACATTGGCGCGCCGGACGTGCTTTTGTTCAGCGCCGTGCTGATGGCGGTGGCGGGAAGCTTCTGGGCAGGCAGCCGCAGCGTGGGCCACATCGCCAGGGCCGTGGCGGTGGTGGCGCTGCTCTTCCTGGTCTGGGCGCATCATGGCCGCAAGATGGACGTAATTTACGCCAAAGGCGTGTTACGTGATTCCCGATGGATTGAGTTCTCCAAGTGGAACGCCATCTCCCGCATTGAGGTCAACAACCTGAACGGCGCGCGTTACGTCGTGATTGACGCCGACGCCACCACGGCGATCATGAACGTGGATCCGGACAAATGGGATCCCGATCAAAGTAATGTCCAGAGCGGAGCCCAAAGTGACGCCCAAAGCGGAGCCCAAAGAGACGCCCAGAGCGGAGCCCAAGGTGAAGCCCACCCAACGCCGATCAATACCGGACTTCCCGCCGTCAGCAGCTTCAACTGGAAGAAGAGCCTGATGTCGGCGGCGCCGTCGGTGGCGAACGTACTTCGTCCCAAAGGGTCGTTTGCCATCATCGGGCCGGGTGGAGGCGTGGACGTGCTGCGCGCCGTCGCCAACGGCAGCCCCAGCGTGACCGGCATTGAGATCAACCCCATCATTGTGAATGACATCATGCGCGGCGCCTACGCTGATTACTCATACCATCTTTATGATCGGCCGCAGGTCCACATACATATTCAGGACGGCCGGTCCTACGTGCGCAGCTCCAGCGAAAAGTATGACGTGGTGCAGATGACGCTGGTGGATACATGGGCGTCCACCGCCGCCGGCGCGTTCGCCCTGAGCGAAAACAATCTATACACGCTGGAAGCCTTCCGCGAATATTTTGATCACCTGAAGCCCGATGGCATGATCGCCATCACGCGCTGGGAATTTCATCAGCCGCGTGAAGCATTACGTGTGGTCTCGCAGGCGATTGAAGCGCTGCATCAGCAGGGAATTGCCAATCCGGCAAATAATTTTGTGCTGGTGGCGGATGGCAATCTTGACGAAGACGGACGCCCGGTGCTGGTGCTGGCCAAGAAATCTGCATTTACAGAAGCCGAGTATGCTGCGATTGCCGGCCATGTGAAGGCCAACGCAAATCTGGTATGGCTCAACCCTCCAGCGCAGTATGCCGGCATACAGCCGTTGCCGCCCGCGGCCGACGCATTCCGCCGTCTGATTGCTTCGAACAATCCCACGGCCTTTGCCCGCGATTACGCCTACAACGTTGCCCCGGTCACTGATAGCGCGCCGTTTTTCTTCTTCACTCTCAAAACCGGATACGTGCTCAAGAACATTGCCGAAGGTACCGGCAAAGGCATGGACTGGCGCATTAACCTGGGCGTGGTTGTCCTGGGCATGCTGCTGATCATCTCGATCATTGCCGTGCTGGCGTTTCTGATTCTGCCGCTATTGCTGCATGGCCGCGAACTGGGAAGCCGTCGCGCACGGCTGCCGGCCTTGCTGTTCTTTATCGCCGTGGGCTTCGGTTACATCCTGGTGGAGATATCGCTGATCCAACGCTTCGTCCTGTTCCTTGGTCATCCCACCTATGCGCTCACGGTGGTAGTGTTCCTGATGCTGCTTTCCAGCGGAGCGGGAAGCGTGATCGCGCGGCGATGGATCACCACCACGGGCGCGCTGCTGGGAGTGCTGGTGCTGATCGCCGCCAAGATCACCGTCAATCTTATTTTGTTGCCCTGGATACTTTCTCTCGCAGTCGGCTTTCCATTTGTGGTGAAGTTGATAATCAGCGCGGCGTTTCTGGTGCCGCTCGGCTTCCTGATGGGAATGCCATTTCCCACCGGACTCAAGCTGGTGGAGACGGTGGAGTGGGCCTGGGCGCTGAACGCCGCGGCCAGCGTGCTGGGATCGGTGATGGCGATGGTGATCGCCATTCACTTTGGACTGACTGTGACTCTGGCGTGCGCGGCGGTGGCCTATCTGCTGGCGTTGGCATTTGCAAGAACGTGGAGAAGGTCAAGTCTGGCGTAAAACGCACCACTGATTTTCATAGATGACACTGATAAATCCGAAAATCGCCACAGAGACAGATTTGGTTTCCGCGAGTTGCCGCGGCGCGCGTGAGGTTATACCCTTAACACACTCCATGTCATTGTTGACTACATCGATCATCCGCTTCACCGTGGCGGCGCTTCTTCTGTGCGCGACCGCAATTGCGACATCAGGCCTCGCGCCGTCCACGCGCAACGAGGCCGCTGCAACAGGGGCTATACAGAGTCACCACAAGCTTCAAGGTCAAAGCGGGTTGGAGCGAAGCGACAAAAACCAGGACCAGGGACCGCCGGTGCTCCATCGTCCCGGTGAGAATAGAGAAGATAAAAAAGAGCCGCAGCAGAAGCCGCCTGAGAATCCGCCCGATGCTCCCATCACTTTCAAGGACCTGGCCAACCACTTCAATTACAACCCGCGTGCACCACTCAACTTCCAGCAGCGCGGCGTGGAGAAGAGCGGCAAGGTGCTCATCATTGAGATGGAGTACTCTGGCGCCGATGATGATCACGTTCCCGCATGGCTGGTTGTTCCGCAAGGAGACGGACCGTTTCCGGGAATAGTCTGGGGCCACTGGATGCAGGACAAGTCGCCCAAACGCAATCGCGATGAGTTTCTGGAGGAAGCCATTGCGCTGGGCAATTCCGGCGTGATGTCCGTGCTGATTGACACTCCCATGGTCCGGCCCAACTACGTTGGAGAGTCCGCGGAGAAGGAACCGTTGCGCTGGGCTCAGCAGTACAGCGATACGGAGCGCCAATACGTGATCGATCTGCGCCGCGCCGTTGATTTACTGTTGAGCCGGCGCAGCATTGATAAGAACCGCATTGCCTATGTTGGTCACAGTTACAGCGCGCATGCGGGGGCCATTCTGGCCGGCGTTGAAAAACGCATAAGCACGTTTGTCCTGATGGCTGGAACCTACAGCGACGAGGAGTCTGTGCGTGGCGCCACCAGCGGCGGAGAACTCAAATGGCGGCAGGCAGTGGGAGAAGAAGCTGTGAAGCAATATTTTTCCGACTACGCCTGGGACGATCCCGTCCACTATCTCGACCACACCGAAACACAAAGCATCTTTCTTCAATTTGCGACCAAAGATCCGACCACCAAAGCGCAGGCTCAGAAATATCTGGATCGCTTCAGCGCCAAGGACAAGAAGCTGGAGTTTTATGATTCGGATCATGCGCTGAATAAAGCGGCGATGCTGGATCGCGATCGCTGGCTGCAATTGCATTTGCACTTTAAGCATCTGGATGAGAAGGCGCTGGAGACGATTCCGCAGTTGAAGTAAGTTTCGGGTTTGGTGTTTCATCCCGAAGCGGAGCGAGGGATCCCTGCCATCTCTCAAATGTTTAAGTTCGACGATGCTCCAGACGACGGTGCTCCAGACGTAGAGACGCGGCATGCCGCGTCTCCATTCTTTTTCACATCAGCTCACACGCATGAAGCTGGCCCGGGGCGAGCAGAACTCAATATCACACGCTTAAGACAATGAATGGGCTCTGGCCAGCAGAGAAATACAGGAATCACGCGGGTATTAGGGAAAATTAATCACGTGCGAGATGCGGAAGGCGGCCGCGATGGGAGTAAGCTCAGGGGAAATCAACATCCTTCCGGGAGATTTACATGCGTTTCCTTCTGCTTGCTTTCCTGTTACTGGGCAGCGTTATCTGCGCCACTGCGCAACCTTCTAATGCCACGGTTTTTCCTCAAATTGATGACAGCACCAGCGGCTGGGGTTCTTGCACCGGCGCATGTGCCGGAGGCACTTCTGCAAATGCTTTCTGGATGGCACAAAACCAAACCACTCCTTCGCGGGACGGCGCCAGCACGCAGTTCCACGTGGATGGTCCCGCATGGACCGATGTTCTTTTCTTTAACAAGCTGGGTGCGCACGATTCCTTCACCCATTTTCAATCGGATTTCTGGGTGAATGTGGATTCCAATTCCGCCATCATCGGGCAGGCGCTGGAATTCGACACCTTCCAATTCGTGAATGGCCGCGAGTACATGTTTGGCACCCAGTGCGATTACGCGGTCGGGTTGTGGGAGGTTTGGAACGCGCAAGGCGGCACATGGCAGAAGACACCCGTTGCCTGCCCAAAGTTCACACCCAATGTGTGGTATCACATCACGTGGAATTTTCATCGCGGCAAGCGCTTCAACAACCAGAACCAGTTCTATGACAATTTCACGGTGGTGCAGTATAACGCCAACAATAATGTGGTTTCGAAAAGTACCTACATCTTGAATCTGGCGTATGGTTCGGCGCCGTTACCGGCCGGCTGGAATGACAATATGGGGATCCAGTTTCAAGTGGATTTGAATGGCCAGGCGGGCGTGAACGGCAATCCCACAACCGTTTCCGAGTATTTGGACAAGGTTTCAGTCACTGCCTGGTAGCGCTAATCAATATGGCAAAGGGCCATCGCGCGGGATTCAGCCGCATGCGCTACCATTAACGTGATGGTCCCGTCGCCGCTCCAACATTCATCGTCGCGCGTCCTGGAATTTGAACAGTTCCGTGACCTGCTTTCCGCCTATGTCAACTCGCCTTTGGGCAAGGCGCGCGTGGCACAGCTTGTGCCGTCATCGGATCGCGCATGGATCGACCAGCAACAGCAGCTTGCGGCGGAGACGCGCCGTTTTCTGACGGCCGGCGGACGCCTGGAATTTTCCGGCTTGTTCGATGCCCGCCAGCTTCTGTCCAAGTCAAAGATCAACGGCGCGGTACTGGAACTGGAAGAGATTCGCGACATCCTGCTGGTCGCCGACAAGGCCGCTGAATGGCGAGAGATGGCTTTGCACCCGCCAGACGCCGTGCTCAAGGAAAACGGCTGGCAAGGCATGCAGGCGCTGGCGTTGCAGATTCCCGACTTCTCCGAGATGCTGCGCTATTTCCGCAACAAGATCCTGCCGGACGGCACGCTGGACGATCGCGCATCGAGTGAGCTGAGCCGCATTCGCCGCGAAGTGGAGCGTCAGAAGCGCACGATCCAGGAATCACTCCGCGGATACTTGCGACGGCTCGCCGAAGGCGGCGCGGTGCAAGACGAGCTCGTTACCATCCGCGGAGAACGTTTTGTGATTCCGGTGAAGGTGGAGCAGCGCCGGCGTGTACAGGGCGTGGTTCACGGAAGCAGCTCCAGTGGACAGACGGTTTATATCGAGCCGCTGGAGACCATTGAGCAGAACAACGATCTGGTGCGCTTGTTGGAAGAAGAGCTGGCGGAGATCAGGCGCATCTTGCAGGAGATGACTTCCAGAGTCGGCGACCAGGCCGATGGCATCGCCGCCGCCACGGAAGTGATGAGTGAGGTGGAGCTGCAGTTCGGCAAGGCGCGCTTCGGTCTTGACTATGACTGTGTGCGTCCTGAGCTGACGGAAGATTTTCTGGAATTGCGCGGCGCGCGGCATCCTCTGCTGGAACGCAACATGCGAGCGAAAAGTGGCAAGGTCGTACCGCTCACCTTGGAGATGGATGCCCAGCACCGCCAGCTCATCATCAGCGGACCGAATACGGGCGGCAAGACAGTGGGTTTGAAGACCATTGGTCTGCTGGCGCTGATGGCGCAGGCAGGCGTGCCGGTTCCCGCGACCACGGCGCGATTGCCGGTGTTTGATGCGATCCTGGCCGATATCGGCGACTACCAGTCGATTGAGCAGAACCTGTCAACCTTTTCGGCGCACGTGACCAACATCGATTTCATTTCACGTACAGCCACCGCGCATTCGCTGGTCATGCTGGATGAGCTGGGATCGGCCACTGATCCGGAAGAGGGCGCAGCGCTGGCCGTGGCGATTGCCGAGCACTTCCAGCGCATTGGCGCACTGACCATCATTTCCACACACCACACGTCGCTCAAGGTGTATGCCGCAAATTCAAAGGGCGTGCTCAATGCGGCGGTGGGCTTTGATGAGAAGACACTGCGGCCGACCTATGAGTTGCAGGTGGGCGTGCCGGGAGCGTCTGCGGGCATCAACATCGCACATAGGCTGGGATTGAACGATCAGATTACAGATGCGGCGCGGGCCAAGCTGGGAACGCAGACGCAGGATGTGGCTACTTTCCTGGACAAGCTGCACACCGAGCTGCGCGAGCTAGAGCGTGAGCGGCGGGCCACGCAGGATCGCGAAGAGGCGCTGGGCAAAGAACTGAAACGCCTGGAGGCGGAAGGCGCGCAGGAGCAGCGGACCAAGACGCGTGAGTTTGAACGCAAGCTGGATTCGTTGATCCGCGACTTTGAGTATCAGATCCGCGAGGCAGTGAATGCCGTGCAGGACCGCGCCGCGGCGCAGAAGCTGTCCAAGCAAGCGGAGCAGAAGATTGCGAAGATGCGGCGGGAGTTCAAGGAGCAGTTTGATGCGTCTGTGGTGGCGCATAAAACCGGAGCAGATCGCAATGATCCCAACGCGCGTCCGCATGAGGTGAAGCATGTCTCCGAGGGCGACACGGTGAAGCTGAAATCGCTGGGACGGACGGCGGTGATCAAGCGCAAGATCGACGAAAACAATTTTGAAGTCGAGATGGGCGCGATGAAGATGAAGATTGCCCGCGACGACGTGGCAGAAGTTTTCCCGCGCAGCGGAACGAATCCAGTGGCTGCGGCGCGCGCTAAGGGCATCACCATTTCGCTGAAGGACGACGACGCGCACGCGCCCACCGAGATCAACGTGATCGGCCAGAACGTGGACCAGGCGACGCAGGAAGTGGAGAAGTTTCTCGACCGTGCCTTCCTGGCCGGCATGCCGCGGATACGGATCGTCCACGGCAGCGGCATGGGCATTCTGCGCAAAGCGCTGAGGCAGTATCTGCAGAAACATCCGCACGTGGCGAACGTGACGGAGCCTCCGCAGAATGAAGGCGGCGCAGGCGCGACGGTGGTTGAGTTGAGGGAGTAGCGATTATCCAGCGTGGCAGAACGAGGGCTGATAACTTTTATTGATCGCTCCCTCTGCCCACGCTTTTCCTGTTTGTCATTCTGAGCGGAGTGCGAGCGCATGCGAGCACGAAGTCGAAGAATCTATGTATTTGCGGTATTTGCCTGACTCTTCACGGCGGCTTTACGTTTAGTAAAAAATAGCGACTTTGCCTATGCCTGAACTGCCTTCAAAACCCGCTGAACCGGCTGCAAACAGCGAGGCTTCAATCGTGGCTGATGCCACTTCTACCAAAGCGGCCGCTGGCCCCACTCCCACACCCTCAGGAGCCGAGGAAAAAGACAACATGGAAATTCATCATCCTGAAAAGCCCATTCACAACAAGAAAGATTTCATCATCCACATGCTCACCGTGGTGCTGGGCATATTGATTGCCCTCGGGTTTGAAGCCGTGGTGCAGTGGGGACATCATCGGGCGCTGGTGCGGGAAGCCAAGGCCAATCTGGCGACGGAGATCGCCCTTAATAGCAAAGCTCTGAATGACGGCCTGCCAGAGATTATGTCGCGCAAGCAGAAGCTGCAGCAAATCCTGGATTTCTTGCAACAGATGGAGAAGGGCAAGTCTCCACATGGTAGTTTTTCATTCGGGTGGTCCGGATTCGATCTTTACGCAACTGCCTGGAAGACGGCCGAGACCAGCGGGGCCATGGCGTATATGAGTTATGACGATCTGAAGGACTACACGGAACTCTATGACTTGCAGCAGATCTTTGCATCGTTTCAGACAGACGCCTTTCACGCCAACGCGGACCTCTCTAGCCTTCCCATCATCATGCGACAGGATCCCAGGAAAGTGCCGCCCGTAATCCTCGGCCAGATGGAAGCGGCAGTGGCGAAGTGTATTACTGTCAATGAAACGGTCGGTGTCGCCGCCACCCAGTTGAAGAAGCAATATGACGGTTTTCAGAACCATAAGTAACCTTGGATCGGCGCGGAATAGGCAGAAAACCTGTTAGGAATCGGCCTGAGCGCCTGCTAGAATTTTCCTTACTATGTCCTTTCCAGTCACGCGGCTACGCCGTATGCGCCAGTCAGAGTCGTTGCGCTCGCTGGTGCGTGAAACTCATCTTGAGCCCACCAACTTTATCTATCCGCTGTTTGTCTGCCCGGGAGAGGGCGTGCGCAAGGAAATCAGCTCCATGCCCGGCGTCTTCAACATCTCTGTGGACGAGGCGGTGAAGGAAGCGCGTGAGGCGAAGCAACTGGGTATTGGTGGGATTATTCTTTTTGGCCTGCCGGAGAAGAAGGACGAAATCGCCACGGGCGCATGGGCGGAAGATGGCATCGTGCAGCGGGCGACGCGGGCCGTCAAGCAGGAAGTGCGAGATCTCACCGTCATCGGCGATGTCTGCCTGTGCGAGTACATGTCGCACGGACATTGCGGTGTTGTAAAAGAGAAGACGACGCAGGCCAGGACGTCGGCTTCGAATCAAGGTTCTGACAAGCCCACGCACGTGACGGTAGTCAAGTCGCGAGAGCAAATGACGGCCGCGGCAACCATGCTGGCGGAAGTAGCGGCTGCAGAATACGAAATCCTGAACGATCCCACGCTCGACATTCTGGCCAAAACCGCAGTCTCACAGGCGCGCGCCGGGATGGACATCATCGCCCCGTCAGACATGATGGACGGCCGCGTGGCTGCCATTCGCAAAGGACTGGATGACGCAGGTTTTATCAACACTCCAATCCTTTCTTATGCCGCCAAATTCGCCTCCGGTTTTTACGGGCCATTTCGCGAAGCCGCTGACTCAACGCCCCAGTTCGGCGATCGCCGGTCTTACCAGATGGATGCCGGCAACATTCGCGAAGCTATGCGTGAGATCGAACTCGATCTCGAAGAAGGCGCGGACATGATCATGGTGAAGCCCGCCATGCCGTATCTGGATGTGATCCATGAGGCGCGGCAGCGCTTTGATGTGCCGATCTCGGCCTATCAGGTGTCAGGCGAGTACTCCATGTTGCAGGCGGCGATCGAGAAGGGCTGGCTGGATGGCGACCGCGTGATGATGGAATCGCTTACCTCCATCAAGCGCGCGGGAGCAAGTTTGATCCTGACATATTTTGCGAAAGCGGCGGCCAAGCTGCTGGGATAGAGGCTCCATTTACTGATGCAACATCTTCACTTTCATTTAACTTTGGTTGGCTGCGTGCAGTTTCTGTGCTGGATTGGGGCGATGATTGCCAATGTTATGTTGCTCATTCGAAACAAGGATTTGAGCAAGCAGCCCCGCCGGCTGCGCTTCACAACACGCCGGCGAAATCTGCCGTACCTTCAATACATGTTCCTCGCGTGGGCGGGAGTCGGCGTCTGCGAGTTGCTGGCCCCGAAAGATACATTCCATCTGAAGTTTTATGGTGTTTTCTGTTTTTGTTTACTGGGCTTGGTCGCTCTCTCCGTTTACATGTCGCGAATTACCCCCAAATGGATGCGTCCTGATCCGGACAGCATGCTGCATCTGGGAGATTGAAACAAAGCGAAAAGCCGCAAACGCTACTCTCCTGAGCACTCATTCGCGGCCTCTTCATTTCGGCCCTGAATCAATCCTGATTCAGGAAAATACTTCAGGCAGCCCGACGGATTCCACCGCTTCCGCTGCCACTGCTTTTACCGCGTCCGGTAATGACCCGGACAAGCAAAGTCAGCACCACCGCGCCGACAATCGCGACAATAATCGTATAGATCATTCCACCCTGTCCGGTTCCCCCCATGGCACGCATAATCCAGCCGCCCACCAGGGCACCGGCGATACCCAGAAGAATGTCTCCAATGGCGCCGTAGCCAGAGCCTTTCATGATCTTTCCAGTTGCCCAGCCGGCGATCAGGCCAACGATAATCCACCACAGTACAAACATGTCTTACTCCTTTTTGGCTCCCGTTTGCGCCTCGTGTTTGCGTCTTGTGTTTTGCTTCTTGGAGACGAGCACAGGCGTGAGCCATAGCTGATTAGAGTTAGGGCGACCCCGGGGCGTTTTGCGGACTAAGGCAAATGACGTGAGCTGCCGCCTGCGAATCGTTCTGTTCTCCAGCTTTATCTAATCCTTTGGAGACGCAAACCTCTTAGGCAGCGGGTTTTCTCAAGTGAGGCTATCTCACTTATAATCACCTGTTTGCCTTCTCACGATTTTCGTCTTCAGGAGACAGCTTTGCCAGACACAATCTATGACGTAGCCATCATCGGGGGCGGCCCCGGCGGATATACAGCGGCCATCCGGGCCGGCCAGCTTGGATTGAAGACCTGCCTGATTGAGCGCGACAAGCTGCTCGGCGGCACATGCCTTCACGTGGGCTGCATTCCCACCAAAGCCCTGCTTTTTCACGCTGAGATCTATGACCACCTGAAGGAGGCCGAGAAGTACGGCATTGACGGCCTGGGCGCCGGGAAGCTGAACTGGAAGACCATACAGGACCGCAAGAACCAGATTGTGACCAAGCATACCAAGGGCCTGGATTTCCTGATGCGTAAGAACAAGGTCACCGTGGTGCGCGGCTTTGGCACGCTCACCGGCCCGGCGAAGAACGGCATTCATACCGTTGATGTCGCCGATGGCAGCAACAAGTCACAGATCCAGGCGAAGAACCTGATACTCGCCACCGGATCGTATGCACGCATGCTGCCCGGCCTGCAGCCGGATGATCGCATCCTGACCAACATTGAAGTTCTGAGCCTTAATTCCATTCCCAAGTCGCTGGTCGTGATCGGATCCGGAGCTGTGGGCGTGGAGTTTGCCTCGGTTTACCGGTCTTTCGGGGCGGAAGTCACGGTCATTGAGATGTTGCCGCGACTGGTGCCGGTGGAAGATGAAGAAGTCAGCAAAGAGCTTCTCCGTGCCTATAAGAAGAAGGGCATCAACTGCTTCGTGAATACCAAGGTCGATAAAGTCGAGAAGACGAAGAACGGCGTGGCCGTAAGCTTTACGCCGAATGGTGAAGCACAGCAGAAGCTGGAAGCCGAGAAGGTGCTGATCGCCATCGGTCGCGGGCCAAACACCGAGAAGGTCGGTCTGGAAAACCTGCCCAATATCAAGGTGGAACGCGGCTTTGTTCACACCAACAACTGGATGGAGACCGGCGAGAAGGGAATTTACGCCATCGGCGATATCGTTGCGGGTTTCCCGCAGCTTGCACACTCAGGCGCCATGGCCGGCATTGTTGCCGTCACGCGCATTGCAGGGAAGCCGGCCAAGGCCATGAATCGCAACATGATTCCGGGTTGCACATACTGTGAGCCGCAGATTGGCAGCGTTGGAATTACAGAAGCCAAAGCCAAGGAAGCCGGGCTTAAGATCAAGGTCGGCAAGTTTCCGTTCACCGCCAATTCCAAAGCCAGCATCATTGACCAGCATGAAGGCTTTGTGAAGGTGATCTCAGACGCAGAGTACGGCGAGATTATCGGCGTGCATATCATCGGGCCGCTGGCCACTGAGCTGATTGCTGAGTCCGTGGCCGTCATGGAACTGGAGGGAACGGTGGATGACCTGATGTTCACCGTGCACGCTCACCCCACGGTGTCTGAGGCCATGCTGGACGGCTTCAGCGCGGTGGAAGGCAAAGCGATTAATTACTGATTGTTGAAAGAGCTTATTGTTGAAAAATATAAGGTCCGGCGATTGCAGATGCGTCGCCGGATTTTTATTGTCGTCGAGACCCAACGATAGAGCACTTTGGTCATGCAAGAATGCAGAGTAGCAGACGTTCAACTTACATGCCTGGAAAGATACTCGCGTTGATTCTCCTGTATAGCGCGGCGCTATCTGCGCAGACTGTTCAGCCATCCTCAATTGTTGTCGGCCGTTTCCAGAATCTATTCTGGTACATCACAGACGTGCAGGCAGCTTCGTCTTCAGAAAGCCGTGTCCGCTTTATCAGCGTCGACTCCCATTGCGCGCCGTTCTACTTGTCGACCCAGGAATATCTTTTTGATCGAATCTCTGTTCCCCAACTATCGGAAAAAGCGGATGTCTGTATGCCGGAAAGCAGCCTTTCTCGGATTGTTCGTTCTGCAAGAAAGAAAAACGAAGATGGAGAATTCGGCCAGCAAGTGCTGGCAGCGCGATGCGGATCGGAGCTTATCGTGCACTATCTTCCTGCTTCCAGTTCGCTAAATTTCATACTTCTGAAACGCAAAGCACCGAGAGTAGCGGCGTTATGGGCACTTGCGGATGATATTCGAAAACGCTATGAAGAGAATGCCACCCGGGAATCCCAGGGCGTTGATCGAGGCTTAAAGGAGGCAGGGACATCGAACCCCAGTCTGCTCGAGCAGGCTGTCAGCGACATTCGCGCAGGGAATTACGATATCGTTCTGCCGGACGCTCCTCCAGAATTGCAAAAAGAAGGTCATTTGAAGTTGTCGGAGCTAATGCCCTTGCCGGAAGAAGCAACAGCAACCAAGCCTGAAAATTCTGGCGAAGTCGAAAATATTGATCAGCTTCGGCTCGAGCACTCCAGCACGATCCCCTACCCAAGTATCGCCGTGATTGCTCACATTGAAGGTGAGGTGGAGGTTGAACTTTATGTCGATCCTGCCTCTGGACGCGTGCTGTCTGCCGCGACAAGTTCCGGTCATCCACTCCTGCGTAGTAGTGCAACAGACACCATCGGCAAATGGGTGTTTTTGCACCCGTACATGGGACCGAACCCTGTGCCATTGGTTGTCCGCTACAAAATTGAAAAAGTACAATGCCCGCCGGTGATAGACACATCAGCGAGCAGCGTTGTCAAGAACTCCAGAAAAGCAGAAAAGAAGCGAAAGCGCTGACGGGGAATGTTGTTCTAAAGCTCCTTCCACGGTAATCCTTCCCGGGCCCTCTCGAATCCTAACTTCTCAGAGGTGTCCCCATGCCGATTGATCCAGTCTGCAAAATGAATGTGAAAATAGTCGACGCAGCAGCCAGCCACGACTACCACAGTGAAACCGTCTATTTCTGTTCCATCCAGTGTCAGAAGAAGTTTGAAAAAGATCCCGAGGGCTACATGCGGGATATGACGGATGAGGAAAAGATGGCCGGGTAGAAGAACGCTGTTGCCCGGAAGCACGTCAGGCGAATCGAGGAATACAATAGAAGAGTGCTTCGAGTCATCAACGTCGTCTATCTTGGTCGCGTGGATTATGCCACTGGTCTGGAACTGCAAGAAACCATCGTCCATCTGGTGAAAGAAGGCCGGATCGGCCACACACTGCTTCTGCTTGAGCACCCGCCGGTCATCACGCTGGGCCGCAACGCGGGGATGCAGAACATAGTTGCCTCGCGGGAGTTTCTCACCAGCCAGGGGGTTGAGCTGTTCGAAACCAATCGTGGCGGTGACGTAACGTTTCACGGCCCCGGACAACTGGTCGGGTATCCCATTTTTGATTTGCGCGCTTTCACGCCGCGCATCGGCGCTGTTGATTTCGTCCGCCAGTTGGAAGAGGCGATCATACGCACGTGCGGTGATCTCGGTGTACCCACACAGCGTGTGTCTGGGCTTACCGGCGTATGGACACAGCAGGACCACACAGCGAAGATTGCAGCCATTGGCGTACATATCTCCCGTGCGGTGACGTCGCACGGATTTGCGCTGAATGTAAGCACCAACCTGGATTATTTCAAAATGATCGTTCCCTGCGGCATTTCTGATAAGCCGGTAACGTCATTGGAGCGGGAGATGGAACAGACATTCGCAGGCCGAGGCAGGAAGTTGCCGTCGATGGAAGAAGTGGCGGAACTGACGTCCCGTAATTTCAGTCGCGTCTTTGAGGCGCAGACCCTGTGGCTTGATTCGCTCAACGATCTTCTGGCGACGGCCTCCGCCGAACCTGCGAATGCTGAACTGGCGAATGCTGAGCCTGCGACTGATGGACCCGCGAATCAAGATACGCCGGCGCGAGCGCCGGAAGCCATACGCCGGTTGGCGGGCGAGGGTGATATTTTTTCAGCGTGACGCCTGCCCGCATGGGCAGAAGCCCAATTCATTGCCAAGTTATCGGCCTGGCCGTGACGTGTTACCTGTCTCTTCAATCCGCGCGAATGTTTGATGGTCGAGATCACGACCTAGAGACGCGGCATGCCGCGTCTTGCCTTAATCCGTAGGACCCCTCGCTGCACTCGCGATAATAGGAAACTATTTCAGCGTGGTTACGTTGGGTGGTTCTTCCGTTGTCGTAGTTGTGTAGAGCGCCGGTGCTGGCTCCATCCCAGTTGCCGGTGTTAACGGGACAACATCACGGAACACCATCTTCAATAACGGCGGAGCAATCATGGTGGTAGCGGCCGTCATGAAGATCACCAATGCATAGGCCTGCTCGGAGATCACGCTCATCTGCAGGCCGACCAACGCGACAATCAATCCAACTTCACCGCGCGGCACCATGCCAATGCCGACTTTCAGTGCGTTGTTCCAGCCCGAACACAGCACCGGCAATCCGCAGCCAACCAATTTAGAAATCACCGCAAGGACGGTGATGATGATGGCTGACGTGATCAGGCGGCCATTGAATACGCCAATGTTTAAGCGTGATCCCATACTGAAAAAGAAAAATGGGGCCAGAAACTCATTGATGGCAGAGACGCGCGGACGCAGGTTCCATCGCGGAGAGTACTCGGCAAATGCCAGTCCGGCAAAGAAGGCGCCGATAATCGCAGCCATGCCGATTTTTACAGCGCCGTAAGAGAGGCCAATGCAGATGGCCAGGGCGATCACCAGAGGCGCGTCGTGGGTGGACATCCGTTCCAGTCCGGGTTCCATGCGGCGAACTAGTCGCGGAGCGTAGAACAGCATAATTATGGCGAAGCCAAGCCCTTCAAATGCCGTGATCAGCAACTGAGCCCAGGCGAGTCCGGTGGTGGATACCAGTCCCACAACAACGCCGAGCAGGATCATGCCCAGAATGTCATCAAAAACGGCAGCGCCGAGAATGATGCGCGCAGGTATGGTCTGCAGGACATTCATGTCGCCCAGGACGCGGGCGGTGATGCCCACGCTGGTTGCCACCATGGCCGCGGCCACAAATGTGGCTTCATGCGCGGTATGGTGCCGCAGCAGCATGTAGCCGAATCCAAGCACGAAGGGTACTGCGATTCCAGCGAGTGCTACGTAGAGCGAAGTTCTACCTACGCTGAGAAGGTCTTTCGGTTGAGTTTCCAGGCCTACGGTGAAAAGCAGGAAGATGGCCCCTATTTCAGCCACAGCGTAAATGGCGTCAGTGGGAACAACCAGGGCTGCACCATAGGGTCCCACCAGCACGCCGGCAAGGATTTCTCCCAGAACAGCGGGGAGGAAGAGCCTTTCAAAGATCTCTCCAAACAGCTTGGCCCAGACAAAGATGAAAAAGAGCTGGAAGAGAAATGGGTCTGCACTGTGCATAGTTTTGAAATGGGTTCGCTAGTGGGCGGGCCTGACCTGCAATCGATTAGGACCTCAACAATCTTATTTGGATGCCTGGACACCGTACAGGAGCAAGCGGAAACTAAAAGGAAGCGGAACGGATTCAGAGTTGCTGATCGCAGGAGGCAGATCTCCAGTCTTTCCACCTGCCGGTAACTTGATCAGAATACCGATATCAGAAGACCCATGCAGCTCTCGAATTATCCCACAGCTACCCTGCGTTTTGGCATTCTATATCCGGGGATTGGGGGCGACTAAACCGGAGATGATCAGCGGAGTACAACAAGAATTGGAACCAGAGAATCCTGTGAATACCAGAGACAATCATGGCTTCGCCAGTGGCTGCCTTGCGGCATTGAGGAGCGTCTCGTCCGTGCCCGGTTCAGGTACTCTGGCTGGCGGCATTTTGTGCTTTGTGGCGGCGATTCTTGCAGCCGTTTTTGCCAATGGACATGCATGGCAAGTTGATGTCCCTTTGGCGTTTACCGTGGTTTTGCTGGTAGTCGCGTTGCTGTTTGGTGCGCGCGCCGGAGTGATTGGCACGCTGCTGGCAGCCCTGGTATTTGCGACCCATCTGTTTAATCCGATGGGTAGTCTTCGCATTGCGAGTAATGCGGCCCGCAGCAGTCTTGGCTGGATGCTGATGATCGGCATTGCCTTTTCATTTCTCTTTGCCCCCCAGAAATCCTCTCTGAAACGTGAGTGACTTAGACGCAACATGGCATATCACCACGGCATCTGAAACAACAACCGAAGTGAATCGGGTTTGTATAGGGCCCCGAAAAAGCCGCTAGGGAGAGTTCATGGCGACTATGCAGCAGTCTGTCTCACTCAAGCCCCGCTGGGCAAAGGCGCCGTTCTATTTCAATTCAGCCTCGCATTTGATGAGAATCGGCGGTGAAAGGGCCGGTAACCTTCAGGAACTTCTTGACGCCATCAGGACCTGTTCCGATGCATCGATTTTCCAGCACACATTTCAAACTCTGGAAGAGCATCACTTTATTCTGGCGGGCTTCTCGAATGACTTCTCGCACTGGGCCTTTGCCGCATGCAATGAGGTGGAACTGGCTGAACGGCTGGCGGCCATTGATATTCGCGAGTTCGTTTCGATTTCCGCTCTCCGTGAACGGCTTGTTCATGTGATTGAAAGTTATCTGCAGAAGAATCCACGTGCAGGTACGCGCATTGCAATGGAACCTCTTTATTTAATGGCCGCCGATCTGGTGGTTGTGCCTACCCCATTTGTGGCGCGGAACCTGGAAGAGTTCGCCGGCTGTTTGCGAAAGGTAAGCATCCATAGCATTTATTACCACTTCATCGATGCACGTTTGCGGCTCAAGCTGAATACGAATGATTTCTCTGTGTGGCTGGAGCGTGACTTGGACCTGCAAGCAACCGCCCGACGCTTAAACCAGATCGACATTTATACGTCGAGTCTGGAAGATGTCCGGCAGAGTATCCTCACGGCCATCGATTCTGAGATCGGACGGCAGTAGGCCAGCCCTTGCAGGCAGCGAATCTGTGAAGATGGAGAACCACGGCAGAAACCCGGCAATCGAAAAATCGAGAGCAAGGTCGTTGCAAGATCGTCAATTGAAAGACTAAAAATCAAGGAATGGGCCATGGCGGAAAAAAAGGCGCGAGGAGAGCAAAAGAGACACACACAAGGAGACGGAGACCTGACCAGAGACGTGGCCGTGATTGACGAACAGGCCGACGTTGAAAAGGCCCAGCCCGTGGAAGCTCCCGAAGTTGCGCCTGTCGAACCAAATGAAAGGAAACCAGTAGAAAGCCAGCCGTGGGAAAGACGCTTTCGCCAGACAGATATGCCACCCCAGTTTGTTGAGCGCCGCAGGCGACCGGTCATTGGTACGGTACCTCCGTTGCCGCCGGAGCCACCTCGCCTGGAGGATTATGCTCCCATCATTGGGAGACCTGAGTTGGATGAAATCCGTTTCCTGGCCGGTCATCTTTCATCAAAAACCGTGAAGATGGTGAATTCCACCGCCCTGGGGGGTGGTGTGGCTGAAGTTCTGAACCGCCTGGTGCCTTTGCTCAATGAACTTGACGTTCAGACGAAATGGGAAATCATCACCGGCGGCAATGACTTCTTTGAAGTCACCAAGGGATTTCACAATGCTCTCCAGGGCGGTGAGTATCCGATAACGAAGACTGTGCAGGATATTTTCATGTCCTACACGGAGCAGAACCGCCGGCGCATGACGTTTGATGAAGACTTGTTCGTCATTAGTGATCCGCAGCCGGCAGGCTTGATTCGGTCCCGGGATAAAGATCGCGGCAAGTGGATCTGGCGATGCCACATTGATCTTTCCAGTCCGAATCAGGAAGTGTGGAAGTTCCTGAAGCCGATGGTTGAGCAATATGATGCCGCCGTCTTTTCCGCGCCGTCGTTTGCCCAGCAACTGAATATTCCGGAATATCTTTTCTATCCATCCATCGATCCGCTTTCGGAGAAGAACAAAGATCTGGACGAGAGTTATGTGAACAAAGTATGTGACGATTTTGGCATTGACCGCTCACGTCCCATACTCAGCCAGATTTCCCGGTTTGATCGCCTGAAAGACCCAGTGGGCGTGATTGAGTCCTACAAGCTGGCAAAGAAGTATGTTGATTGTCAATTGGTCCTTGCCGGTGGCGGGGGAACGGACGATCCCGAGGGCGCGGTGGTCCTGCAAGAGGTCATGGACGCGGCTGGCGACGATCCTGATGTGATCATCCTGAATCTGCCGCCGTGGTCGGCGCTGGAAATCAACGCCCTTCAGCGGGCTTCCACGGTGATTATCCAGAAGTCGCTTAAAGAGGGATTTGGCCTTACCGTGACTGAAGGCTTGTGGAAGGAAAAACCTGTTGTGGCCAGCGCGGTTGGCGGGATTCCTACGCAGATTGTGCACAAACTTACAGGAGTGCTGGTGCATTCCGTGGAAGGCTGTGCTTATCAGATCAGGTATTTACTCACTCACCCGGAATTCGCGCGCCAAATGGGTAAGAACGGACGCGAGCAGGTGAAGGAGAATTTTCTTGTCACCGCAAATCTCAAGCGGTGGTTATTGCTCTTTCAGATCATGCTGGGCATGGCCAGACCGACCAGGACCATTTAACCTGCCGGCACAGGATCTCCATCCAGACTCTGCCTTATTGCTCAATAATCACGGGACGGTATAATGTCCGATCACCAGACAGCTCAGTGAAGTCCCGCCTGAAACATTGAACAGATCAGGGTGAATGCCAGGAGGATGGCGAACAATGAGAATGGATGCGGCAAGCCGCTGGATACGCACTTTGTGTGTCTGCGCTACTTTGATTGCGGGCGCCTTTGTGAGCGCTCAGGAACCACCCAAAGAAGCTCCGAAGGAAGACTACGTTAAGGCCCACTACACGAAATATGAATATCGCATTCCTATGCGCGATGGTAAGCGGCTGTTCACTTCAGTCTACGTGCCAAAAGATACGTCGCAGCCTTATCCCATTCTGATTGATCGCACGCCGTATAGTGTGGGCCCCTATGGTGAAGACCAGTACAAGAAGCAGATTGGCCCTTCCGACGAATTCGAAAAAGCCGGCTACATCATCGTCTATCAGGACGTGCGCGGGCGCTATATGTCCGAAGGCGAGTTCGTTGAAATGCATCCGCACATCGATGTGAAAAAAGGCTCGAAAGATGTGGATGACAGCTCTGATATGTATGACACCATTGAATTCCTGCTGAAGCACGTTGCCAACAACAATGGCAAAGTTGGAATCTGGGGAATTTCGTATCCCGGCTTTTACACATCGGCCAGCATCATAGATTCTCATCCCGCGTTGAAGGCGGCTTCGCCACAGGCGCCGATGACTGATCTCTTCTTCACAGACGATGGCTACCACGGCGGAGCATTCATGCTGGCGGCGAATTTTGGATTCTATTCATCATTCAAGCCCATTGCCGAACCGGCCACACCGAAACCGAACATCCCGTTCGATTTCGCCACGCCCGATGGCTACAGCTTCTATCTCCAGGCCACTCCAACGCGTGAACTCGACCGGCGTTATTTGAAAGGCTCCAATCCATTGTTTGTGGACCAGTTGACGCACACGACGTACGACGATTACTGGAAGGCGCGCGACCTTTCGCGCCATATGAAGAACATAAAGTGTGCAGTGTTGACGGTGGGCGGCTGGTTTGATGCGGAAGATCTTTCCGGTCCGTTCAAGACCTTTCATGCCATTGATCAATACAATCCCGGCGCAACCAATTCGCTGGTGGTGGGACCGTGGGTGCACGGAGGCTGGGCGCGCGGCGATGGAGATCATCTGGGCGACGCACAGTTTGACGCCAAGACATCAGAATTCTTCCGCGCCAAAATCCAGTTTCCCTTCTTTGAATATCACTTAAAGGGAAAAGGCAGCGCCATGCCCAAGGCGTATGTTTTTGAAACCGGCACCAACGTCTGGCGCAAATATGATTCCTGGCCTCCTGCTCAGGCCGCCGCCAAAACTCTTTACCTGCATGCCGGTGGAAAGTTGTCATTTGCGCCGCCGGCCGCCAATGAGGGTTCAGACGAGTACGTGAGCGATCCGGCGCATCCCGTGCCGTTCATCAATTACATGGCAACGGCGGTTCCGCAGCGCTATATGACGGACGATCAGCGATTCGCGGCGCGTCGCACGGACGTGCTCACTTATCAGACTGAGCCGCTCGAAGAAGACGTCACCATTGCCGGGCCAGTTTCGCCCAAACTAAAGATTGCTTCCACCGGAACTGACTCAGATTTCGTGGTGAAGCTGATCGATGTATACCCCAATGACTATCCTGACCCTGAAGTCGCGGATGCCAGCAAGCGATTGCTGGGTCCGCCGCCAGTCCGCATGGGTGGTTATGAGCAGCTTCTGCGTGGCGAGCCGATGCGGGCGAAATTCCGCAACAGCTGGGAAAAACCACAGGCGCTGGATCCCGGCAAGACCACTGACCTGAACTTCACCATGCCGGATGTGAATCATACGTTCCGCCGCGGGCACCGCATCATGATCCAGATACAAAGCTCATGGTTCCCGCTGGTTGATCGCAATCCGCAGACCTTTACCGAGATTCCGGACGCAAAGCCCGAGGACTTCAAGAAGGCCACCGAGCAGGTGTTCCACAACGGCGGTGCTGCGTCCGGCGTGGAAGTCATGGTCTTACCATAAACTTGTCGCTTCGCTCCAAACCGCTTTGAGGGCGCTTTTTGTGGCTACATGAACGAGCCCTGTTGCAACGGGCTCGGCGCGTTTTCGGCCGAGCCCATATGGATGTTGGGAAAGCATATTTATGCTAATTGCCATTTGCTAATTGCCAATTGCCAATTGCTTCATTCCGATCAGCGGAAATCAGTGTGATCAGTGTTCATCAGCGGTAGGGTTTAACGCGTTCTGCCGATTTCTGTTAGCTTGAAAGCAGGGATGATTTCTTTTTCTAATATCAATAAACAGTACGGCAGGCAGCTGGTTTTTGTGGATGCTTCCTTTCAGCTCAATCCTGGCGAAAAGGTTGGTCTGGTAGGCCCGAATGGAGCCGGCAAGACCACGCTTTTTCGCATGGTAGTGGGCGAGGAAGCTCCTGATGAGGGTGAAGTATCGGTTCCCAGAAAACTTACCATCGGCTACTTCCGCCAGGATGTGGAAGAAATGGCTGGACGTTCCGTGATCGATGAGGCCATTGCCGGCAGCGGCCGTGTCGGCGATCTTCACCACGAGCTGGAAGCTTTGCAGCATGAAATGTCTGACCCCGACAAGGCCGATGAGATGGACCGCGTGCTCGCCCGTTTTGGCGAAGTGCAGGAAGAGTACGAGCATCTTGGCGGATACGCGCTGGAAGCGCAGGCGCGCGAGGTGCTTCATGGTCTCGGCTTTAAAGACGACCAGATTGATGGCGACGTAGGCGCACTCTCCGGCGGTTGGAAGATGCGTGTGGCGCTGGCCCGTGTGCTCCTGGGGCGTCCGGATGTTCTTCTGATGGACGAGCCTACCAACCATCTTGATCTCGAATCCATCATCTGGCTGGAGCAATTCCTCAGGTCATTTCAGGGTGCATTGTTGATGACATCCCATGATCGTGAATTCATGAACCGCCTGGTCTCTAAGATCGCTGAGATTGATTCCGGTGAGATCGTGGTCTATTCGGGTAATTATGATTTTTACGAGCGTGAGCGCAACTTTCGCGAGGCCAACCAGCAGGCGGCTTTTGCGCGCCAGCAATCCATGCTGGCCAAAGAGCAGCGATTCATTGATCGCTTTCGTACGCACGCAGCCAAGGCCGCGCAGGTGCAAAGCCGCATCAAGGCCCTGGACAAGATTGAGAAGATCGAACTGCCCAAGAAACGCCAGATCGTAAAGTTTGCGTTTCGTGTGCCGCCGCGGTCGGGAGAACAGGTGGCGGTGATTGAAGATCTGCACAAAAGCTATGGCCCGCGCGTGATTTATGAGGGCTTCAATCTCACTATCCGCCGCGGCGAGCGCTGGGCGGTGATGGGCAGAAACGGCGCCGGCAAAAGCACGCTGCTGAAGATGATCGCCGGGGCCACACAGCCCGATGCAGGCAAGGTAAAGCTGGGTGCGAGCCTGGTGATGGGATACTTTGCCCAACAGTCGCTGGACATACTTGATCCTGATCTGACCATCATTGATCAATTGCAGCGCGACTTTCCTCATGACAGTCTGGGCGCCCTGCGCACCCTGGCTGGAGCATTCCAGTTTTCCGGGGAGGACATTGACAAGAAGATCCGGGCGCTTTCCGGGGGCGAGAAGTCGCGACTGGTGATGGCCCTGATGCTCTACAATCCTCCGAACTTCCTGGTCCTGGATGAGCCAACCAATCATCTTGATCTGGCGACCAAAGAAATGCTGGTGGACGCGCTGAAAGATTTTGAAGGCACCATGATTTTTGTTTCGCACGATCGAATGTTTCTGCGCGGGCTCGGATCACGGGTGCTGGAACTTGGCGGCGAGAGCGGCACAGACCGTAATCCGAATATCTATCCCGGATCCTATGTGGAGTACGTGCAAAAGCTTGGGCATGAAGCGCCGGGAATCTATGTTTGAAAGCGGTAGTTGGTATTTGGTCGTTGGCGGTTGGTAATTGGTCTGTGATTGAATCATTTTTTAATTGGAATCTGAATCAGCATTTTTTCACTGGATCAGGGTGGCGGAGAAGGGGAATCCATAGCCACCATCAAGGCTGGACTTGGATTTGAAAGATGCAGTCCAACCAAATACCAACAACCAAATACCAAATACCGCTCTACCCCGCTTTCCTTCAGGAACAATTGAGGTCAAATATATCTATGAAACTGATTTTTAAAGGCTCTTTTCTCGCAACAGCTACGCTGCTGCTTCTGATCGTCGTGGCCGGGTTCGCCCAGAAACCAACGTCTGAAAAAGGAGGTTCCAGGCTAACCACATCTGGAACCGAGGCGACTAGCACAGGGCCATCCAAGGCGGATGTACCCAGCGCAGCCACGCATGGCATCGCCCTGGCCAACATGGACCGCAAGATCATCCCGGGCAATGATTTTTACGACTACGCCAATGGCGCATGGATCGCCCGCACGCAGCTTCCGCCAGACCGCGCCGGTATGGGCGTGTTCACCTATCTGTCCGACCAGACCAGTAAGCGTACGGCCGCCCTGATTGAAGAATTTGCCAAGTCATCTGCGCCTGCGGGCTCCAGTGACCGCCAGATTGCCGACCTCTTCAACTCGTTTATGAATGAAGCGGCCATTGAACAACAGGGTCTCACCAAGGTGAAGCCGCATCTGGACGCCATTGCCGCCATCAAGGACAAGAAAGAGCTGGCACAAGCATTAGGAGAGAGCCTGCGCGCGGACGTGGATGCGCTGAACAATACCAACTTCCACACGTCAAATATTTTCGGACTATGGACCGCGCCCGGCTTTAACGATTCCGACCATTACGCCGCCTACCTGCTGCAAGGCGGACTGGAACTTCCGGATCGCGAGTACTACCTGGCGGATAGTCCTCACATGCGCGATATCCGCACGGAATATCAAAAGCACATTTCAGAGATGCTCAAACTGGCGGGCTTTACAGACACGGACGCGCGCGCCGCCCGCATCGTCGAGCTGGAACACTCGATTGCGGAAAAACACCTCAGCCTCTCAGACAATGACGATATCCATAAAGCCAACAACACCTGGAAGCAGGCAGACTTCACAGCCAAAGCTCCGGGTCTGGATTGGGCGGAGTTTTTTCATGGAGCCGGGTTGGATAAGCAGCAGGAGTTTACTGTGTGGCAGCCTACGGCATTCACAGGAGAATCCGCCCTGGTGGGGTCCGTTCCGCTGGAGACATGGAAAGACTGGCTGGCCTTTCACCTGGTGGAAGACTACGCGCCGTTTCTGCCCAAAGCATTTGCGGACGAGTCATTCGATTTTGTGGGCAAACAGCTCTTCGGTGTGGCCCAGCAACGTCCGCGATGGGAGCGTGGTGTAGGTGTGGTGGATTTTCTTCTGGGCGATGCTGTTGGAAAAGTCTATGCCCAGCGGTATTTCTCGCCGGAGGCCAAAGCCCAGGCGGAGCAAATGGTCGCGAACATAGTTGCCGCATTCCATAAGCGGATTGACGCTCTTGACTGGATGGCTCCAGAGACCAAGGCTGAAGCGCATGCCAAACTGAAGACGCTGTATGTCGGCATCGGGTATCCGGAAAGCTGGCATGACTACTCAGGGCTGGAGGTGAAAGCAGACGATCTCTTCGGCAACATGTGGCGCGGCGGATTGTTTGATTATCATCGCCAGGTCAATCGAGTAGGGAAGGATGTTGACCGCAAGGAGTGGTCCATGTCACCGCAGACGGTGAACGCCGTGAATCTGCCGCTGCAAAATGCCCTGAATTTCCCGGCTGCGATTCTGCAACCGCCGTTCTACGATCCCAAAGCTCCCGCGGCGTTTAACTATGGCGCCATTGGTTCGGTGATTGGCCATGAGATCAGCCATACCTTTGACAGCGAAGGATCGGCGTTTGATGCCAAGGGGCGCGTGCGCAACTGGTGGACGGAAAGCGATCTCAAGCACTTTGATGCGGCAACAGTAAAGCTGGCGGCACAGTATGACACGTACAAGCCTTTTCCAGACCTTGCCTTGAATGGCAAGCAGACTTTGGCGGAAAACATTGCTGACGTGGCTGGTATCGCCGCTGCTTACGATGGCTATCGCGCATCCCTGGCGGGAAAACCCGCACCTGCGCAGGATGGCTTCACCGGTGATCAGCAGTTCTTCATCGCCTACGCCCAGAACTGGGGCTCAAAGTTCCGTGAAGCTGCGCTTCGCCGGCAGGTAATGACCGATTCGCATTCTCCAGGTCAATACCGTGCTGCGACTGTCCGCAACATCGACCCGTGGTATACGGCGTTCAAGGTGAAGCCGGGCGAGAAGCTTTATCTTGCGCCAGCGGACAGGGTGAGGATCTGGTAAGCGCGTAGCTTTTATAAGCGAAATGAATTTCGGCGCGCGATTGATGAGGTCGGCGCCGATTTTTTTGGTTCATGAGACACCTATGACCGCGAAACGCCTATAATTTCCGCACTGGCCATTGCCCTGGACAGGAGCGACTCCAATGCGACTCGAGCGGATTATTGCGATCTCGATCTGGGCCCTCGTTTTCAGTGCGGTTGTAATGTGCGCGCAATCGCAGGCTGCGGATGCAAGTAATGCGTGTTCGCTGCTCACTACATCTCAGGTCAGTGCAGCGTTAGGTGGTGATGTGGCCGCGGGCGAATCCACCGTTCCCAAGAAGTGCAGATGGAAGCAGAAACAGACAGGGCCTGCGGCGCTGGTCGCCGACCTCGATCTTTGGGACCCGAAAACGGTTGAGAGCGCAAAGTCAACTGCTACCCTGACGCACACGACGGTGAGTCCTGTACCCGGTCTTGGGGACGACGCATTCTATTTATCCCGCAAACAGGTGCAATCCGAGATCCTCTACGTGAAAAAGGGGAGCCACGCCTTCAGCGTTCACATCATGGGCAAGAAGCTCTCGAGTGAGGAGATGAGAGCGAAAGAGAAGGCGCTGGCGCAGAACGTGGTCGCGAAACTCTGAAAGCCGTCATCTGAATCAGGGCTTATTGCCACCTGAAGCTGCCTGGTCCGTCTTCGCCGCATCCGCGCCTGAGTCTGTGCCCATTTTGGCTTCCGTCTGGTCGATTTTCTGTTGATAGAGGCTTACATTCCGGCGGTCGTTATCGAGAGCGTCCTGGTACATCTGGCGTCGAAATTGATCGGGCTCATTCGCGAGAAGGTCCTCATATCGCTTGGCAGACTTGTTCCAACCGTCGCGATCAGCCTTATAGGAATCTAGTTGTTTTTTCAGCTCTTCTCGTTTCGAGTCTTCTTTCTTCAAGTCGGCGGCTTTCCCGGTCTTTGCTTCGCCTTTCGATGTATTCGCGGAAGAGTCTGCGGAAGCTGATGGCTGTTCGCCTGCTGTAGCCCTGGAATCAGCAAGCGGAACACTGGTTTTGTTGTCCACTGGCGTCCGGCGGACGAAGTTATCGTCACTCAGCGTGACTGCAGCTTTCTTTTCCGACCGGATTCTTTTGGCGACGTCCGCTACCGACTGCGGCTCTGATTGTGCCACGCACAGGCCGCTTGCCATTGTCAGAAAAAACGCAATCGCCCAACTGCCCCTGGTCATGTTCCCTCTCCTTAAAAGCTTAGTTCGTGTGAAGCCAGCATTCTTGGCGGCCGGGAGGCGTTCAGATTTTGCATGGCACATATGTCATAGTTAAAACTGATGCTGCCGCCGAAAGTGTCTGTCGCCCCCTGCTGCTGGTCGGTAGCATTTACGTCCTTGCCGGCAAGAATTGAACCGTACAAGTTCACGCTATCCGCGCCTCCCCCTGTGAATGAGACCTGGCCGCGAACCAGAATCAGACCGTACCAGCTCAACCCGCCGTTGATATCCAGGTCACCATCAATAATGAGGATGCCGGCTCCGCTTGCGCCTGCCGTGAGATGGACACTGCCAGGGATGTACTCAGTAACGGCGTTCAAAGTGTTCGGGTCGGGTTCGGTGTCCGGCAATCCTGAAGGATAAGTACCGAAGGTCTGTTTGCTTTGCGTTCCACAACTCAAATACGAGGGCGGCGTAGCAAAGAAATTCGCCGTTCCAGAGCAGGAATAGCCCGGATTACTGGCGCCGGCTTTGTATTGGTTGATCAGATCATCAATGTTGTATGGCCAGGGGTTCACACCCTGAACAGACGCTCCCTGAGTTGGGTCGCTTCCATAGACAGTTGCTGTCGTCCCGGAGCCGCCGGTAAGTTTTACCGTCCCACCGGTATAGACGGCATGTGCCTGGTCTCTGCAAGTTCCCCCAGGTGTTCTCGGTATGCCGTAGGTGGTTACGGCGTTAGCGCCCTTGCCGGTTGTTGCGGAGGTGCAGGTGCAATTGTCATAAGCATTCAGCACAAATTTTCCCTGCAAATTCACCGGCGCCTGGGTTGAGATTGGCGCTGGCGCAATCAACGGCGGATTCAAGGCCACTTCCATCTGCACCATTCGTCTTGACCCGGGATTCTGTCCCAGTTTGGGCGTAACGGCCAGTGACGTGAGCAGCCAAACTGGGTTGGCCGTGGGCGTCATTAACCCGCACGAAGCAGTTCCGGCGGGCAGAGGCACTTCCTGGGTGCCGTTCCAGCAAATTTGTTGTCCCGCAAGAGCGGCGCTGCTCACTTGCTGGTTCTGCAACCCCATGAAATTTTGTTTGTTGGTGATACGCACCCACTTAAACGCCAGAGCGTTGGCTCCATTCAGTCCTGGGATATCCGCCGTGGACAGCGTGACGGCTGGGGTAAGAGTGGCGGGCGTACTGAAACTAGTTAGCGGTGGGACGTGGTTGGTCCCGGCGCACGGCCCCAGCGTGATTTGGATGCCCAGACTCACGAACTGTTCCTGACAAAGCTCGTCATCGAGATAGGCGCCCGACGTCGGATCTATCGTGGTTTCGCCTAACGCGGGATTCGGGTTCGGCACGTAAATCACGCTGCTTGAGACGAGTTTGGCAGGCATGGTCAGCGCCAGGGCCGGTGCGTTCAGCGGCTTGCCGGGGGCCAGCAGCAGACGCACGTTCTCCGCGCCGGCGCGCGCGGCAAAGTAGGCTTTCTGCGCGTCACGGTAGTTGTTGTTGATACTGTTTTCCGTGTCCGCCATGAACATCAGTCCAACTCCGATGGCCGCCAGGAGCACCAGAGCCAGCAAGGCCACGATCAAAGCCACGCCTTTTTGCTTTTTCAGCCGATTTGCGCGTTGAATCTTCATATCGAATCCCCCTAGTTGCTCGGCACGCGAGCCATTCCACTCATCGAAACCTGGATCAACCTCTTCGCTTCCAGATCATTGCCCGCTGCTTGTGTGGTGAATCGAATCCCCACGTTCCTGATGGTGTGGAGAAATTGATAAGTTGGGTCGGTCAAGCTTGCAGAAGCGAGCACCTTCGGGGTGGTCAGGTCAATTGCAGTGCCGCTGTCGTTATACGCCAGAAAAAGGGGCTGCCCCGTGGTAACAATATTCTGAACCTGCGTGTAATAAACCGGGTCCGGTTGCGCCCATGGCATGGTGTTGTCAGTCTTTCGAACGGAGGCCCGCATCAGGCAGGGACAGTTATTCGCTCCGCCCACCGAATTGTCATAGTGATAGGCGATCTCTTCCACGAACCCGTCACCGTCCACATCGGCTTCCATTCGCAGGTCCGTTTGTGAGATGGACCAGATGCCCGCCGCCATGCGATTCGAACTCAGATCAAGCCTGTTCCCGTAAGTGAGAGGTGAAGGATATCCAGCCTGATGCAAGTCACGCGTGAACTGATCAATGGAGTCGCGCTCCTGTTGAGTGAGGTCCAGCTTCCGGGTTTCCACTGAATACTTCACCTGCGCCTGGTTGATCAGGCGAAAGATGGCGCCGACCAGCAGGGTCAGAATAAAGACAACCATCATCATTTCCAGTAGTGAGAAACCTTTGCGCGTATTTGACTTCCGGCGGTTCATATTTCCTCTCACATTGACACGATGGTGCGAAGCGTTACCGGGGCGATAAAAGAAATTCCCGATTGGCTGGCAACGAACGGCTGCCGCGCCGACACGGTTACCAATTTTCCCCAGGTACCCAATGCCTGAATGTTCCAGCGCACGTCATAATTCGTTTGTATTCCATTGTTGCCGCACATCATGTAATTCATCTGGTAGTTGTTGGCGTTCAGGGAGGCGGCGGTGTTGGCGGAGAAATCCACGTCACCATTGGCCTTGAGTCCGGCGCCTCCAGGCGCGGTGTTGATATTCAGCGTGTTGGGGACGCAGTCAGTAACCGCGAGAGTCGGATTTGAGTTTGCCGGTGCGCCGGCAATCTGTTCCAGGACAGTCTGCGCCACGTTGGTTGCGGTGGTATCCACCCGATTGGTGTTATTGCGTGACATGCCAATAATCACCATCATCATCCCGCCAAGCAACCCCACAACCAGCACAAACATGGCGAGTAGCAGTTCCATGAGACCGAACCCGGTGTTGGCTGCTTTGAACTTATTGGTTTTCTTCATGGATTCACCTATTGCCAGCATTTGCTGTACCCGCAACCGGTCGTGCCTCTCTGCAGTTGCCAGGTTTTGATCTTTCCGCCTGCTGTAACCGTCACTGCTTCCCAGTCACCGTTGCGGGTTGTCATCAGCCACAGGAACGTAGGCACCTTGTTCGAATTGGTCGGATCCTGCTGCGTACAAAGCGCCGGATTGCCGGATAATCCAAGGCAGGGAACCCCGCGGGGACTGAATCCAATCGGCGTACCGGGAGCTTCCACGACCACACCCGTGTTCCCGCCCACCAGATATGTGGTCAACTGGTCAACGTTGATGTTGGGGGGATTGGTTGCTTGAAGTGCGACGCCGCCGTTGGTCGTCGCCACTGGAACCCCGGCCGCGCCGGGTACATAAGCTGACTTGTCACTATTCATATAAACCAGGTTCGCGGAAGGATTGGTGGTATCAAACTGGGTGTAGGCAGGTTGATTGTTGCGTACAGCCTGCAGTCTGGCCTGGTGCAACAGCCCAGCCACCGAGTGACCGGATGTGTCCAGCCTGTATGTGGTGAGAACTCTCTGGAGTTGCGGCATAGCCAGAGCGGTAATGAGCATGATGATTGCTACTACCACCAATAGTTCAACTAGAGAAAAGCCGCGTCTTCCCTTACTCAACACTGGAAATGCCTCCACTTGGGTCCTCGCAGGACGTTTGCGCGAAGAGCCTGGCCTGGATACGAACAACAGGGTCCTGGATTGTTAAACGCCCAATCCGGGATCGACAACAGGTTCTTCCGTCAAGAATCCGTCCGAATCTTGGAAACCAGCAGCGATAGTAGCGAAGCGTGAGAACCCGCCGCAAGGTGACTCTCGTACCATTCAACGGGTCATCGCCGCGTTACTTAGGTACTGCATCTCCGGATTAGTCAACAAGACGCTCAAGGTTATTTG
>Ga0207127_10023_pt1 | contig 36183 bp, 31 predicted proteins | sample Alteio_BWMinHeat_17_FD_153574 | JGI IMG/M metagenome (GOLD analysis project Ga0207127, IMG submission 153574) | Enriched cells from forest soil in Barre Woods Harvard Forest LTER site, Petersham, Massachusetts, United States -... | ecosystem: Environmental > Terrestrial > Soil > Temperate forest >...
TCCAATTTAGTCAACCCTGACCGCTTAGTCGACCCTGACCGCTCTCTCGCCAACTCTGGGGAACCTTTCAAAAACTGCTGGATCATGGCCAGGGATGATGAGCCGGCTGGACGCAGCCAGATGTTTCATCCGGTCCTGCGCCGCCAGATTGGATGCTGCATCCAGCGTCTGCGCAATGGGGAGATGCTTATCCAGATTCTCGTACAAGTACATATTGTCGCTGGCCAGGACCACAATGCCTGCCCGGGTGTTGACGTCGAGAAACTGTGACTGGTAGGTGTGTTTGCCACCGATGTAGCAGGTGATACCCGGGAGAATTTCCTGCGCGTCGCCATGCACGAGCCTGACGCGACCCTGCAGGTTGAGTTTCACCGCGGTAAGCACATCATCGGGATCAATTCCGCCGTGGGTATCCTGATGCTGCCAGGCTTCACCGGTGTAATAGTTGAACTCGTCTTGTTGCACCCAGACTCGGGCTTTCGGAAAAAGATCCATGCCATCGGCGTGGTCCCAATGCATGTGCGAGATCACAACGTCAGTAACATCCTCTGCGTGGATCGAGGGCGTGATGCCCGATTCAGAGATTGCATCGGAGGCTTTGAGAAAATCCTTCGGACTCCACTGCTTGAGGAAGTGATCGTGATAAAAGCCGGAATCAAATACGACAGTCCGGCCGTTACCGCGGATGACCCATACCATCATGGCGATATCGAGCTTTCGGCCGGAATCGGCGCCCTTTACCAGCGCTGCAACCGGGAAGTTGGCCAGCGTCGCGTAACGAACCGCGTACACTTCATAAACCGGTTGAGCGGCGTCCTGGGCCTTTGCACCTGTTGAGATGGTCAAAATGAAAAGAAAAACGCCCATGCAGAGTGCGCCGGCAACGTTTAGTAAGTTAAGCGTCTTTAACAGGTTCATTTCATCTCCAAGCTGTTTTTTAAAGGAATTTCTTATTGTCCACAGGGTAACGTGGAATAATACGCTGCCATGTACAGGAATCCGCAACTTCCTTCATTCGCGCGCCGCATCGGTATCAGTTTGACAATTGGAGTGGTCATTGCCCTGATTGGTGGCGCCGTGGAATCGGCGATTGGAAATCACGCGTTGCTGTCGCTTGAATCCCTTGACGATGTGATTATCGGAGTTCTCACGGCGGTCGTGATCTTTGTGTATGAGCAGCGTCGCTATCGGGTGATCATGGATAAGATCGCGACGATCTCGGCGATGAATCATCACGTCCGCAATGCATTGCAAACCATTTCATACTCTCCTTACACGGAACAGGAAAAACAGATAAAGATGATCGCAGAATCGGTGAGCCGGATTGAGTGGGCATTGCGCGAAGTCCTGCCAGGAGAGGCCGAACATAACGGCTTGCAAACCGATTCAAGCACCCAGACGATAGCCGCCGGCTCCCGGTAAGACCGTACCCCCATACGCTTACCTCCCCGGAATCAGGAACTTAGCTGGAAGCTGCTGATTTCACTGTGCTTACCGCCCGACCAATGCTAAGCTACGTGTTTCCAGCAGCTTACAGGTTTTCTCCAAAAAACGGCATGTCCGATTTTCAGCATCAACTCGCGTGCTCAGCTTCATCCGTATAGATGGAGGTCAAACCGATGAAAACCACTTTGAGGATTGCCGCCAGCATAGCACTGGTGGCCATCTTCATCGGGATTCTGGACCATTTTCTTCACTGGATGAATCGCCCCAGTGATTTCTGGTTGTGGACCGGTTTATTGGGCCTGGTCAGCCTGTTGATTTTGGCGCCGGCAGTTCTGGCGATTGTCTGGAACGCCGGGCGTAGAGGAGAGAGGGGTTGAGTATGGCAAATTATCAGGTAATTGACGGCACTGACAGAAAGTCGATCTTTCGTGTGGTGGGCTATGTTATCGCAGTCATCGTGGGGCTTTTCCTGTTGTCGCGTGTGATTGATGTCACCCGTATTGGCGCTGGGCAGGTGGGAGTTGAGGTTAATCTGGCAGGTAGCCTGCGCGGAGCGCAGGACATTCCGCTCCGCACTGGATGGGTTTTTTACAGTCCGCTGAAGACCCAGATCATTGAGTTTCCGACTTATGTGCAGACCGTGAAATGGACTGCGAACCTGGCTGAAGGGCATCCATTGAATGAGGAACTGGTGTTCAATTCCAAGGAAGGCCAGGAAGTACGCGCTGACGTCTCACTTAGCTATGCGATTGAGCCCAGCAAGGTGCCGGAGTTTTACGTGAAATATCGCGTAAGTGATCTGGATAATTTCACCCACGGCATCTTGAAAGATATTGTGCGTAACTCGCTCAACGAAACAGCGTCTACGTATACGCTGGAGGATATTTATGGCGAGAACAAAGCTAAATTCCTGCGCGACGCACGCGTCCGGGTCCAGGACCAGCTGACATCTGTTGGCGTTGGCATACAACAGTTCGGCTTCATCGGCAAGCCACGTTTTACGCAGGCCATTGAACTGGCCATTACACAAAAGACGCAGGCCATCACGGAAGCTGAGCGCGCACGCAACCAGTTGGCGGTCACACAGGCGGAAGTTGCCAAGTCCGTGGCCGAAGCCGAAGGTGAAGCCCGGTCAGCAATTGAACGCGCCCGCGGTGAAGCGGAATCCAACCGTTTGCGCCAGGCTTCCATCACACCGCAGCTTCTGGAACTCAAGCGCCTGGAAAACGAACGCGCGCGAATTGAAAAATGGAACGGCAGCGTTCCTCAAATGGTTGTGGGTGACAAGACGGGCATGATGCTGCAAATGCCCTATGACAATACCTCCGGTGGCCGCCGCTAACGACCTTCGATTTGACGTCCGGTGAGTTGACGCAGAAGAGCGATTTCAGATTCGCTCAGATTGCGCCACTCGCCGGGCAGCAAGCCTTCAAGCCTGAGGTCTCCGATCGCGATCCTGACCAGCCGTAGCGTGGGATGGCCAACCGCGGCGGTCATACGACGTACCTGGCGATTGCGACCTTCCGTAAGCGCGATCTCAATCCACGCCGTTGGAACAGTTTTGCGAAAACGTATAGGCGGATTCCGTGTAGGCAAAGATGGCTCTTCCTCCAACAGCTTCACTCTGGCCGGCCGTGTGGGAATTCCCTGCACAAGCACGCCGTCTGCTAGCTCACTGAGGGAGCTTTCGCTTGGCTGGCCTTCCACCTGTACCCAATACGTGCGGGGATGAGCGAATTTGGGAGCTGTTAGCCGGTGCTGCAGAACGCCATCGTCTGTTAGAAGCAGCAGGCCTTCACTATCGTGATCCAGACGACCGACGGGATAAACATCTTTCAACTGAATGTAGTCGCTAAGAGTCGGTCCAGCGCCGGAGAACTGGGTGATCACTCCGTATGGTTTATTGAAAAGGATGTAGCGATAGCCCAAGCATTGTCAGCTTAAATCATTTCTGGTGGGTGGTGGCGTTCTGGAAGCTATGTGGGCGCCGGAGCAAGTCACGATGGAGACGCGAGGACAGTCTCTGCGTGGCTGCCTCGGTTTGTTCACTTGCACCAACGCCCACATTGGCTTTCAGACTGATTGAACTTCACCAGTGGCGCGGATTGGAACGCAGCCAAGGGAAATCAAGATCAATCAGAACCAGAATTTAGGCTTCCGAAAACTCTATGGGTCAGCTGGCCCATGCCAGAAGAACGTAGCCGGCGCCGAGCCATGCAGAAAAAGCTATGGCTAATGCCCCAACGCGAAAATAAAAGCTGTCCAGCACCCGATTATTAGTACCTTCAAACATCTTAGACTCCCGTCTGGCCTGTTGGTTAGAAGCGGAGCTTCATAGTTCACGCCTCAGGTCAGATCTACATCCTTATGTACGCATCCGGCTTGCCAAAGTTCCAAGTTCGTAAGTGGTTGAATTTCAAAGAGGAATCGGCTCCTAGAAGAGTCTAATCCGCATTGTGTGTCCGCTTCCGGCGACATGGTGTTCGCGAATGGACAGTATTTATGTCGCTGCGCTCCAAACCGCTTGCGGGTGACTATCGTGGACGCTTTGACAAAGCACCTGTTGCAGCGGGCTCGACGCGCGTGGTCGGCGCGAGCCATTGCCTAGCTGATCGCGTCGCTGCGCTCCAAAGCTTGCGGGTGGCTATCGTGGATGCTTTGACAAAGTACCTGTTGCAGCGGGCTCGACGCGCGTGGTCGGCGCGAGCCCTTGCCTACCTGATCGCGTCGCTGCGGTCCAAACCGCTTGCGGGTGGCTGTCGTGGATGCTTTGACAAAGCACCTGTTGCAGCGGGCTCGACGCGCGTGGTCGGCGCGAGCCCTTGCCTAACCTCAAATAATCGTTGTGCCAAAACGGAACAAGAACTAGGGTATTCGCCAATGCAGTAAAATCGAATGAACGTGGCGTCCTTCTACTCTCAGCTTCCTAAAGCGCCCGGTCCGGGCATGCTTTCTTTCTTTTCAGAGGCGCCGGAGTTCCGCAAAGATCCTCTGGCTGGCTTTCTGAAACATGCGTTGAAGTTTGGCGACATTGTCCGCTATCGCGGACTTTGGGTCACCCATCAGCTCAGTCATCCCGACCATATTCAACAAGTGCTGCAAACCAACGCGGCCAATTACCGCAAAGGCCGGGACTATCGCATCCTGAAGCTCTCTCTGGGAGAAGGTCTGCTGACCAGCGATGGCGCACTCTGGCAGCGGCAGCGCAAGATGACGCAGCCCGCATTTCACAGCACACAGATTGCCGGCTTCGTCCGCATCATGGAAAGGCATGCTGTGGCCATGATGGAACAATGGGAAATGCTGGCGGAGAGCGGCGCAGCGTTTGACGTACTTCCCCACCTGATGAGGCTCACGCTCAACATTGTGAGTGAAGCCCTTTTCAGCACCAACCTGGAAACTGACATCGCGGTGATAAGAGACACACTTGACGTGGGACGCGAGTACACAGTGGACCGGGCATGGTCTGTTGTGCGCATGCCACAGCAGTTGCCTACGAGAAGAAACCTGCAACATCGGCGCTCGCTGGCGAACTTCCACGTAATTCTGGACCGCATGGTTGCGGAGCGAAGGAAATCATCCCAGCACGTCAACGATCTCCTCACTATGCTGATGGATGCGCGCGACGAAGATGGCGCGCCGATGTCCGCCAAACAACTGCGTGATGAAATGGCAACCCTGTTGACCGCCGGCCACGAAACTACAACGCTGGTACTGGCATGGGCTTTGTTCCTCATCGGCAGCAATCCTGGTGTGGCGGAACGCATGGCGGCCGAGATCAGCTTTCTTGATGGACGCGCGCCGGCCTATGACGATCTCTCTCGTATGCGTTACACGCGCAACGTGGCCGAGGAGACCATGCGCCTTTATCCGCCGGTATGGGTGCTATCGCGCACCGCGATCGCAGACGATGAGATGGGTGGATTCAAGATTCCCGCAGGCTCAGAAATCCTGATCTTCCCTTATGTTACTCACCGTCACCCCAAGTGGTGGAATGAACCTGATAGATTCGATCCCGAACGTTTTCTTCCGGAACGCACTGTCGGACGCATGCGTGGCGCCTATCTGCCCTTTGGATCGGGACCGCGCACGTGCATCGGCCTGAATTTTGCCATGACCGAGATTCTGGTCGTGCTGGCGATGATTATGCAACGCTTCCGCCTGGAACTAGCCATGGACCCGGCGAAGATGAAACTGGATGCGTCCGTAACGTTGCGTCCCAAGACTGGCGTGCCGATAAGGATCGTGAGGCGGTAGCTGGTCTTTGGGCCGTGGCCGATGCCGGGGTTTAGGCTAGAAACGCCTTATCACTACCTACTTCCGCTATACTTCTCACGCCATGAAACGCTATTCCATTCTGCTCTCAACCTTCCTGCTGCTCACCGCATTCGCATCTTCACAACAAAGCTTCACGGTTGGCACGGCAACCGCCGCGCCGGGCCAGAAAGCTACCGGCTTTATTGAGGTGGCGGCTCACGGTGACGCCGCAACGTCAGTTCCCGTTGCCGTATTTCAAGGGACTAAGCCGGGACCGGTCCTCGCTCTCGTTTCGGGATCGCATGGCACAGAATATGCTTCCATCATCGCGCTGGAACGCGTGATTCAAACGCTGGACGCTTCCCAGATTTCCGGCACGGTGATTGTTCTGCCGCTGGTCAACATTCCCTCCTTCCTGCAAAAAGTTCCGCATGTGAATCCCGTGGACAACAAGAGCATGAACCGCTTTTATCCGGGCAATGCGGAAGGAACGCAGACGGACCGTGTTTCTTACGCCATCACAAAGCAAGTAGTGGAGCGTTGCGACTATCTCATCGACTATCACGGCGGCGACCTGGATGAGAATCTTCGGCCCTACGCCTACTGGCCCAAGTCCGGCAATGCGAAGCAGGATGCGACGACACACGATATGGTGATGGCGTTTGGCCTGGACCATGTCATCGTATGGAGTGATCGGCCGAAAGATCCGGCGGCATCGCGCTATCTGGACAACACAGCGAACACGCGCGGGAAGCCGGCCATTGCCGTGGAAGCAGGCTATTCCGGAACTGTCAGGCCAGAGGATGTTGGCGCGCTCGTCAATGGCACGTTCAGCGTGATGCGCTACTTAAAGATGTTACCGGGTGCGCCGGTTACGGTTGAGCATCCGGTGTTTCTGGGTAAGGTGGATACGATTGCCAGCGAACAGGACGGGATCTTTTATCCCACAGTGGAGCGCGGCACATACGTGGAAGCCGGCATGAAGGTTGGTTACGTGACGGACTACTTCGGCAAAGTGATCCAGGAGTCGAAGGCGCCGGTCGCGGGCGTGGTTCTGTATATCTGCGGAGTGCCTTCGATGAAAAAAGGCGATACCATCTCGAATATCGGAGAAGTCACTACCACTCCCTGAGGCGCTGGATTACAGATCGCGTTTTTTCTCCTTATAACGCAGAACAAAGTAACCGACCCACATGGCCAGAGCCACGTCGAGGAAAACGAAGCCGGGGATCACAGACGGGCTGAACATGATCCAGACAATCCGGTGGTCTTCAATTTTGAACATGAACAGCAGGGCCGTGTAGAGAACAGCGATAAAGAGAAATACATTGCGTTTCTTCATGGGCTCACGCATCCGTCGCATGAGGAAATAGCCGATCCAGAAGAAAACAGCGAGAACAAGGAAGAGCACGCCGACGATGCGTGAACGCTCAAACGTAAGCCACACAATTTTGTGGTCGCGAATGGTGAAAATGAAGGGCACAAAACTGTAGAGCAGCGCCAGCCAGAAAAACGACGCACGAGTCTGGACCAGCCGACGAGTTTTTTCCAGAGCAGCCTTTTCTTCCTGGTCATGACGCGGCGAGAGCACAGGCGTCAGCGATTCCAGGGTTGCGCCATTGGCGCGGGCCGCTTTTTCAAAATCAGGATGCTCACGGAAATATTCCTCCACCAGGGCACGTGTGGCGGCGCTGGCTTCACCGGAGAAATACGCCGGTAGCAAGTCAATGATCACTTCTTGTTCAATGTTCATGGATTCACCTCTTTGAACGCGCCTCTCACCTGCATCAGCTTCAGGCGCGCACGGTGCACTTTGACCTTCACGGTGGTCACCGGTAATTGAAGCGTGTGAGCAATTTCTTCGTATGGCATGTCTTCCTGAACGCGCATGAGCAGCGCGGCACGATCAACTTCAGAAAGCGTAAGCAGAGCATCCATCACCGCTGCCAGTTCGGCTTTGTGCTCCGTGCGCGCCTGCAAACCCGGGCTGGAATCAGGAATTGTGTCTTCCAGCTCAGTCAGGCGTTTGTTGCGGCGAAGATGATCGCGATACAGATTACGGGCAATGGTAAACAGATAGGACTTTACCGTTGCTTCGCGAATCTTGCCGCGCGCGGTCCAGGCACGGACGAACGTATCCGACGTAATGTCATCAGCCAGCGCGGAATCGCCGCAGAGGAACAGCACAAAGCGGTGCACCTGCGGCGCGTGTTGCTGATAAAGACTGTGAAAGTCGGTCATTAATCGATGTTCGGTGAGCGGCCCGAAGCGCCTTATGGATACGCCCCAACAGCGGGAAAGTTACGCGGCACAACCCCCGGATGAGCGGATCGGCCGAAAATGGCGGGACCGTACTATTGGGTCAAAATTCGCGCCTGGGCTTCGCCTGGTCTGCCCCCACGCGGCCTGCCACGATGTCAGCACGATGATAGTTCTCTCCGCGCACCGGACACTCTGCCATTCGGCGGAGCATGTTGATCTGTCCGGTATGGTTCAGCGCATCGGCAATGGGGCCTTGAAATAATTTTTCCGGCGATTCTGCCAGCGGAACGTCGCCGGCTAGAATATCGTCGAACGCCTTCACGGCAGCAAAGAAGCGGTCAACTTCCTGGTTCCATGGAAGCGGCGTGGAGTCATGCCATACCTGCTCACCTTTGGCGAGGGACAGTGCCCAATCAAACAGATCGCCCATATGGGCAAGGATCTGAACGGGTGTGCGACCTTTTTCTCCACTGCTGAATGTTGCAAATGACTCAGGCGCTTCGCGCAGGGATTTGCCAGCGCGGTAAGACAGTGTAGCCAATGTGTGGCGCAGAAGTTGACGATCTGAATTCGTGGTTTCCACTTTGATCTCCTGATCTAGGCAACAAGGGTAACACCCGGCAGCGGAACCAGAAGAGGCGGAATGCGTTTTGTCAGAGGATTAACAGCTGATCAGGGGATTAGCAGCTCATTGTTCGTTTTTCCATGGCAGCCGGGCGATCAAGCGTTCTTGCAGCAGCTTTTGCTGCCGTGCGGAAATGTGATTGAACTTGATTCCCGATTTGCCGCTTGGATTGGACCAAACAACCGTGCCAAGGATCTGGACCTGCTCATTGCTTTCCGGTAACGGGAAATTCACGCTGATCAATCCGTCCTGTGGGAGAGGCTCAGGTGCGTTGAGACAGAGGCCAGTCTGGCTGAGGTCGGAAATCACCGCCGGCCCGAGCGCCCATTGCGACCCGCGATGCAGCAGCGTTCCCGCAAAGGGTTTGAGAGCGACCGTATGGCGATAGGCAGCGAGGCGCTGCCGCGCCATGGTGCTGTATGCGGCTTTCAATCCCTTGGCCAGCAGGTCTGTGGTGACTGGCTTGCTGAGGGTAAAATGAACTTTCTTCCCGGTTAGATGGCGAATAGAAGTCCCACGTGCAATCACCATTGAAATCCCACGCCACCTGGTTTCCCTGCCAAGGAAGGACAATTCAGAGATACCGGGCGTGTCATAGTCGCAGATCATGAGATCGAACCTGCCCGAGCGCAGCAGTCGCTCGACTTCGGCGACGCTGTGAACCAGATGCAGGTCCACTCCAAGGTCGTCAAAAACTTTTGCGATGGAGTCCAGCGGAAGGCGATCCTGGGACACTAACAGGGCTGAGAAAACTTTCTTCACCGAACTACCAGCTTTCCTTCTCGGATGGACGTCAGAGAAGCCGTGTGTGCTCTGTCGTAAGGTAGCTTCTCTCATGAAAATTCTCTCTCTGCTCATCCCATTAAATCCGTGATGGCAGTCACGCACCATCGGGTGAAGCACGCTGGATGCGCCGGGGTTTCTACTCAGGTGCCCTAGATTTTGTTGGATGGGGAAAGTGGCGAATGGGGAGAGTAGCGGACGGGAAGTGTACTTTGGAAGCAGGACGACAATGCGCTGTACAAATCAGAACAGTTTTAGTCACGGCCTATTGGTCATGTACCTGCCATTCAACAGCCGTGGATCATTGTTTCCGGATGGATTTTCTAAGTTAAGTATTGAGGGATGGCCAGTCAATCGCCAGCTTCATCATCTTCGTCAGCTTCATCGTTGGCTGATTGGTTTTTCCCTTTCTTCGCATACGCAATCATCTCCTGGACCGCTTTGGCCACACGACGCGCACGCGAGTCCGGACTCTTGTAACCAAAGATCCCCATCAGGTGAGAGCGTCGGTGCCCGCGCGGCATCTTTTCCCATCCCGCTCGCGCCTTTGGATTGCGATTGAATTCGATCTGCAGAATCGGCGGTAGCTCATGCTCGGCCTCGAGCGTGAGCATCAGGCGTTCGGCCAGCTCCTCCGCTCGACGCTGGCGGGTTTCCGCTTTCTTGCCTTCGCCAACCCACTTGGCCATGTATTGGCGCATGGAGTAATTGAACGACTCGTAATACTTATTCAGCCGTTTCGACTGCAGCAATACGCGCGTAAGCTCCCTGGGGACTGAGACCTCTCGTTTTTCAAGGTCAGGCTGCAGGACAAAATGGGCCTTCATGCCCGGCTGTACCCTGGCGCCCGCCTGCATCTTTTTGTTCACCATCAGGATGTGGCCGCCCTGTCCGGTGGGAAAAAGCGACGTACGAAAATCGAATCCATTGATGTGGCCTGTGACCTTGAGCTGGCCGCGTACGCCCCATATCTTCGCCACATCCAGCGGCACGCGGACAACGGTCCAATTCAGGCGGTCGCCGCCGCGCTCAAGAAAGGCATCAAATGTTTTTTTGACAGCTTTCGGTGTTGCCATGATGCAACAGCTTAAATGAATCAGGACGATTCAGGACATCCAGCCGGCTTGTAAGGGCGATCAGTCTGGAGTGTTATGGCAGAACAATTTTTTGGCGGAATCACGTCTGAAGGGTTATCCTCGCGGACACGGTAATAGCGCGGTGGGTTCCAGGAGGCAAATATGGGTGGTCGCGCGTTCTACAAGACTCTCTATTTTCAGGTTCTGGTTGCGATCGTGCTTGGCGCCGCCCTGGGATATTTCTACCCGCATGCCGGCGCATCCATGAAACCGCTGGGTGATGGATTCATCAAGCTGATCAAGATGATGATTGCGCCCATTATTTTCTGCACCGTGGTGCTGGGCATTGCCGGCATGGAATCCATGAAGGCCGTGGGCAAGACCGGCGCGCTGGCAATTCTGTACTTTGAAGTCCTGAGTACATTAGCGCTCATCATTGGATTGACGATTGTTACGCTGGTCCATCCCGGTACAGGTATGAACGTGAACCCCGCCACTCTGGACTCCAAAGCTGTGGCCCAATACACCGCACCCGGAAAGCTCCACACCACCACGGAATTCCTGCTGGACGTGATACCGGACTCAGTGATCGGCGCGTTTGCGCGAGGCGACATTCTTCAGGTGCTGTTCTTTGCCGTGCTTTTTGGTTTTGCGCTGCATGCCGTGGGTGAGCGGGGCAAGGCGGTTTTTGCGTTCATTCAGCAGGTTTCGCACATTCTGTTCCGGATTGTGAACATGATCATGAGAGTGGCTCCCATCGGCGCGTTTGGCGCGATGGCGTTCACTATAGGCGCCTATGGACTCGGGTCGCTGGCCCAGCTCGGCAAGCTGATGATCTGCTTCTATTCCACTTGCCTGATCTTTGTTTTCGTCGTGCTCGGAACTGTCGCGCGGATCCATGGTTTCAGTATCTGGCGCTTCCTCAAGTACATCAAGGAAGAGCTGTTTATCGTGCTGGGTACGTCGTCCTCGGAAGCGGCACTGCCTCGCCTGATGGCAAAGCTGGAAATCCTTGGCGCACACAAATCCGTGGTCGGACTGGTAGTCCCCGCGGGTTATTCCTTCAACCTGGACGGCACTTCCATCTATCTCACCATGGCGGCGATCTTTATCGCGCAAGCGACCAATACGCAGTTGGACTGGACACACAGACTCACGTTGCTGGCAATTCTGCTGCTGACGTCAAAGGGTGCGGCGGGCGTGACTGGTAGCGGCTTTATTGTTCTGGCCGCTACTCTTTCCGCTGTGGGCACGGTTCCGGTGGCTGGCGTGGCGTTGATTCTGGGAATCGATCGCTTCATGTCAGAGGCGCGCGCGATCACCAACATCATCGGCAACGGCGTGGCGACTTTGGTTGTTGCTAAATGGTGCGGAGAGCTGAATATGACTAAGTTGCAGGACACGCTTCTTCATGAAACGACGGAAGAGGCTGAGGATCCAGAGGAGATGGTGGCGTAGTGAAATGGCGATATTTCGACAATAAGCGTTTGTCGCAATCAGACCACCGAGTTAACAACTTCTAGATAGAGCCATCCGAAGGCCAGCACAATTGCCGAAAGAGCCGCAAGGAATCTGCGAGTGTACGCCAAATACAATCCGCATAAGGCCGAAATTAGCATATTCATGCCTATTGTGACGTAGAGGCGATTGGTGTAATCGCCGCCCAGCAGAACCCATCTGATGTCTCGCAATGTTGCGGAGATCAACAGGATCGCGCTAAAGAAGAGAAGGACAAGGCTAGCCTTCTCTTTCTTGTTTCTGCGCCAAGCCACGGACAATAGAATAATTGGCAGCAGCAGCGATGCGTAAATTGCGCAATTCAGAACGATTGGCCGCATATTTGAGCTCATAACAGTCAGCGCGTTGCGTTTCGTCCGACAATCTACTCTAACTGAGTGCAGCTTTCCAAATAACTGTCGAAATCAGGCGATCTCACTCATCGACCAGATCGATCCTTTGCGCACCGAATGACGCGCCCAATGGGCGACTCCTCACCTTCCAATAGGCTCTGGGCCTGCGCGAAAGCGGGGTCGGAACGATTTAATGTGTTCGCCCAGCGCAGCAGCATTGCCATTTTTTCCTCGAAATCGCCATCGGCCCATGGGCTTGGTTTGACGACTTCGCGGCCAGACTTGTAATGCGCGGAACCCAAGAGGCGGTTCTTGTCAGAATCGTGGAGTGGGGACGCCGTCTCTTTGTAGGCAGCGTAGTTGATCCCCTCGACAATCACTAGCCGGGCTTCTTCCAAGGTCATGCGGCAATAATAATTGACGTTAACAGGTGTTTACACAACTTGTGCGAAGTCGTGTCCCAAATCGTAAGCGCTAGTCAGACCAGATGAACGAAGTAATGGTGAGCTGCAACGCGATGGCTATCGATTCTAAAAAAGATTCGTCAAATCTTTAGCCAATCTTGGGCAAAAGAGAATCAAGGAGGCTCACGGTGAAGGGACTGTTTTTTGGAACGCTGGCCGGGACCATGTTATTTGCGGGAATACTGTTTGACGGCACGGGAATTCGTGCGACGGCCGACGAAAAGATTACGCAGGAAGAGCTGGTACGCAGAACCCAGGAACTTGCCGACGCCGTGGCGCCAGGCAACAAGGAACCGTGGAAGAAATACTTTGCAGACGATGCCATGTTTTTTGACGAGAAGGGCCGCAGCATGGACAAGGCCGCGCTGGTGAATGATATCCAGCCGCTGCCCAAAGGATATTCAGGAACCATCAAAGTGGCCAATCCAAAGAGCCATATTGAAAGCAACGTGGCGATCCTGAGCTACGACCAGGATGAAATCGAGACGGTCTTTGGGCAGAAAATGACTGCCCGTTATCACCAGACCGACACATGGATGCACCGCAATGGACAGTGGCAGATCGTGGCCTCACAGGTGTTGCGTTATTACGAAGACCCGGCCGAAGGACAAGTCGACGCGAAGAAATTTCCGGACTTCGTGGGTAGCTATCAGCTTGGAGACGGCACGATGATTGTGAGCGCAGAGGGCAGCAAACTCTATGCTCAGCGCACTGGCCGCGCAAAAAGCCAGATGCTGCCGGAAGCTCCGGATGTTTTCTTTGTTAAAGGCGTAGAAGGCCGGCGGCTGTTTCATTACGGCGCCGACGGAAAAGTCGATTCGATGATCGATCGCAGGAACAATGAGGACCTCATCTGGAAAAAAGTGAGCGACAAGTAATCCCTGAATAACCGTGTCACGGCGGACACAATGTCTTCTACCCGCCACGATCCTGCTTTCTCATTCATCGCGTAAGTCGCGCAGAATCAATGGTTCACAGTTTGGTCGCACCTTTGCACTCTGGCAGTGTGCTGCTAAGAGCAGCGGAGGTGAGAAAAATGAAACAGCTGAAAGAAAACAATGCCGGAACAGAAACCGCTGAAACCACTAAATCAAACGACCGCAGCGTCGTTAAATCAAAAATCGTGAAATCGATTCGCAACACGATGATCATCGGTCTGCCACTGACCACCGTACTCTCGGGAGTGCTGGCGATAGGATTCGCCGTCGCCCTCGACGGGTGCTCTTCGAAACAGAAAGACAACAAGACCGCGCAGACTTCTCAGAGCGCACAACCGACGATGGCAATTTCGCAACCGACTCCGGAAGCCAGTCCAACGCCGGAGCCTGTGGCGAAGAAGAAGGCGATCGCGAAGAAACCCTCAACGGTGATCTACGCCGACAACAAGAACGGAATTTCATTTCGCTATCCACGCAAGTTCACGCTGATAACGGGTGAGAAGGCGAAGAATGATGTCGCGATGGAAGGGCCACTGCCGATGAACTTTGTCCAGCCAGGCGGCGTGAATGTGACGTCACTTGAACTGCCAGGCGGCCCAACGTCGTCACTGTTCGATATACGTATCAACAAGAACTTGTCTGCGGATGAATGCAGCAAGTTTGCCGAGCCGGGAGTATCCGATACCGGAAGCGACCTGCCCGCGGATTCCACTGACGTGCTGACGCCTTCCAAACTGAGTATGAACGGCCTGGACTTCACGCGCGCTGAAAACGTGACGGACCGGACTGATGCCCGCTACTATCATCACTTCGAAGCCGCACATCTTGATGACAAGACGGAGAGCAAGTCAGGTGTCTGCTACGAGTTTGCACTCGCGGTGGCAGATTCCCTGGACAGCACCAAGACGGTGGACCATGGGAACCAGTTGGACAAGCTGGAGCGCATTCTCTCGACGGTGAAGATCAAGTCGGAGACAACAATTCCTGCGGTGACGGCCAGCGTACCGGCCCAGCCAGTGAGCGGAAATGATCCGCAATGAACGGCGGGGTTGCAGGCAACAGTGAGGTGCTAAAGCAGGCCAGGCTTTCCGGCTCTGCCACGGGGCGGAGGGAAACCTGGCCTGAGTTTATTTGGTTGTTCCACCCGTGAACGCACTTGGTCGGCGTGCCTTAGCAGGCTTCAAGCCTAAATCGCAGCCGAGGATGGCTGCGCTCCAAAATCGTTGCCAGTCCAGTATCAGTGCGCGGATTCGAAGCGTGCTGTTCGAATGCGGACACCAGAATCCGCTGACGGTGGATCCACTGTCGGATAGTCCGTTTGTTTTCAATCGTATACAGATCTCAGGCCCATGGCACGTGACCTGCCTCTTATGTATGGATTTCCTAGTGTCCCAGGCTCGGGAGCGGCAGTCAAAAACAAGCAGGAGACGGTGAAAAAATGACGCGAATGATTCAGGACCTCAAATACGGATTCCGCATGTTGCGCAAGAGCCCGGGCTTTACCACCGTGGCTGTGCTGGTTCTGGCACTGGGCATCGGTGCGAACACGGCAATTTTCAGCGTGGTAAACGCCGTGCTGATCCGGCCGCTTCCGTTTCGCGATCCGTCTAGTCTGGTGCACGTCTGGCATGTTCCGCCGCCGAAGAGTTTTCCTGGAATAACGCGGTTCTCCGTTTCCGCTGCCAATTATCTGGACTGGAAACAGCAGAACAGCGTGTTCAGTGACATGGCAATCTTCAGCGGAGCCAGCATGACACTGACCGGCGGGGACAAGCCGGAGTTCCTGCAGGGCGCAGCAGTCACGTCCTCGTTCTTTTCCGTTCTCGGCGTAGAACCTCTCCTGGGGCGCACGTTTCTGCCCGGCGAGGACGCCATCGGCAAGAACCATGAAGTTGTGCTGACTTATGCGCTATGGCAGGGCCATTTTGGCGGCGATCGCTCAATTGTGAATCGCACGATTACGTTAAACAATGAACCGTATACAGTGGTCGGCGTAATGGGGCCGAGGATTGATTACCCTAGTTACGGGCAACTGTGGACTCCGCTGGCGTGGACGCCGAAAGAGGCGGCCGTGCGCGGAGAACATCATTCAATCGTGGTAGCGCGGTTGAAGCCTGGTGTGGAGCTGAAGCAAGCTCAGGCGGAAATGACCACAATTTCTGACCGGCTGGCGCGCCAATATCCGGAAGATGATAAAGACTGGGGCGCGGTCGTGGTTCCTCTGCACGAGGATAGGGTTAGCGACGTAAGGCCGTCATTGCTGGTCTTGCTGGGGGCGGTGGGATTTGTGTTGTTGATTGTCTGTGCGAATGTCGCAAACCTGTTGCTGGCCCGCGCGCTGGCCCGCGGAAAAGAAGTAGCCATCCGAACGGCCCTCGGAGCCAGCCGGCTGCGTCTGATTCAGCAGCTCATGTGTGAAACCATCATCCTGGCTCTGGCTGGCGGACTTGCCGGCCTGCTGGTGGCGCACTCCGGTGTGCAATTTATTCTGAAAGTGCTGGGCGACCAGTTACCCAAAGGCATTGATGTTTCATTGGACGCGCAGGTCCTTCTATTTACCGTGGTGCTTTCCGTGGTGACTGGATTAATCGCTGGTATTGTGCCGGCGTGGCGGCTCAGCAAGGCCAACGTGAATGAGACTTTGAAGCAGAGTGCTGGACGTGTGGCGGATTCAGGTGGAAGCCGCACACGATCCATCCTGGTGGTAGCCGAAGTGGCTCTGTCACTCATGCTGCTGACGGGCGCCGGTCTGATGATGCGAAGCCTGGCGCACTTGCGCAGCTTAAATCCTGGATTCGTAGCCCACGATGTTCTTACCTTCTCCCTGCCGATTCCTTCAACCCGGTACAAGACTCCGGAAGAGGAGTTCAGTTTCTGGAAACAATTGCTGACCAGGATAGAGGCACTGCCAGGAGTTGAACACGCGGGCGTCACGGACGATCTACCTTTCAATGGAGGCTCACATCAGCCGATCGCCATTGAAGGCCGGCCCGCGGTACCCATGTCAGAGCAGCCGGAAGTGGATGTCCGGATCGCCAGCACGGGTTATTTGCCGGCGATGCAGATTCCCATCACGCGCGGACGTAACTTCAACGAGAACGATACCGCCGATCATCCGGGAGTCATCCTTGTGAGTGAGGCCATGGCGAAGCGGTTCTGGCCGGGCGAAAACCCGCTGGGCAAGCGGCTGGCACTCACTTTTTCGTCACCACAGTTGCGCGAGGTGGTAGGAGTCATCGCGGACGTGAAGCTGGATGGCCTGACGCAGACTGACGCGAACTCCACCATTTATATGCCGCTCACACAGATCTCTGCCGGTCTTGGGCGTGATTGGCGTTCATTCGGGCTTGATGTTGTTGTACGCACAACTTCGCGGCCCGGCGACCTGGCCGCCGCCGTAAGCAAGGCGGTACATGAGAGCGAGCCCGACCAGCCGATCATGCACATGATGACGCTGGAGCAGTTCATGTCAAATTCACTGGCTCCGCAACGCTTCAACATGCTCATGTTGCAGACGTTCGCGGTGATTGCGCTGATATTGGCCACGCTGGGAATTTATTCCGTGCTGGCGTATACCGTGCGCCGGCGCATTCGAGAGATCGGCATCCGCATGGCGCTTGGTGCACAGATTAAGGACGTGCTGCGACTAGTCGTAAGCGATGGAATGAAACCGGCGCTGATTGGATTGGGAATCGGAATCATTGGCGCCCTTCTGATGGGACGCGTGCTGGCCAGCCTTGTCTTCGGCGTGTCAACGCGGGACCCAATCACCATTTTGACGGTTTCACTATTGCTGACCGGCGTGGCGCTCCTGGCTACGGTGGTGCCGGCATATCGGGCAACGCGGGTGGATCCAATCAATACGTTGAGGGACGAGTAAGAGGCATTTTCGCCACGAGGCACGGGGGAGCAGAAAGGAAGGCTCGACCCGGTGGTGTCTCTCAGGTAGCCAAGCACTATTTCGACCTCTGCATGGGTGCCTGCTTAAAAGGTGGAAAGCCTCTCTCTTCTGCTCTCGATCATTGGAGTCATCGAGTTCGCCAGCGTAAATACCGAGGTAGCCAAAGGACCACCAGTAATCCGTGCCAGCGCCGCTTTCAGCGCGTACCGATCAGTGCTGAAGTCGCCGTGATGTCGGGCTTGCGCCGCGTTTTTGCTTCCCTCGGGTTCATTGTTCGGAGACTTGATCCAGTCAAAGTTCTTGCCACTGAGCCACCGCTGTATGGTGACCTGTTGACCGTTTCCATTGTTCACAGTGGTCTTGGTGATGAATTTTTCCATGCCCAGGAGAGGTTCGCCATCGGGATGTATAAGGGGGATCCGTATTTGGTCTTCAAAAGCATCTGAAACCAGATAAAGAAGTGATTTGTGATAGATCTCCGCACAGTTGTCAGCCCGTTCCGTATTGTCATCCAGGGTAAAAAGCGAAAGTTGTTTCAATTGTCCGCTGTTGACCGCAGGAACGTAAAACTGCTCAAAGACTTTGGTGGTGCAAGCCGGCGCAAACAACGTGCAACTGGTGATAGGTAAATGGAACTCCTGAGTGAGTATCTGGATAAAAGGAGCCAGGAAGATACTGCCGGCGCTGTGACCGACAAGATGGATTTCAAACGCAGGATCGGCGGTGAGAAGGGCTTGGATTCCCTGTGCGGTAATGCGGGCCCCACCCTGCGCGTTTTCTGAGGCTGCCATGCCGTTTGCCTTCATCTTGTCCCATTCGGATTTACCAGTGGCCACGCGCGCAAGTGGCTCAAGTGTGTCATCCAGACGGTCCCATAGAAAGTCTTTCGCCGCGCTTATGATGCCTTCTGGCTTCACGCTGCGCACCACGTCCTTGAGAATTTCTTCCAGCGTAGTGAGGTAATCGGTATGCCAGACAAACCCGATCAAGTAGGCTTGTTCCTTTTCCATCGCTGTCCAATAGTCACCGATGCGGGGGACGACCGCGTCTTCTGAGACAAGGCCGCCATGCGCATAGAAAACCAGCTTCTTCTTGGTCCAACCTTCTGAGGCCACAAATTGCGGAATATCTTTGCTGATAAGATTGTTTACTTCATCGGCAGATTTACTAAACGGCCCGTTGCTTCTCAGCAGTCCTTGATCTCCAATACTAATGATGTGCGGATCGAGTTCTGGCGCGGCGTATCCGTTTGATTGCACCGTCATGATCGTGCTGAGCGTTACCGCTCCAGCCACAGATTCCAGTTGAATCGGCACACCAAGGCGTGCCACCCAGACGTCAGTGCCTGACTGGAGCCAGTCGTCATAAGTAATCTTTCCAAAACCCTGCATGCCCCACTTTGTACCCCACGAGTTCTGGATCCAAAACCCTTGCTTGTCGTAGCCGACGATGGCGAAGGCGTGGCCGCCAATACTATCTGCGGAAAAGGTGATTGCACCTGTTTTCGCGTCGGGTGATTCCCATCCGCTGTGGATGAGCGCTGATGCATACAGCACACCAACCTCACTCAACGCGGTGTGCATGGACACAACGTCTTTGTGGTTCACGCGAAAATAGGAGCCCAGAGGTCGCAACCGGCTGTCCACAACCAACTCTGAATTGGCTTTGCACGGGCCACGGTTTGTGTAGTAGCTCTCCTGGCAAACTCCGTATTTCTGCCAGCCTTTCATTGCGGAGCGGGCGGTTGCGCCAACATCCGGATCGGTGGTGCTGGCGTAGCCGGCCGCTGCATCGTGTTCATCAAAGTCCTGCGCCATGGAATATAGCATCCATGGACTAACGGGGGTTTTGTCAGGAACTATCTTACGTGTCCGCAGCAAATAGTTAGCAACGGTCGCCAGACCATAGCCCGCGCAAGCGCCATACTGGCCTTGGTCAAGAATCGGCACCCCCACTTTTCGATATTCAGCCAGCGATTTGCCAGTGGGTACTTCAAATAGAGTTGGCTCATACATTCGATCTCGAAAATCGAGAGTGTCAGGACGTGCGTCAAGAATAGGACGTTGAAAAGGAATATTTCCGGCCGTTGGCTGTGATTTTTGAGGTTGCCTGGTAGAGCCGGGATTGCCTGCTTTGCTGGACTTTGGCATGGAAAAGCCTCTCTGGGAGAATGAAACGAAATCCAGGCCCAATTCCCTTCGTGACTCCCTTAGCCGACGAGAACGTGCTGATTGTCAAACGGATTCGCGGAGCTTTAGTGAGTACTTCACCGTCTCGGCTCATAGCAAGCGAAGACAATACCGTTGCCGAACGTGCGCGATTTGGTCAACCTGAGTGACAGCTTCGTCTTAAGACCTTCAAACATTGTTCGGCCTGCACCGAGAATGATCGGGTGAATGGCGATCTGGTATTCGTCGATCAGATTTGCCTGCGCGAAATTGGCAACGATGGTGCCGCTGCCAAAGATGGCCATGCCAGGCCCATCGGCGGATTTCATCTTGCGGACTTCTGCCGCGATGTCGCCTTTGACGACGCGCGTGTTGCTCCAGGATGCTTTGTCCATGCTCCGCGAGAAGACGACTTTAGGCAGCTTGTTCATTTGGTCGGCCACGACTGGATCATTCTTGCTGGCCATGGGCGTAGGCCAATAGCTGGCCATAAGATCGTAAGTCTTGCGCCCGAAGAGGAGCTCTCCGCCGCCACTGGCATTGCCCTGCACAAATTCAAGCCATTCCGGATCGTGCTGGTGCGCCCAGCTCATGTCGCCGTTGCGATCAGTGAAGTAGCCATCAAGAGTGACGTTGTTAAAGACGATGAGTTTGCGCATTGAGGGTCTGATGAGTCGCGAACGATGATAACGGAAACGCAGGGTGGGAGAAAAGGCTCTGCGATCCGAGCACAATGTGCTTTTTAGAAGAGTTCCTGAAGCACAGGCAATCCTGCCCGGGCGGCTGTGACTATGGGCTGGTACGTCACTGCATCAACGAAGCAGCCGCTCATTGCCAAGTCTTCTCGCTTGCCAGGAGCTTACTGAGGCTCAGGACGAGCCTTCTCTCGAAGGAGTGTTTGCATCCAGCTCTCCACTCGTTGCCCAAATTCATAATCGAATTTTCCGTGCTCGTGCTTTTGAATGGCCTCAAGCCATGCGCGTGGCGATGGCGATAGATCCAGTCCATGGCCCATGCCGGGAAACTCCATGTATTCCGCGCGGCCAGTATGAAAGCTGTTGATCATGCGAACCAGGTAGTGGCTTTCTTCCGCAGTGGTCGTCGGATCTGAGGTTCCATAAGTGACAAGGACAGGGACGTCAACCTTTTTCCATTCCGCTGCGAGATCAAGATCGGCGATCTGTTGCAGGTATGTATAGGCCACGCCAAAAGTGTTGACGGCATCTTTGCAATCCGGCGAGTCCTTCACAATCGTCTCCGGTGTTTGTTTTTCGATCAGGAAACGATGCTGGCAGCGTTCGACCACACGGACAACCCGATCGGCATCATCATATGGCTTGCCCAGCATGAGCATTTGCCGTCGGGCATTGTCGAGTGAATACTCCACCCAGCTTCGTCCGATGGTTTCAGCAGCGATGAAGCCGCGCACAGGAAACTTCTGCGCAACCAGCACGCCTTCAAGAGGACCAATGGAGTGAGCGAAGATGAAAATGCGGTCGCGGTCCACGAAGTCATAAGAAGCGAGCGCGTTGAGTCCGGCAACGGAGCGGCGCACGGCCAGATGAAGATCGGATTGCGGTGAATCACAGGGCGGTCCCTGACTTTTACCTTCGCCATTTTTGTCCACGCGCATGGTGACAAAGCCATGCTCGCTGAGGCGGTTGAGCAATTCGTAGTAGGCGTCGCCGGGCTTGAGATCGTCAAGCGAGTAACAGCCCAGGCCTCCGATGACAAAGACCGCCGGATGTTTCCCGGGTGATTGCGGGCGCGTGATGATAGCGGAATAATTGGCGCCGTCCAGGACGACCATGCGATGGAGAGTCTCAATTGGATGGGATGGCTGAACAGACGCGAACAACAACAGGAGAGCAAGGTGGCTCATGGAGAGAGCTTACCAAAACTCACAGGCGATCTACGTTGGATTGACTGCTCTGGCCGCCGGGAGTAGCATCGGCGCGTCCAGTCTTTTAACTTCGTCAAAGAAGTGAGATTGCAAAGAAGGAGAGACATGATGAAACGGGCAGCCAAAGTCGTATTCTCAATTTTGTTGTTCTCCACTCTGCTGGCAATTGCGCAGACACCGCCGCAAATGCCCAAACCCGGGCAGGAACAAAAAAAACCTTGCCTATTTTGCCGGCAACTGGAAGCTGGCAGGCGATATTAAACCAGGACCGATGGGTCCGGGCGGAAAGTTCACCGGAACCGAACACATGGAATGGATGCCGGGCGGCTTCTACCTCGTCTCGCACAGCCAGGGATCCAGTCCCATGGGCAAGGAAACCGGTCTTGCCGTTTACGGCTATGACACGGACAAGAAGGTCTATACCTACGACGAGTTCAACAGCGTGGGTGAAAACGTGCACGCTACCGGCACTTTTGATGGGAAAGTGTGGACCTGGACCAGCGAGTCACCCATGGGCGGTAAGCCGATGAAGGGCCACTTCATTGTCACGCAGACCTCGCCGACTTCATATGCGTTTAAATTCGAGATGTCCGAGGACGGAAATAACTGGTCGCCAGTGATGGATGGAACAGGGACGAAAGCGACGGTAGCTGCGTCGAAGAAGAAAGAATAGCCTTTTACTGATATCAGCGGAGGCGCACTCTTTGAGTGCGCCTTTTTGCTTCCGGGAAGCGGACATTCCCTCAGTGGTTAGAGCCCAGTTCTTGAACAACTCGCTTACAAGCGGCTGAAACTGCCCTCTTCTGCGGTAGTACAGGCTGCTACGATCGCATTTGCGGAGGTTTCACGTGCATTGCTCTAAGGTTGAGGGATGGACATTTATCTAAGGGTTTCACTAGTTTCGCTGCCAGCGATGTTTGTGACATACTCCAAAAGCAATGAGACGGACTGCATTTTTTCTCGCACTGTTTTTACTATGCATCGAGCCCAACACATCTGCTCAAAAAACGGCGGAACCCACCGGCGGTATCAGCCCGGCAAAGATATTTGATAGCTATCTTTCGGCTACCGGCGGCGCGACCGCTCACAAGGAATTGACAACTCTCAAAGCGTCCGGGGTTTTTGGCCTCTCGGGTTATACTGCCACGCACCCTGCTGGCTCTTATACCTTTCTTTACAAGGCACCGGCTAAGGACATCTTCGAAATGCAAGTGACAAGCCATGGGACAAGCTGGACCGGCAGGCGGGACGATCATGTCATCCGGCGATTGGCTCCGGAAGAACCAGGATTTATGGGCATAGGAGTGGGAGGCGCGGGATTCATTAAGGGCACCAACGCAGAAGTCGTTGAGCGCTGCCTGATGAGCCTGCTGGAATGGGACATACACGATTACAAAAATATTGAACTGATTGGCCGAGCCCAGGTAGATCGGCGATGGGCGTTTGCACTGCGGTTTACGCCACAGCAAGGCGATCCCCAGGTCCGGTATTACGATATGGAAAATTCCCTGATGGTGCGAATGGATCAGATGCAGCACTATCGCGCGGCCAAAGATCTTCCGGAAAAGGTCTATGCAGTTGTCACTTACTTTCACAATTATCGGCAGCTTGGAGCGTTGAAACTTCCCCAGGAGATCGCCATCAGCCAGTATCCAGAGCTGGTGTTTGAATTTAGCCATGTGAAGTATAGCGAGGAAATTCCTGACTCCGCGTTTCATGATTGATCGGATGCGTCAGAGTGGTGGATGCAGAGTAGCAATTATGCGGCTTAAATCGTTTTGCCTTATTTTGATTGTCACAGGAATCGGTTATTCATCTTCATCCATTGGGCAAGAAGCCGAACTGCCGAAAGCTCAGATCAGCGCGACTGAAATCTTACAGAAAAACCTGATCGCGACCGGAGGGCTGGAGGCACACCAAGCACTGAAGACCCTGGTGGCAAGCGGCGAATTCCGTCTGACCGGCACACAGCGAATGGGCGATTTCAAGTTCTCTTACAAGGGGCCCGGTAATGACATGCTGGAGGTCTGGAGGATCAGCCACGGAGGAATCTGGAGAGGCCACCATGAGGGCCAGCCAGTCAACCGGGCTACAAGCGTGATTCTCGGACCGCCCAGACCTGGTGAGTTGTGCGATTGGTGCGTGACCAAAGGCGTTGACACATGGTTTGTGGAGTCTGACTGGCGAGCTCTGCTGAGATGGGATTTCAGCGCCTATAACATCGAACTGATCGGCATTGGTGAGGTCGACAAGAAACAAGCCTATGGGCTGCGCTTTACGTCGAAAAAGGGTGGGGACCCTTTTCTCTGTTTCTATGATCGGGAAACGTTTCTCCTGGTGCGGATGGACCGGATTGCGCACTCCCAGTCGGACAAAAATCGGGCCGAAGCAGTGTATAAGGTTGAGAATATTTTCCGCGATTATCGAGAGCAGGGTGGCCTTAAACTGCCTTTTGTTATCGCGATTCCGCGTCCGGAAGGGGATGTGGTTTTTGAAGTGAGCAAGATAAAAATGAACGAACCCGTTAAGGATTCGGTTTTCGAGTAGATGCTTCTCTTCTTGACGCTGCGGGTGAAGCGATCAGATCCGCATGGATACGAATCTTAAAGGATTATGACGCGCAGCCGAGGGCGGCTGCGTTCCACGAATGTGCAAGACGTCGTCTCGAGAAATCGTGATTTCTGAATTCGTGTTGCGATGTCGCGGCACCATCAGGGTCGAGGGTTGTTCATCTGCTCAATGTCATCGTGTACTTCGTCGTGAATCGCTTTCTGATGTTGCGCTTCGTCTCCGCGGATTCGCTTGCCACCGTGTTTTTGTAAAAAGCTCACACATTCCTGATGGCCTCGAGTAGCGGCTAACTCGGCGGGGCTGTCTCCAGAACGGTCTAAGGCATTCGCATCTGCCCCACTCGATACAAGAAGCTCAAGAGTGCGAAGGTCGCCTGCAATTGCAGCGGCATGGAGAGCGGTTCGCCATTGAGAATGGTCTGTCGCCTTAATGCTGACTCCGTGCGACAACATCGCATGAACCGTTCGAAGATCGCCGTCATATGCGGCGTAGACGAGCAAATCGCCAGCATGCTGAGAAGACGCCATCTGTCGAATGAACAGTCTTTGCCAAACGCCACTCGGCACGAACAAAAGCCCGAACAAAAGAACGGCAAACCCAAGCACGACCCAGGTCGTTGGATGAGTCTTTCTCTTCCGAACAGCATCTACGACTGTCAGTATGACTGCGATGGCAACCCAAAAGACCAGCAACAAAGGAGCCAGCAACAAGACGGCCTCCGGCCCGTGGGTCAGGGAAAAGCCAACCATCTGGGGACCTCGTTCCCAAGTCCACACTGTTTGTTCCCAAATCAGACGCGCTGCAAGAAGTGCGGTGCCGGCGAGAGGTACCATTCCCAATGCAAGCAGCCACCGACGTATTCGGAGCGCGGCCACAGGATTTTCGGATTCTTTGGCAGTGCCAGTCATCATTGGTTTTTTAACATACTAGCCTTGTGTCAACGACTAGCAAAAGGAAAAGGCTCCAATCATTTCTGATTGAAGCCTTTATTTAATGCGGCGACGACCTACTCTCCCACACACTTTCGCGTACAGTACAATCGGCCCAGCGGGGCTTAACTTCCGTGTTCGGGATGGGAACGGGTGGAACCCCCGCGGTAAGATCACCGCAAACTTAGCTATTAGCCGTTGGCCATTAGCCTTTAGCCAAACCGGATGGAATCACGATTCAAAGCCAAGTGCTAATTGCCAAGTGCTAACTGCTGGATTTTATCAATGCGCGGGCATCAAGTCAGGTTCTACCGTATATCTCGCGCAAGGGACCCTTCACATCTGGAAGGATCAAAGCTTTTAAAAGATCATGAGGGCAAATGCCTCAGAGAGAAGGTCTCTCTTTTAGAAAATCTCTCACAACTGAATAGATTGAGTCACTACAGATTTCCGACTTGAAATTTTGCAATTTCAAATTTTCCATCACGCTGCATTTAGCAGCACTTGCTTGCCCTGAGTAAATTTTATGGTCAAGCCGAACGGGCGATTAGTACTCGTAAACTGAAGTCATTACTGACCTTACATTCCGAGCCTATCAAACAGGTGGTCTTCCTGTGCCCTTCATTTCCCTTACGGGTTGGGAGATCTAATCTTGAGGAGTGTTTCACGCTTATATGCATTCAGCGTTTATCACAACCGAACTTCGCTACCCAGCCGTGCCGTTGACACGACAGCTGGAACACAAGAGGTTCGTTCATCCCGGTCCTCTCGTACTAAGGACAAGCCCTCTCAAATCTCCTACGCCCACACCAGATAGGGACCGAACTGTCTCGCGACGTTCTGAACCCAGTTCACGTACCGCTTTAATAGGCGAACAGCCTAACCCTTGGAACCTTCTACAGCTCCAGGATGCGATGAACCGACATCGAGGTGCCAAACCGGAGCGTCGATATGAACTCTTGGCTCCGATCAGCCTGTTATCCCCGGCGTACCTTTTATCCGTTGAGCGATGGCCCTTCCATGCAGAACCACCGGATCACTAAAGCCTACTTTCGTACCTGCTCGTCTTGTAGGACTCACAGTCAACCACGCTTATACTTTTGCATTCGACGGCTGATTTCCAAACAGCCTGAGCGTAGCTTCGCACGCCTCCGTTACAATTTAGGAGGCGACCGCCCCAGTCAAACTACCCGCCTTACTATGTCCCTTCCCCGGATTACGGGGATAGGTTAGAACCACAGAACTCGCAGGGTGGTATCTCACCGTTGGCTCCTCCAAGTCCGAGAACCTGGAATCAAAGCCTCCCACCTATCCTGCGCAGCAAGTGCCATAGTTCATAGTAAAGGTATAGTAAAGGTGCACGGGGTCTTTCCGTCTAGATGCGGGAAACCGGCATCTTCACCGGTACTACAAATTCGCCGAGCCACTCGTTAAGACAGTCGTACGATCGTTACGCCATTCGTGCAGGTCGGAACTTACCCGACAAGGAATTTCGCTACCTTAGGACCGTTATAGTTACGGCCGCCGTTCACTGGGGCTTCAGTTCAAAGCTTCGCCTTGCGGCTAACCTCTCCCTTTAACCTTCCAGCACCGGGCAGGCGTCAGCCCCTATACGTCGTTTTAGACTTTGCAGAGACCTGTGTTTTTGTTAAACAGTCGCCGTACGCGTTTCACTGCGGCCACTTCGAGCTCTAAACTCTATTGTGGCGACCCTTCTCCCGAAGTTACGGGTCTAATTTGCCGAGTTCCTGAACGAGTGTTCTCTCGAGCACCTTTGGGCATTATGCCCTCGTCTACCTGTGTCGGTTTGGGGTACGGTTCCCTTACATTCTCCTTAGAGGTTTTTCTTGGCAGCGTGGAATCGACAGCTTTCAGCCATACGGCTTACTGCTTTGCGTCTCAACGTTAATGTCTTCCCGGATTTACCTAGGAAAACCGCCTTACACGCATTGACCACCATAGTCATAGAATGGCCTGTGTATCCTTCTGCGTCACCCCATCGTGATAACGAATGTCTGGGAGTTCCGGAATATTAACCGGATGTCCATCGGCTACGCCTCTCGGCCTCGCCTTAGGGACCGACTAACCCTGAGCGGATTAACCTTCCTCAGGAAACCTTAGACTTTCGGTGCGGAGGGTTCTCACCTCCGTTATCGCTACTTATGCCGGCAGGGTCTCTTCTCAACCTACGATGAGTTCTTTCAATCTCACTACTGTGTTGAGAATGCTCTCCTACCACGCACGTCTCAAAGACATGCATCCGCTGCTTCGGTACTCAGCTTTAGCCCCGTTGAATTGTCGGCACGGGACCGCTTGACCAGTGAGCTATTACGCTTTCTTTAAAGGATGGCTGCTTCTAAGCCAACCTCCTGGCTGTCTGGGCGTTCCGACTTCCTTTCCCACTTAGCTGAAATTTTGGGACCTTAGCAGGCGGTCTGGACTGTTTTCCTCTCGACAATGAAGCTTAGCCCCCACTGTCTGACTCCCGGGCTGGTTGTCCATGGCATTCGAAGTTTGGTTGGATTCAGTAAGCTGGAAAGCCCCCTAGTCCAATCAGATCTCTACCACCACTGCAAATCACCCGAGGCTAGCCCTAAAGCTATTTCGGAGAGAACGAGCTATCACGGAATTTGATTAGCCTTTCACCCCTACCCTCAGCTCATCCGAGCTTTTTTCAACAAACACCGGTTCGGTCCTCCAGTGGGTGTTACCCCACTTTCAACCTGGCCAAGGGTAGATCATCCCGCTTCGCGTCTATTCCTGCCAACTGAATCGCCCTATTAAGACTCGCTTTCGCTACGGCTCGCTTACGCTTAACCTTGCTGACAAGAATAACTAGCCGGCTCATTATGCAATAGGCACGCGGTCAGACATTCCATTGCTGGCATAGTCCTCCCACTGCTTGTAGGCACACGGTTTCAGGTACTATTTCACTCCCCTTGCCGGGGTTCTTTTCACCTTTCCCTCACGGTACTGGTTCACTATCGGTCAGAAGCTTGTGTTTAGCCTTACGGGATGGTCCCCGTAGATTCAGACAGAGTTTCACGTGCTCCGCCTTACTCAGGTACCGGCTTCGAGTCCAGATCATTTTCGCTTACGCGGCTATCACGCTCTATGGCGCCCCTTCCCAGAGGGCTTCAACTAATGACTGGATTGGTAACTCTACTGTTGCCGGCCCTACAACCCCCACTGGACCGAGATCCACTGGGTTTGGGCTGTTGCGATTTCGCTCGCCACTACTTTCGCAATCGAGGTTTCTTTCTTTTCCTTCAGGTACTGAGATGGTTCACTTCCCTGAGTTCGCTCGTACCCGACTATGTATTCATCGGGCCGTACGCTGGTTTTACCAGCGTGGGTTTCCCCATTCGGACATCCCCGGTTCAAAGGTTGCTTGCACCTCACCGAGGCTTATCGCAGCTTGCCACGTCCTTCATCGCCATCTTCTGCCAAGGCATCCACCATGCGCCCTTAGTAACTTGACCATAAAATTTACCCAAAGCACCTCCGCGGCAAGCGGAGGGACAATCAGCGCGCGACCCATGACTCACGTCTTGAGATCGCTTATTGATTATCAAATGCTGAGAAATTTCATGACCTAATGTTCTGCTCATCGCGACATTTATCTATCCAGAGCAACACGGCAAAGCCGTTTCGCTCCAAATATCGCAGCCGAAGCTGCTTTGCGAATACTCACGCCAGACGGTGTTCGTATTTCGCAATACCCAGTTGCATTCCGGGTAGTCACACCAGCAGAGTTATTAAGGTACTCATAAAGATTTACTCTTATACTCGCCTTTGTAGTTATCAATCTATTCAGTTGTCAAAGATCGTCCTGGGCTTCACTTAAGAAGCTGGCCGCCTTAGCGGCTTTAAGCTGACTTCTCTCGCGCTTGCGACATCACGTCGGTTGCGCGCCTGGTCTGCTCAATGTTCGGCACCCCTGAGACTTTTCGTTTGGAACCGCGAAAGTTCGCGGCGTCTCATTGGCGCCCAACATTAAACAGACTGTTTTTGCTTTTTTGCTCCAGCCTTTTTTCTTTCTTTTGGGATGGTGGAGCTGACCGGGATCGAACCGGTGACCTCCTGCTTGCAAAGCAGGCGCTCTCCCAATTGAGCTACAGCCCCTTGATTTAAAATTTTCAATTTCAAATTTTAAATTTGATTTGGTGGGCCTGGTTAGAATCGAACTAACGACCTCACCCTTATCAGGGGTGCGCTCTAGCCAACTGAGCTACAGGCCCGGCTTTTCCGTTGGGCTCCGCAGCAGAGCTGCTCACCCAAACATCAGCACTTAGCTATTAGTCTTTAGCACTTAGCTGAAGCATTTTGGGCTTCCGAAAAGACTGCAAATCCCAACAAACTAAGGGCTAACGGCCAAGGGCTAACGGCTGGTTTTGAGCTAGTAGCTGTAAGTTATTTTCGAGGACGGGTTGAACGTGCGCACCGGCTAAGCCGATGCTGACCATCGCAGATTTGCGAGGAAAAGAGATGACCGAATGAGATTTTTCGCACATCTTCTGGTTTAGGGAAGACGATTGAAAGGTACATGGCAACATCCCGCGCTTGAGATCTTCATTACTGAAAATCCGGTTCCACTAGAACCTAAGCGTGAGTGCCATGACGTTCTCTCTTAGAAAGGAGGTGATCCAGCCGCAGGTTCTCCTACGGCTACCTTGTTACGACTTCACCCCAATCATGAGTTATACCTTGGAAGGCTGCCTCCTTGCGGTTGGCCCACCTGCTTCTAGTACAGCCCACTTTCGTGATGTGACGGGCGGTGTGTACAAGGCCCGGGAACGTATTCACCGCGGCGTTCTGATCCGCGATTACTAGCGATTCCAGCTTCATGGAGTCGAGTTGCAGACTCCAATCCGAACTGAGGTCGGCTTTTTCCGATTAGCTCCCCTTCGCAGGTTTGCGACGGTTTGTACCGACCATTGTAGCACGTGTGTAGCCCTGGACATAAAGGCCATGAGGACTTGACGTCATCCCCACCTTCCTCCCCGTTATCCGGGGCGGTTTCGCCAGAGTGCCCAACTGAATGATGGCAACTGGCAATAAGGGTTGCGCTCGTTGCGGGACTTAACCCAACATCTCACGACACGAGCTGACGACAGCCATGCAGCACCTATATAGCAGTTCTTGCGAAAAGGGATGTTTCCACCCCGGTCCACTACATTTCGAGCCCAGGTAAGGTTCTTCGCGTTGCGTCGAATTGAACCACATGCTCCACCGCTTGTGCGGGCCCCCGTCAATTCCTTTGAGTTTCAGTCTTGCGACCGTACTCCCCAGGCGGATTGCTTATCGCGTTAGCTTCGGCACGTTGGGATTGGGTACCCAACACACCAAGCAATCATCGTTTAGGGCTAGGACTACCAGGGTATCTAATCCTGTTTGCTCCCCTAGCTTTCGTGCATCAGCGTCAGTTGTGGTCCAGTGAGCCGCTTTCGCCACAGGTGTTCCTCCCGATATCTACGCATTTCACCGCTACACCGGGAATTCCACTCACCTCTCCCACACTCAAGCACGGCAGTTTCTATAGCAGACTCTGAGTTGAGCCCAGAGATTTCACTACAGACTTACCGCACCGCCTACGCACCCTTTACGCCCAATAATTCCGAACAACGCTTGCACCCTCTGTATTACCGCGGCTGCTGGCACAGAGTTAGCCGGTGCTTCTTCTTCCGGTACCGTCATAATCGTCCCGATCGAAAGGAGTTTACATCCCAAGGGACTTCATCCTCCACGCGGCGTTGCTGCGTCAGGGTTTCCCCCATTGCGCAAAATTCCCCACTGCTGCCTCCCGTAGGAGTCTGGACCGTGTTTCAGTTCCAGTGTGGCCGTGCGCCCTCTCAGGCCGGCTACTGATCTTCGTCTTGGTGAGCCGTTACCTCACCAACTAACTAATCAGCCGCGACCCCCTCCTTCAGCGAATTGCTCCTTTGATCTTACGATGTTATGCGGTATTAGCCCCGGTTTCCCGGAGTTATCCCCCACTGTAGGGTAGGTTAGTCACGTGTTACTCACCCGGTCGCCACTTTACTCATGGATTGCTCCACTTTCTCGTTCGACTTGCATGTGTTAGGCACGCCGCCAGCGTTGATTCTGAGCCAGGATCAAACTCTCGTTTGAAACCTGAAACAGTTCTGATCCGAAGATCAGAACTTTACCTCCCCACGGGTAGTCGGGGAGGTCGCCAATCCAGCTAATAGACATCTCTCGACGTCCGGAATTCACTGGATGGCACTTACCTATTTTGTGAGATCACTCGGACTTAAATCCTCGTTCAATCTCACGACTGGCACGTTCAACCTAGTTGTCAAAGATCGATCCGCTCTCCACCTGAGTGGCACGGTTTTCGATTTTGAACTCCGGAGCAAATGCTCCGTTGTCCTCGAAACTTGTTGTCCCCCAGTGTCCGTAGGACACTAGAGACGAACCTTTCAAACTTACTCCGAGAAGCTGCTGCCTGTCAACCGATATTTGCGCTTAACCCAGCATTTTAGCCGTTAGCACTTGGCCATTAGCCTTGCATGCCTGGAGGAGTTGAATCCCTGGATGACTTAAAATTGCACCCGATTAAGAGCAGCTTATTGAGCATCTTCTCGTCTCATCATCATCTAAATCTAACTACTCTTGACGACTCTCAACGACTCTCAAGAGTTATTCTCACAACTCTGACGAGTCTGACGAGAGATGCTGGCGCGCTGCATCGTTACGCCTTCTCCGCTTGTTAACTGCTTCAAGAAATTACGCGCAGCAAAACGGCAGGCGCTATTCAGTTTGGTTAAAGATCAATGGAGGCTTTTTTAAAGGCCTTCAGGAAGCTTTGTTCCTGATGCTTCGGTACCCGAATCCGGGTTTCCGAATGATGCCCGCAGGACCTGCCTTGGGGCAAATTGTGGCTTTCTTATTAGATGTCGAGGGATGTTGTTTCGAATTCGAAACTTCTTCTCTGACTTCTGGCCGCTTCGGCTGGTTGCGACCCCGGTTCAGCTCTGCTGCCGCCAAACCCCTTAACGCCACTTATCTCTTACGTCGTTATTTGTTATACCAAGCGACGCCGACTTACGCAAGGCCCGGGGAACACAATTTATTAACAATCGTTTTTGACCAATGGACATGCACCTTTGCGAGGGCACTGTCATTATTACCAGTGGTCAGCAGCGGTGACCTGATTCAGAAGAGCTCGGGAAACCTGGCTGTCACACTACTGGAAAATCAAAAGCCGCCTCCGGGATTAGCCCTCACGCAGTTTTGTCCGGCAATCAAATGAAGGCGCCTTGCAGTCCAGGAGCTAGCTTGCTGGTTCCACTTTCCATCGTTTTTCCAGGCCCTCAAAGAAAGTTTTGTACTTTTCACGCTCATTGGCAGGGAATGAATCCCCATTCGCCAAGGCTACGTTAATCGCGTGAAGTCCAAGCTCGCGGTAGCTTTCAAACTGCGATTCATTGAAGAACTGCTGCAGCGTGGACTGCTGAGGGAAGTCAGGATGGGAACGACGATATTGTTCGACGTCAGCCGGCTCATCTCCGGTGACGCTGGACTTGATGTAGAGCAGCCATCCAAGTTCCGGGGATTCAGGATAGTAAATGCGGCCAACCGCGCAATGAAAATGGCTTATACCGTCTTTCAACTGAATGGGCCGCGGGTTGATGACGATATTCACTCCGAAATCGGCGCGGCACTTACGGACGGCGCCGCCTAATCCTTCAAACTGGTAATCTGCGTCCTGTTCGCCATCAATGGCAATCACATAATGGCAGCGGCGACGAACCAGTTCATAGAGCCCAAGATTTTCAAAGTGACCTCCGTCAGAAAGGTTCAGATAGCCGGAAGCCTCATCCAGTTCTCCGAATAACTCACGGAAGAGCCAAAGAAGTGCGGTGCGGGGGCCCGGGCGCTTAAAATTCTCAAGCTTTCTTGGATTGCCGACCCACCAGCCTAAGCGGACGTTAAACAGTGTAAGAAGGAATGCAGTTTGCGGCGCGGAATGTGATCCCCAGTTGGGATTGGCGGCCGCACCCGATATCGCCATGGCCGTGCCGATGCCGATACCTCCGCTGCTCCCGAGAGTGCTGGTTGCGGCATACGTTTCCGGCAATCCGACCTTGTCTCCCCTGGCGTCTCGATCTTCCTGTGAGCGAGCAGATGCAAATCCTGAATACAAGGGAGTAAACATCCAAGGCAGGCCTTTTCTTTCCTGAGTCGCCAGATCGGTACCCGCAGTCACGTTCAAGGTTGCGTTCAATATGGGATACGGTTTGTGCCACTTTGTTGGCGTGGCGCAGACTAATTTGGCGAGTTCGATGTCATCCTGTGGATCAAATCCGGTAAACAGATCGGGCCGTCGCTTGTTTTGGGAATTCTTTGGGTCTCTCGGTCCCAGATAGCAGCGTACCAGCCGATTTTTATAAAAGTGATGCATGGAAAACTCATTGATATTGACGCGGGAGGAGAGAATGTAAAACACCGCGACGGCCCCAAAAAACAAGACCCCCACGAATGCTTTGTCGGCGGAGGCAAGTACCGGGAACGCATTCCAGTAACTGTCATAGGCGAGAGATGAAAGGTCGCCATGCAGTAGCCATTGCACAACGAAAGCCATCATTACCAGAAAGCCTGTAATGGCCACGTAGGGACCGTAGCGCGCAATCAGGTCCAGGGTGGAACTGGTCTTGTTTCCGTTACCTTGTTCCGCGCCATTGGTTTTTCCACTCTTGCCGGAAAAAACAGCGGCGGCGGTGGTGGCCAGCCAGGCCCCCACTGCAGACGTGATGGAGCCACCGTGGTCTTGCCATCCGACAGAGAGTCCATACGGGATGAAAAGAGTGAGGGAAAAGTAGACGATCCAGACAGCGCAGACAATCCAGAAAAGCGTTCCCGCACGGGACAGCCATTCACGGCTGGCGTCAGGAAAGTCACGGCCCATAAGGCCGATCTGAAGCACAATGCCGGCCATGAGCACGAGGACATAAAGCGGTGGCGCGAATGCAATGGTCAGCTGGCTGCCGAACGCAGAAGCCGGCTGCCACGTCCGGATAAACTCGGTCAGGCCGTAGAGCAGAAGCATGGTAAAGAGGCCGGTGAGGACTGTCATCCACGCGATGTGGACGAATGGGACAATCCGATTTTTTACAGTTTGCCGACGGCTTTCAGGGTTTTCTCGTTGAGCTGCATAACAACGGCGGAAACCTCCAAACGCCTGGAGACAGCCCAATAAGACAAAAAGAAACACCGATCCCATCCACGGATGGGTAGGAACGAACCAAGCCGGCTGGTTAGAAAATATTGCCAGCATCAACAGCACTACAGCAAGGAAGATTGGAATTACAACAAAGAAGAAGACTTCGGATCCGGAGTCACTGGCGTTTGTGTCCTGGCCTGTATTGGTCGCCTGCCGAGAGCCAAGAAACGTACGTTGCGCGATCGCGGATAAACTCCTTGACATGAAAATGATCGAGATCCCTCCCATCACAATCGCCAGGATCAAATAGAGATTTGACTTGGAGGTTGATCCTGAAACAATGGCAGAGCCGAAGCCGACTCCCGGGAAGAAGGCCAGTAAAAGCGCCGCCAGAAAAGCCGCAATGATGATGGCCTGGTTCAAGACCATATTGCGCGACCAGATCATGGGAATGATCAGACTGTCAACGGAAAGGCCGCGTCGAGGCGCGAGGTAGTTACTGTATTTGCGCAGGAAGCTGATGGGGTCTTCACTGGCGGGCCCGGGGACTAAGTTCTTAAGGGGCTCATATGGATCAGGTGTCGCCACTCCAGGGTTTGCGGTCTCCGCAGCAATTCCCGCTTGCTCTGCTCGGTAAAGTATTCCCTGCAACCAGGTTCCAATGTAACCTCCGCCGGAAACAGTGGAAAGATAGTCAGCCGCTTGCAGGATGTTTTTTCTCGCCAAGCCCTGCAGGACTCCAAGGGCAAACGTAGCGCTACGGATGCCGCCTCCGGAAATGGAAATGCCAAACAGTTGTCTTCTGTGACACGCCGCTTTCCATTCTGCTTCTTTTTGTTCTTCCGTTAGTTCTTTTTTCGACAGATTGACGGGGGAAGCGGATTGAGCGGTCCGGGGGTTTGCCGCCGGTGACTCGCCAGCGCGTTCAGGAGAAGTGGGCGAGTCTGTTTTCCTTCGCCGGTCAATCTCCTTTAGTTCCTCTTGCATTGCGCCATAGAAGTCAGTTCGTTCACGAAGCTTGTCTGGCATAATCATCTTTCCTTGTCTTCATCCTGGCTTTCTATCAGCAGGTCGTACTACCAGAACTAAATATCAGATATAAAATTCGCGAAGCCCAGCTACGCTCTGGCAGACTGCTGGTGTTGAACGCCAATTACTCCGCTACCTTCAGCACCAGCTTGCCAAAATTCTCTCCGCTGAAAAGCTTGCACAAGGTTTCCGGAAAAGTTTCCAGTCCATCCACAATGTCTTCCTTCGATTTCAGTTTGCCCTGCGCCATCCACGTGGCCATATCGCGGACACCTTCTCCGTAACGTGCAGCGTAATGAAACACCACAAAGCCTTCCATGCGTGCGCCATTCACCAGGAGCGAAAGGTAGTTTGAGGGACCTTTTACACCCGTCGTGTTGCAGTATTGTGAAATCGCGCCGCAGATGACCACCCGCGCGCCGCGAGCCAGAAAGAGGAGCGCGGCATCAAGAATATCGCCGCCAACATTGTCAAAGTAGACATTCACTCCCTGCGGGCAATGTTGATGCAATGCCTTCTTCACGTCTTCTGCTTTGTAATCAATGCAGGCATCAAAGCCCAGCTCCTTCACCACGTACGCGCATTTTTCCGGACCTCCGGCAATGCCCACCACGCGGCATCCTTTGATCTTCGCAATCTGTCCCACCACCATACCCACGGCGCCGGCCGCGCCGGAAACAACCACCGTGTCCCCGGCCTTTGTCTGGCCAACGTCGAGCAGGCCGAAATAAGCCGTCAGCCCAGGCATTCCCAGGGCGCTGATAAACACCGGCAAAGGCACCGGCTTTCCACCG
>Ga0207127_10024_pt1 | contig 35707 bp, 37 predicted proteins | sample Alteio_BWMinHeat_17_FD_153574 | JGI IMG/M metagenome (GOLD analysis project Ga0207127, IMG submission 153574) | Enriched cells from forest soil in Barre Woods Harvard Forest LTER site, Petersham, Massachusetts, United States -... | ecosystem: Environmental > Terrestrial > Soil > Temperate forest >...
TAAAAACAATTGAAAAGGAATTAAATGATGCTTTTGATAAAGCAGTAAACTCTGGAAATCTCGCTAGCACATTAGGGATTGGCGGTAATCCTCAGGCAATAGAATTGTACACACAGGCATTTAAATTATTAAATGCCCAACTTATTCAGGCTATCATTCAAATAAAAAAATCCGCTGATCAACCCTCTCAAATATATTTCAAAGTTGCTGTAAAACAGAAACCATTAAAAATTAGGCTCATAGTCAAGAAGAAGGAAGGGGTAGTATCTGTTCAAAGAGAAGAATTTGATAGATTAATTTGCGTTTTGATTCCAGAGTATTCTAGACCAATAGTTGAACTTATACCGGTGGCAAATCTATCATATGCATCTGAGATACCAGAATTTTCATTGAAAAATAGTATTATAGTTCAAGGAAAAAATGATGGCTTCCGATTCAGGTTTGGACCAATGTTAATCTATAATTTTTGGCGCTTTGGGGCTTACAAAGAGGGTGCATGGGGAATTGGTTTAGGTTATAATATTCCACAAAAAGGCGTCTTTGAAACCTTTTATTTAGGCTCTTTGGTGAGCTACAAGAGTCTTTTCAGAATAGGTTTTGGAGTTGGTTTTAGCGAATATCCATCTGGATTGAAAGGAGGTGCAGAAGTAGGCTCTCCACTACCTAGCAATATAACTAATTTGGACGATGTAATTGACAACAAAAGAAAACCATCAGCCTTTATTTCGTTTTCATTCTCAGGAATTCCATTATTAAAAAAATGATTATTGATAAAAAACAATTATATGATTAGGATTATTAGTTTTATATTATTATGTTCTTTTTTTTCATTGAAAAGTCTTTATTGCCAAAGAAACTGTGGAACCCAGGAATATCTTAAAAATACTTTGAACTCATACCCGGAATTGCAAGGACGCTATGGAATAATTCAATCTCAAGAAGAAACGAATAAATTAAATGTGGTCATAACTATTCCAGTAGTTGTCCATATTTTATATAAGACAGCCAACGAAAATATTTCTGACTTTCAAATTAATTCTCAAGTAAGAACTTTAAATGAAGATTTTAAAGGAACAAATAGGGACGCTGCATACACCCCTGCCGCATTTCAAAAATATAAAGCTGGAGATTGTAAAATAGAATTTAGGATAAATAAAATTATAAGGCAGCAAACAAATGTTGATATTTTTTTCTGCGATATATATAATCATCCCAATAATCCCTTTAAATACTCGGATGAAAGAGAGCCCATAAAATTTATCGGAAAGGGGGGGTCAAATGCCTTACCGTGTGATCAATTTTTAAATTTATGGGTGGGAAATATCACAGATGGCACTGCGAACCAACTTCTAGGTTATTCGAGTCAACCTGGTGCGCCCTGCAATTTTGATGGAGTTGTTATATTTTATAAAAATTTCGGCCTTATTAATTGTACACAACATTATGATAAAGGTCGAACAGTAACTCATGAAGTTGGACATTGGCTTGGACTAAAACATATATGGGGGGATGCAAATTGTGGTGACGACTTAATCGCTGACACACCTCCACAAGCCGACCACAATTTTTACTGCCCAACGTTTAGAAAAGTTAGTCCCGGGTGTAGCACTACTTCGGATGGCGATATGTTTATGAACTTTATGGACTATGTATATGATGAATGTATGTACATGTTTACAGAAGGACAGAAGGTGGCAATGAGATCAACTTTTTCAAAACGGAACTTTAGATCTTCTATGCTGTATAGTAACTCTTTCAATATTGAAAGCTTTCATGCATTTATCGGAGAATTAAAGTCTGAATTCAGCCCTTTTGTTGACGCCTTTGAAGAGGTCCACAAAGAATCTTTTTTTGATTATGTAGAGATTAGATGGAAATCTGCGAATGTTCCCGCAAATTATACAATCAATTTAAAACTTGTAAAGGACAGAGAATACAAAACCTTCACAACCGATAAAAATCATTTGAAAATATATGGACTTGTGCCCGGCGCATTATATGAAGTCACCCTAAAGGGAAATTTTAAGGATATTGCATCACCTGAAGGTCTGCCATTCCTATTTGTAGTCTCAGGCAAAGAAAAACGTAAGGAAATTAGTTTCAATTAATTTCCGTTGATAAATGAGGGTTTTATTTGAGCAAAATGCTCACCAATATGCAAGCAAGAAGCCTCCTCGATCCAATTCCCGATCCTTAACTCGTTTTGGTTTGCAATTTCTAAATATTTAATCAAATCAGGCAAAAGTTATTCGCGGACAATAACAACATTATAGAATTTTGGGTGCACTTCATTAGGGCTTTTAAAAAGTGTTCTATTATTAGCAATGTATTTCATAAGGTTATTAATTCTTTCGGCATTTTGCTTATTGTTTTTTGCAGGCGTTAATAAAATTGAAGATGCCACTTCCCCAAACTTTGATGAGGCAACTATATCATAATGATCTCCATAAGCACGGGTGCTTTTAGTGGTGGTTAATACTCCACCGCCGGCCCTCAGCTCAAATGATTCCATCTTAGTCCTTGACCTTCCCCTCAACATTTCTTCTAAATATTTCAGGTTTCCATAAAGGGTATCAAAACCATCAGCACAGACTGTGAAATATCCACTATTAATTTGTTCCACAGTAACACTATCTGTATAAATAATAGGCTTCTTAAAATCAACACTAAGCAGTGCAATCTTTTGCCCTATTGAAACATCTACTGATAGACTAAGCAGTAAGATAGGAATTAATTTCACGATTTGTTGGATTAATGGCAATAGAAAGGTAGGTAATTTTTATGACCGACTGCGGTCTTAAATTAGTAAAATGAAAACCATTTCTTAATGGTTGTATAAGGGTCCAATAAATGATTATAACTCTTTGTAAGTTTAAAGGAATTTGGAAGTTCATTTGCCTGCTTTGCAATTTTTTCCTTGGTAAATTTAAATACACGACCTTCCCTAAAATATTTCATTTTATAGGTCCCTTGAATTAATTCCTCTTCACTCTTGGCTTGGGTATCTAACCTATTAACGGTGTACATTTCCCCAAAATATATTCTGTTTTCTTTTGAAATCAGTGGATTTCTTTTTTTCCAAATGGCAACACTCCAGTGATATGACAATTTTCCACCTATAAAATTTATAGATTCGAGTGCCCTTTCCGAAATAGCATCTGGCCCTCCTACTTTTCCCAATGTTATTTTCTTTTCATCATATTCAAACTGTCCGCGAATATATCCATTGCTGTTAACATCCAATATTTCCATTGTCATTGCACCATCATACCTGATTATATCAGTTGAGGCATTGAATGTATCAGAAACATAGCCTCCATAAAGGCCGGTAATGTCTTTAAAAAATTCAGATTTGTCCATGGCCCATCTGGAATACAAGAACCAAAGGAATACCACAATAGGAGTAAATATTTCAAAAATTTCACTCCAAGTAGTCAAGCTTTCCTTGCAAAACATAAATTGTGAATTAATTTTTCCAGGTAATTAGTTTAAATGTTCCTCTTATGGCAGCATCCCTCCTGAAGAATTTTTTCGGTTTGCTCATTATTTGCCTTCATATAATTACCTATTATGCAAAACTACGAAGTAATTAATCAGGTTTCTATATCTGCCTGATTGAGGTTTATCCGAAGGGTTTTAACCTAATCCCTACCTTTGTGCCTATGGGACAATTCGCCTTTATTTTCGGTGTCGTTGCAATTGCAATACTATTATTTAGAATAGTTGGATCAGTATTTTTAGGTGATCCCGGAAAGGAATTAAATCAAAAATTTGTAAAAATGGGATCATTGACGGGGAAATCGAAAGAAGAAATCGTTTCTAAGGTCGGCGGAGTTAGTTCTCAAACAACTAATAGTGATAATAGTTTTGTCTGTACATGGAGTGCAGGCACATATTCTATCAGTGTTTTATTTTCTGCTGATAATAAATGCGAAAAAATTATTCATGAAAAGCTTAAATAATGAAAAGGATACTTTTATTTTCCATTATCTTTTATTCGTGCCACAACCAGCCTCAAAATATTGCAGCTATTCCAATCAGCAAGGATAGTATTGCTTTCAGGGATTCAGTTAATGAAAGGGAGGATTCCCTTATAAAAGAAGGCCTGAGAAAAAGAACCGCCAGGGAAACCAAGGAAAGTTTCGGGGCTCAATGGAATTATTCACAGGGAGAAGATAAAGTAACCTCCAGAGGGATATATTATGCTTCTGTTATTGCAAATGAACAATTAGACTTGAAGTTTCCATATGATGGGGGAGTGACCGCTACCTTATGGGTAAGATATATGGATCGGAAAAATGAGGTGGTAATACAAATATCAAAGGGCCAATTTATGGCCTCTTCAGTTGATGGAGAAGATATAAAAGTCCGGTTTGATAATACAAAAGCGGTTACCTATAACTGTGTTGGTCCTTCGGATGGAAATTCTGAAAAGCTGTTTGTTGAATCTTCTGAAAGGTTCATATCAATGTTGAAAAAAGCCAAGACTGTTATTATTCGGGTGGTTCTTTATGACAACGGGCCACAGGATATGGTATTTAATGTAGAAGGGTTTAAGTGGAATCATTAATCTTCGAATATTTACAAATTTCTTAAAACAACAATAATGGATAATGCTTTCTACATAATCTTGGTGGCAATATTGGGAAGGGCACTCCTCCAGTTTATAATCTATTCAGCTATACAACCCCTCAGGAAGGCAGCCATTGCTCAAACCAAACTATTAACCGAAATACCGAGGGCCCGAGGGGTCAGCGAAGAAAAAATCGGCCAAGCTATTGGAAGGCACAAAAAATAATAGACCCTGCCATAACCGGCTGGAGGATTAATTATTTCTAATTCTAACATGCGGGTATCGCGCACTTGGATACCTGAAAATCTGCTTGATAATGTGCTTGTAAGCCCTATATGTTTCAACATTGGCCGCCTCGGTATCGATGCCGCCATCTGTTACCGCTATTAATTCATTTTTATCCACAAACACACCCTGAATCTTAATAGTATTCTTGTTAAGAATTTGAATTTGAAGAACTGGTACCCCATAACCATCAATAACTTCATACCCTAATGCATCATAGTTTCTTTCTGCAACTACGTCACCCGGTGGCACATTCCACCACTCATTGTTTTCAATTTTTCCGACAAGTTTCTTATTGATATCAATGATTTCAGCATTTATAAATAAACGGCCATTGATTTTGGAAAGAGTTATTGGGTAATCAATGTTGTTAATGTTCAATTTCTGTTTTATGTCAAAGTTTACGGTGTCGTCTATAGCCAGCATGCAAGTGAGTTGTCCACTGCCTAAAATTATATTTAAACTTATACTATCAGGATATATACACCCCGCTTGGAATCCAAATGGGGACTTGTCAAGGGGAGGTGTGTTAAAAGGAACCGAGTCAAACGATAACGTTCCGTAATTTCGACTATTTTCCTCCATCACAGTAACCTTGGTGAGTATCTGATTTGTAATTAAAGAAATATTATCCAACTTGGAATTAAGCTGGTTCAGACTTATTCCTGTTTTAGTGATATTCTTTATCAGTATACTTTTGATTGAATCTGTTTCTTTTTGTTGGCGTTGGGCAACAGTCAATAATTTATTTTGATTTCTTATATACTGGTTTATTCCTTTAGAAATTTCACTCATTTTAGGGGAATATTTTTTCAGTGAATCTAAGATTTCCGTTACTTCTTTTTTATTATTCCAATCGTATATCTTCGTAATTCCATCTACAGTAATATATATGTTTGAATTTGGCCCCGTTTTACCAATTATTATATCGCTTGTTTTATGTGAACTGAAATTGATTTTTTGGGCTACTGCAACGGAGCTTAAATATAAAAATCCAATTAATACAAAATTATTTTTCATTTTTTTTTAATTTATTTTGGATTTGCAGATATATCACAATCAAAACAATTGAAACAGAAAAAAAAATTAATAGACCTGCAACATACGCGCTATTATCTTTTTCGTTAAAGGTTAAAATTGAATTTGCTCCTGTCTTACCAATAACGACTGTATTATTTTGGGCAAAAAATATATTGATGTTGAGAAATAGGGTGATCCCAATTGTCACAAGTGAAATTTTGAAATCCTTGATGAGTGAAAGACCAAACTTTATAAGTGCTGGTTTACTTTTAGGAGGATCATTTTCCAATTTGTAAATTTTCCGGCAAAGGTACCGTAAAAGCAACCGCCTTAAGGTTGGACTCTTTTACTGGATAACCTGAGGGGTTCAGGAAATAGAAAATTAGTACCTTCACGCCCCTAAACCGTATCCTAAAGGCTGAAAAAGGCCACTTATTTTTTTGAAAAAACAACCGAAATTTACATAACTTATTGATTATCAAGTACAAAAAAATTCTTGTATGAAATTTTTTATTGACACAGCCAACCTGGCGCAGATCAAAGAAGCAAATGACCTTGGCATTCTTGACGGAGTTACCACTAATCCGAGCCTAATGGCGAAAGAAGGAATTAAGGGGGAAGCTGCCATAATGAACCACTACAAGACGATTTGTGAATTAGTAGTCAACGGGGATATAAGTGCAGAAGTAATATCCACCGATTTTGACGCTATCGTTGCAGAAGGTAAAAAACTAGCCGCGATCCATCCCAATATCGTCGTAAAAGTGCCGATGATAAAAGATGGAGTGAAAGCTTTGAAATGGTTCTCTGACAATAGTATCAGAACAAATTGTACGCTGGTTTTCTCTGCCGGTCAGGCAATTCTGGCGGCCAAAGCCGGTGCAAACTATATCTCCCCTTTTATAGGACGAATTGATGACAGCGGTTGGGACGGCGTGCAGTTGATCGAGCAGATCGCCAATATCTTTGCCATTCAGGGATTCGAATCTGAAATATTGGCTGCCTCCATAAGAAGCCCTTTGCACATTGTACAATGTGCCGAAGCCGGCGCAGACGTCTGCACCTGCCCCCTGGAATCTATTCTTGGATTGCTGAAACATCCCTTGACGGATATCGGCCTGGCAAAGTTCCTTGCGGATGCAAAAGGGACTAAATAAAAATGAAAACCAGAATCAGCCCTGGAGGGATCCCTTCGATGATCGACCCATCAGCCGGTCAACCAGCACCATGATTAGGCCAATCCCTATAAAAGTCAGTAAAAGAAGGCCAATGTTCACAAAGACACGAGCATATCCGCCGAGGCTGACGTCCAGGAATGGGTAAGGGTAAATCCCCGACAAAGCACCACGTAAAAGTATATACGCCAGGTAAGCCAGTGGGAAAATGAGCCAGCGCAATACATCTTTCCAATGTAAAAGGCCTTTTGGGGTAAAGATGAGCCAATACAGCACATACAATACAGGCACTATATCATGCAATAATTTGTCAGCGACCTTTTGGAGACCCTTTGGATCCCAAACCTCGCGCAGTAGAGTGGAATAAATCAATCCGACCAAACTAATATACAAGACAATGGCTGTTTGTACAAGGGGACGCGAAAAAAACCCGCTTAACGGAGCCTCCGGGTCGAGCAGAACGAAACCGAGGCTTATTCCGACCAGAAGATTGCTAAGGATGGTAAAAAAGCTAAAATACCTGATGATTCTACCCAATAAGTGCATGCCCGGCGGTACCTTATGAGAGATGACCAGGTATAATTGAAGAATCAACGCGAACCAGCACAGGATGGCCAGAACCGCCATATAAGGCTTTTCGGACCTTGTTTTAGTCCTCATCCTTCTCCGGTTTAATTTTTTTGATATACCCTCACGTAATCCACCAGCATCTGTTGGGGGAAAATGAGATCATCTACACCTTTTTGACCGCCCCAGTTGCCTCCCACAGCAATATTTAACAACAGGTGGCCGGGCTGATCAAATGGCCAGGCAGTGTAATCGCTGTGTTCATTTGAGAAGCTGAAATATTTTTTTTGATCGACAAAAATAGAAATTCCCGAACTATCCCACTCCAATGAATAGACGTGAAATTCTGTGGAGAAATCCGGAAGGGTGGTCACGGCAGTTTTTTGCGTTCGGGCAACATGGTTATATTTTTTGCAATGGACGGAAGCATGAATAACACCTGGATCAAAACCTACATGTTCCATAATATCAATTTCGCCATCATCTGGCCATTTCAGCGGGGTGGTAGAGCTTAGCATCCATATGGCAGGCCAGGTTCCCAGGCCTTTGGGAAGTTTAGCGCGTACCTCTATTCGTCCATATTTCCAATCCCCTTTGCCTTTTGTTATCAAACGGGCAGATGTGTAATTCCTGTTTTCCCATTTTTCTTTACGGGCTTCGATGACAAGATTTCCATTTTCCACCCTTGCATTCTCCCGTCTTTTGGAAGTATAAAATTCAAGTTCGTTGTTTCCCCAACCGTCGCCCCCGGTATCATAGTTCCATTTCGAAGCATCGGGCAGACCCGAATAATTGAATTCATCGCTCCATACCAGATGCCATCCGTCGGAAGCTGGCCGGGTAATAAAGCCTGCAGAAAGTAGAACCAAAATAAAGCAGGACAGCAGTCTTTGCATACTAGTCATAGACGAATATTTTATAAATACCGGAAAAGTCCGCCATCATTTTCGCTGGTATACCCTCACGTAATCCACCAGCATCTGCTGTGGAAATATGGTAGTATCGACACCATGCTGGCCTCCCCAGTTTCCACCGATAGCAATATTAAGAATGAGAAAAAAATCGTAAGAATAGGGCCATGCATTATAACCATAGCCGGGATCCGAATAAGTAAAATATTGTGTGCTGTCGACCGACCAGATAATTTGGGAATTTGTCCATTCAAGAGTATATACATGAAACGAATCCTGTGCATCAGGAATAGTGATATTACCCCCCTTCTGCGTTCCCTGGGCACCGTTATACATTTTGTTGTGAGCGGTGCCATAAATGACATTCGGGTTAAAGCCTACCTCTTCCATAATATCCAGTTCTCCGTCATCAGGCCAAACCAGTGGATTGGTGGCTGACAATAACCAAATGGCAGGCCAGGTTCCTATACCTCTGGGTATTTTTGCCCGGATTTCAAATTTACCACCTGACCATTGGGCCTTTCCTTTTGTTAAAAGCCGGGCCGATGTATAATTTGATCCGGCATAATGTTCCTGGATTGCCGTGATAACAAGGTTGCCGTTTTTTACTACCGCATTTTCAGGTCTTGCATTGGTGTAATATTCCAGTTCATTATTTCCCCAGCCGTTGCCACCGACATCATAGCCCCATTTTGTGCTGTCAGGAAGACCATCTATATTAAATTCATCTGACCAGACCAACTGGTAAGGTTTTACGGGGGGCGGCGGTGCTGGAGGAGGGTTGTTAATGACTGTCTCGGCCGCCGGGCTTTTTTTGCTGCATTGTACCAGCAATAAAAGTGGACAGGCCAGAAAAAACAGGGACCGGAAACGAAACATAGGCAGAAAAGTTTTCATTAAAAGCAAGAAATCAAATTTTGGACTTGTGAAATTAATTATTTCGCTTCAAATTCTAGAAAATAGTAGCAAAATATTCCTTTTTCTTATTTTTTTCATAGTTGATGGAGCTCTGCACCCCCCGGCTGAAATATGCCTTTAATCCTGAAGGGATCCAGCCACTGGCCGGGCATCCCGAAGCCAAAAAATAGGTAGTTTTTTGGTAGTTCACCGGCCAACTCTTAAATTTGGCGGTTATTATGAAGAATTTTACCCAATTGCATGCGCATCACTTTCTTACCTCAGTGGTAGGCCGGTGATGTTTTGGCTGTAATTGATAAGACATTAAGGGCTTACCCATACGGTGAGCCCTATTTTTTTACATCTTGTCGGGAAGGAAAATTATTTTTGAAATGAAAAATACGCTGGTAAAAAAAGACGCATACCTCAGGATTGCTATCCAGAAATCCGGACGTTTATACGATGACTCTGTTCAATTGTTGAAGGATTGTGGCATTGACCTGAAGAACGGTGTCAACAAGCTGAAAACCGAGTCGGATAATTTTCCGGTAGAAGTATATTTTCTCCGGGATGATGACATACCTCAGTATGTCGAAGACGCGGTGGCCGATATTGGCATTGTTGGGGAAAACATTGTATACGAGAAAAATAAAAAGGTGGACGTCATTGAACAACTGGGCTTTGGAAAATGCCGCTTGTCGGTGGCTGTTGGCAGGAATGAAAAGTATGACAGTATTAAGGAACTTACTGGCAAAAAAATAGCAACTTCTTATCCACTTCTGGTTCATCGGTTTTTAAAGGATAGAAATGTGAGCGCGGAGATTCACGAAATCAGCGGATCAGTTGAAATTGCACCAGGTATAGGATTGGCCGATGCCATTGTGGATCTGGTAAGCAGCGGCTCAACCCTGTTTATGAATGGTTTAAAAGAAGTGGAAACAGTTCTTGATTCCCAGGCGGTTTTAGTCAGGAACAGGAATCTGAAGGATGCAAAACAGCAAATACTGGAGAAATTACTGTTTAGAATCCGGGCTGTCCGGAAGGCCTCCCACAATAAATACATTTTACTCAATGCGCCCAATGACAAATTGAAAGAAATCATCGGGTCCTTGCCAGGCATGAAAAGCCCCACCGTATTGCCACTGGCCATACCCGGATGGAGCAGTGTGCATAGCGTGTTAAATGAAAATGAATTTTGGGAAATCATCGAAAAATTAAAAGGATTTGGGGCCCAGGGAATATTGGTTGTCCCCATTGAGAAAATGATTGTGTAAGTTCCTAAACAAAAATCATGAAAGTATTCGATCTGAGAAGCGGAATTGAATGGACGGATGGGAATTGGAATAAACTTCTGGTCCGTCCTGCATATGAAGGAAGTTCGCTTGAAACTTCGGTCGCAAGTATTTTGAAGGAAGTAAAGGAAAAGGGGGACCAGGCAGTGAGACACTATTCCAGGAAATTTGATAATGTATCTTTGGAAAAATTTGAAGTAAGCAGCAGGGAGATGGAGGAAGCGGAAGAGTTGGTGCCTGCGGAATTAAAGGCTGCCATTCAACAGGCCAGTGCTAATATCGGGTTATTTCACAAAAAGCAGGTAGAGGAATTTAGGGTGATCGAAACGATGCCCGGGGTTCAATGTTGGCGCAAAATGGTGCCGATTCAAAAAGTTGGCCTTTATGTTCCTGGTGGTACGGCTCCGCTGTTCTCCACGGTGCTAATGTTGGGGATTCCCGCCAGAATAGCTGGGTGCAGAGAAATGATCATGTGTTCCCCGCCCGGTAAAGATGGGCGATTGCAACCAGCGATCCTTTTTGCGGCAAAGGTTTCGGGGATATCAAGAATTTTTAAAGTGGGTGGAGTTCAGGCTATTGCCGCCCTGGCATATGGCACAGAAAGCATTCCAAAAGTGAATAAGATCTTCGGACCCGGCAACCAGTATGTTACTTCTGCAAAAAAATTGGTTCAGATGGAGGGGATAGCCATTGATATGCCGGCGGGGCCCAGCGAACTGGCTGTATATGCAGACCAATCCGCCAACCCTGCTTTTCTGGCTGCTGACCTTTTATCACAGGCAGAGCATGGAATTGACAGTCAGGTTTTGCTGGTTTGCTGTTCAGATTTGTTGGCAAGCCAGGTTTTGCTGGAGATTGAACAACAGGCTAAAAACCTGGCCAGGAAGAAAATTGCGGGAGAAGCACTTGAAAATAGTAAGATTTTTTTGGTGAGTGGTGAAGAGGAGGCCATGAAACTTTTGAATGAGTATGCTCCCGAGCATTTGATTCTTGCCTGCGAAAATGCAGAAGAATTAGCGGGCAGGGTAGAGAACGCCGGTTCTGTTTTCCTGGGTTATTATTCTCCCGAAAGCGCAGGGGATTATGCCACCGGTACCAACCATACTTTGCCAACCAATGGATACGCAAAAGCTTTCAGCGGAGTAAGCGTCGACAGTTTTGTAAAAAAAATCACTTTTCAGAAGCTATCCCGGGAAGGATTGCACAGGATAGGAAAAACAGTGCGCTTGATGGCCGAGGCAGAAGGGTTAGGGGGCCATGCGCATGCCGTAACCGTCCGTTTAAAGGATTATTCTCCTTTCCCTGAAGACTGAAAAAAAATATTTGAATGAAAAAAATACAATGTTCCAGCTTGAGAATCTTTTGCGGGAGAATATAAAAAACCTGATCCCTTATTCATCGGCCAGGGATGAATTCATGGGAGAGGCACGCGTGTTTTTGGATGCCAACGAAAATAGCCTGGGTTCGCCCCTGGTAAAATGGTATAACCGCTATCCTGATCCCCTGCAAAGAAAGCTCAAAGAGTCTTTGAGCAGGGTGAAGGGAATACCTCCTGAAAACATATTCCTGGGTAACGGCAGCGATGAATGCATAGACATTTTGTACCGGTCATTTTGTATTCCGGGAAGAGACAATGTCATTATTAACGCACCCACTTATGGAATGTACGAAGTGAGTGCCCATATCAACGATATCGAAGTGCGGAAGGCCTTGCTGCTGGATGATTTTCAATTGGACCTCGTTCATTTGGAAAACCTGGTGGATGAGCGTACTAAATTGATCTGGATCTGTTCTCCCAACAATCCCACCGCCAATGCAATGAACCGGCAGGATATTGAGACGGTGCTCAATAATTTCAACGGATTGGTTGTTGTTGACGAAGCCTATATCAATTTTTCAAGATATGCTTCTTTTCTGCGCGAATTGAATGACTATCCAAACCTGGTTGTTTTGCAGACCCTGAGCAAGGCATGGGGATTGGCAGGGCTAAGATTGGGTATGGCTTTTGCTTCGGAATCCATTATTGATATTTACAATCGTGTCAAACCACCCTATAATATAAATCAGGCAACCCAGGAGCTCGCACTGAAGGCCTTGGAGGAAACGGGACAGGTAAACGATATGATTAAAGCCATTGTTGCGATGCGGGATCAATTGGCCAGAGACCTGGTGCGGTTGAAGATTGTACAAAGAGTATACGAAAGCGAGGCAAATTTTCTTCTGGTAAAGTTTGAAGATGCCCGCGCTGTTTACGAGTATCTGTTAAAAAGGAAGGTTGTGGTCCGCGATCGCAGTAAAATGGAATTGTGTGGAGGCTGCCTGAGGATTACAGTTGGAACAGAAACAGAAAATAAGGAATTGTTAATGGTTCTCGAGCAGTTTTGAACCCGGTAACACGTAAATTTATTTTTCAATTACAAAATACTATAACTATATGAAAAAGTTTTCATTCTGGTTGCTACAGCTGGCAATTGGTATTTGTTCCTTTTCTTTCTCGGCCTGCGCCGGCGATACCACACGGGTGGGGGATAAACCCGGCATTGGGACTGGAGCGGATAAAGAGAGCCTTCAATTGCCTGCAGGTTTTGGAGCCGTTATTTTTGCAGAAGGGTTGGGACAGGCGAGACATTTAGCCGTAACCAGTAACGGTGATGTTTATGTAAAACTTCAAAGGCTGAAGGACAAAAAAGGTATTTACCGCCTTCATGATTCAAATGGGGATGGAAAAGCAGATGAAATGACCGGTTTTGGGAATTATATCGGAACTGGGATGGCCATAAAAAATGGTTACCTGTATGCATCCTCGGATGAAGAAGTTTTTCGTTATAAACTGAATGCAGATAATAAGGTAATGAATCCCGACAAACCCGAAAAAATTGTTACGGGTCTGCTTAGGCGGGGTGAACATGAAGCAAAGGCCATCACGCTGGATAACAGTGGCAACCTGTACGTAAATATCGGAGCGTATTCAAATGCCTGTCAGGTTGAGGACAGGTCCAAGGGTTCGCCCGGAATGAAACCCTGCCCGATACTGGATTCGGCAGGTGGTATCTGGCAATTCAGAGCCGATAAGTTAAACCAGAGTTATGGAGAGGGTATCCGGTATGCGACAGGATTGCGCAATGTGGTTGGATTGGATTGGAATACCGCAACGAATACATTGTTTGTGATGATGCACGGTCGTGACCAGCTGCATGATCTCTTCCCCGATTTGTACGATACGAAGCTAAGTGCTGAATTGCCGGCTGAATGTTTATATGAATTGCATAAAGGATCCAATTGCGGATGGCCTTATATTTATTACGATCAAATTCAGCATAAAAAAATACTGGCACCTGAATTCGGCGGTGACGGTAAAAAAACGGCCGGGGAAGATGCACAGGATCCGGTATATGCTTTCCCCGGGCATATAGCCCCCAACGGTTTATTGTTTTATACAGGGAATCAGTTTCCTGAAAAATACAGGCAGGGTGCATTCGTCGCATTCCATGGATCATGGAACAGGGCTCCTGAGCCTCAAAAAGGATTTTTTGTCGCTTTTGTTCCCTTCAGGAATGGCAAGCCCAGCGGTGAATGGGAAATATTCGCAGATAATTTCGCTGGAAGCCCCGAAATGGCAGCCTCGGGCAGGGCAAACCATCGCCCCTGCGGCCTGGCCCAGGGACCGGACGGCTCCTTGTATGTTTCCGATGACGCGAAAGGAACTATCTGGAAAATATTCTATAAAGGCAAATAATATTTATGCGGAGATATATTTCAATTTTCTTTTTTGGGGCCTTTATGTGTATGCTTTCTTTTTTCCTGATGTCACAGTCCAAAAAGCCCGGCCTGGCTGCGCAGAATAAAAACCTCCCGAGGGCTTCCCTTGAAAGAGGCAAGAAAGAATATGCGGAACAGTGTTTATCCTGCCATCAGGTGGATGGAGGAGGCGTGCAGAATATGAATCCGCCACTGACTAAAACCAAATGGGTTCTTGGCGATAAAACCAAATTGGTTCAGGTTGTCCTAAAAGGAATGAAGGGAGAAACCGAAATCAATGGTGATATCTATCACAATGTGATGGCCCCGCACAGCGATCTTACCGATCAGCAAATTGCGGATGTACTTACTTATGTGCGGAATAGTTTTGGTAATAAGGCGAGTGCGGTAACCCCTGCTCAGGTGAAGAGCGTGAGGGCGGTTACTAAATAAAATTATCCTGCATGAAACGCATTTTATTTATAGACCGGGATGGAACCTTAATTTTCGAAGCGCCGCCGAGTTACCAGGTTGATTCATTTGATAAACTGGAATTCTATCCCGGTGTATTTGAATACATGGGCAGGATTGCGAAGGAATTCGATTATGAACTGGTAATGGTGACCAATCAGGATGGCTTAGGCTCCCCATCCTTTCCGGAAAATACATTCTGGCCTGTACAGGGGTTCGTGCTAAGAGCCCTGGAAAACGAAGGAATTCATTTTAGTGCGGTGCATATCGATAAAACCCTGGCGAAGGATCAGGCGCCTACCCGCAAACCCGGAATAGGAATGCTGATGGAGTATATAAATAATCCTGCCTATGATATGGCTCATTCTTTTGTAATTGGGGATCGCATCACGGACGTTCAGTTGGCAAAAAACCTAGGATGCAGTGCCATTTGGCTGAACAATGACCCCGGTCTAGGAAGCGGGGAGCTCAGCCATTCCGGAAAAGAACTGGAGAAGGTGATTGCGCTGGAAACAAAAAAATGGAGTAAAATTTATGAATTTCTCAGATTGGGATTGCGGACCGTGGTTCAGGAACGGACCACCAAAGAAACCAGTATAAGTATTGAGCTGAATATTGATGGCAGCGGGAAATCAGAAATTACGACCGGGCTTGGCTTTTTTGACCATATGCTGGAGCAGATCGCCCGTCATGGCAGGATGGATCTGAAAATTCGCGCCCAGGGTGACCTGCACATAGATGAACACCATACTATTGAGGATACCGGTATCGCATTGGGGGAAGCATTTGCAAAGGCATTGGCTGATAAACGAGGCATGGAACGATACGGTTTTGCATTGCCGATGGATGACGCAGACGCAAAGGTGCTTGTTGATTTTGGCGGCAGAAACTGGATTGTCTGGAATGCATTGTTCAAAAGAGAAAGAATTGGAGAGATGCCGACAGAAATGTTTTTTCATTTCTTCAAATCATTTTCTGATGCAGCCAAATGCAATCTGCATATCGAATGTCATGGGGACAATGAACATCATAAAATTGAGGCAATCTTCAAGGCCTTTGCAAAAGCCATTCGTATGGCGGTGAAAAGGGATCCGCTAAATAATTATTTACCCAGCACCAAAGGATTACTCTGAGGGTGTGCTACCCGGGTGATAAATTACGTCCTGCCATTCCGGTGTTTTTCCGGAGATTGCTTTGGCAAAAGGACAATACGGGATGATTTTAAGATTGTTGGCCCTCGCATAGGCTACGGCATGCTCCACCAATTGCCTGCCATATCCTTTCCCCCTCATTGCCTCATTTACTTCCGTATGTTCAATAACCATTATGCCCCGGGAAGATATCGTATAGGACAATTCAGCGACAATGGACCCGTCCTCTTCGCCATAAAATAACCCCTTGTTGTCAGTCTGTTTGCGTTTTATAACCATAAATGAAATATCCAATGTACCTGGTTACAATTTGAAAAAAATTCTCTTCCTGTACAGGAAGTAACATAAATACCATTCCAGGCCAAAAACAAAGAGGGAAGTCAGGATCAATTTCGGGACTTCGGGAGTGTGTATGAAATCCATCAGTCCGTTGGTAATACTGCTGATATAGCCCGTGAACCACCGGTCACCCACAATCTCGAAGAATAGGTATATAAAAATGGAATTCATGCCAACAACAGTAAAGAAAAGGAGGTTTTTTTTGTGGCCTTTGATGTCAATCCACCAATAACATACGGCCAATTCAAAAAGGCACCAGCCCAGGGAAGCAAGCGTAAACGAACTGGTGGCTATACGTTTAACTATTGGAGTTATGCCCGATGCATCGAGTGCGAAACCTGCGACAAGGCAGATGACACCCCACAAAAGCATGGGGCGTATTTTAGATTTGTCGGTAAGGAGTAATTTGCCAACCAGTGATCCGGCTATGGTATGCACAGCAGTGGGAATACAATTGATGGCAACCCATCCTCCCTTGTTGATCTTATTCATCAACAACAGATCAACATAATTGCCAAAATTATGCTGGTCCGTAAAAGGCTGGTCGAATCCGGGAATTTTTGTATACCTGTACAGGATTTCTGTTAACAATAACAATCCCAGGCAAAATATGATCTGCGCAACAGTTGACCATCGGAAGACCAGAAAGGCCAGCAAAGTGGTAAAGGATAGTTGGGTAAGTACATCCCAGAGTTCGAACGATAACCCCGTCGGCCTTACCGCGTAATCCAGCACGCCCCAGAAAAAAAGAAGGAAACACCTTCTGAGGGTTTTCTTAAAAGATTCCTTCCAATGCATTCCCCGTTGCTGCTGTTTATGCAGGGAAAATGCCATGGCTGCACCTGCCATAAACATAAAAGAAGGTTGTATGAGATCCCAGAATCGCAGACCATTCCAGGGATGATGAAAAAATTGGATAAAAAAATTCTGCAAGACGGTTCCCTTCGTTGCATCAAATAAATGTTCATACAAACCTGCGCTTTCCAGAGCCAGCAGTACCATGATGCAACCTCGCATAAAATCAAGCGACAGCAATCGTTGTGACGGAGGGGTGTTGATGGGGTTGATGGGGTTGGTGGTCATAGCTGTTGTTCCGGATGATGAAATTATGAAAATGATTCTGGAACCTGTGGCCGGTTCCCCCGATTTTCGAATGAAACCACACTATTGTTTCCGGTAAGTTCGCTTGCGGAGGGACCGCAGCTGCAACGTCTGCGAACACCCGGGCTTTTGAATTCACACATCAATTTTATCCATTGTTTTTTATATATAAAAATTTTTATTGAAAGTCCGCCGGCCAGTGGTTTTGCCGCTGAGGCCGACCTGCAGCCAGGTGGTAAAGTGGTAATTCCTGATCGCGTTTGTAAAAAAAATTTGGCGAATCCAGATTTCCATTTCATATTTGCATCGGAATGCAAAATTTGATAAATAATAAACAGTGGTGGTGGCATACTAAGTCCGAGTGGGGCAAGTAATGCTATTACTGTATTGTAGTACTATATCCAGCCCCGATACATTCGGGGCTTTTTTATTGCCAAAAAGTAAGCATACCGCAAAAAATAATGTTTCAGTTTTATGAAAAGGATCGAAGTCAGAACAAATTACAAAAAATTACTCTCCGATATATATACGCCGGTTGGTATTTATCTGCGTTTGAGGGATCGTTTCCGCGATACCGTTCTGCTGGAAAGTACTGATTACCATGTAGCCGAAAACAGTTATTCATTTATTTGCATCAATGCCGTTGCAGGCGTTGAGATCACGGATACAAAAAGTATCGAATTCAAATTGCCGAATCAAAAGCCGGAAAGGTCGGCCATAAAAAATACTTCTGAGGTCCCCGGACTGCTTTGGGAATTCATGCAAAGATTTGCTGTGGAAGCATCCCCTGAAAAACCAGTAAGGGCGGTTCAGGGATTGTTTGGGTATACCTGCTTTGACGCCGTTCAATTTTTTGATTCGATTGAATTCTCAAAGGCTGCCGGCAGCCGCGATCAGGCAGCTCCCATACCTCTGATGCGTTATCGCTTATACCAGTATGTAATAGCTGTCAATCATTTCAAGGACGAGCTTTATATATGTGAGAATGAAATAGCGGGACTAGAAAGCGAGCTGCCGGTTGTGGAATCGCTCATTAAAAGTAAAGATACGCCCGCCTATCCGTTTCGTTCCAAAGGGGCAGAGGGATCCAACATGATAGACAAAGAATACACGGATATGGTTAAAAAGGGCATCCAGAGCTGTTTGAGGGGTGATGTGTTCCAGATCGTATTGAGCCGGCGGTTTCAACAGGGATTTGCCGGAGATGAGTTCAATGTCTACCGGGCACTCCGCAACATAAATCCCTCACCCTATCTGTTCTTTTTTGACTATGGGGAATATAAACTTTTTGGTTCTTCACCCGAATCCCAATTGATAATTCAGCAGGGAAAAGCCATTGTGCATCCCATAGCCGGCACTTTCAAGCGGACGGGAAATGATGAAACCGATCAGTTGATGGCCGATAAATTATTGGAAGACGTGAAAGAAAATGCAGAACACGTAATGCTCGTTGATCTTGCCAGGAATGACCTTAGCAGAATGTGTGAGGAAGTATCGGTTGTTCATTACCGGCAGATACAATACTACTCACACGTGATTCATCTGGTGAGCGAGGTCAGAGGGAAAGTAAAGGACGGAACCAACCCCTTTGAACTACTTGCGGTGACATTTCCGGCAGGGACACTGAGCGGGGCTCCCAAATTCAAGGCCATGAAATTGATAGACAGCTTTGAACCCACGTCCAGGAGTTATTATGGCGGATGTATAGGCTTCATGGGATTTGACGGGAGTTGCAATCATGCCATCATGATTCGCACTTTTCTAAGCAGGAACAATGAATTGATTTACCAGGCAGGAGCGGGTATCGTGGCGGTTTCAGATCCGGACAGCGAATTACAGGAAGTAAACAATAAACTTGGAGCATTAAAAAAAGCTATTGAGATGGCAGAAATGCTTTAGTCAAGAAAAAATGCAGTTCCAATGAAAATATTGGTTTTTGATAATTACGATTCTTTCACTTACAACCTTGTACACCTGGTGGAGAAGATCATCCACCAGAAAGTCGATGTGGCCCGAAATGACAAGATTTCCCTGGGTAAAGTGAAAGACTATGACAAGATCATTTTGTCTCCCGGACCCGGCGTCCCGGGTGAAGCCGGTTTGTTATTGCCTTTGATTAAAGAATATGCTGCCAGCAAATCCATTTTAGGCGTCTGCCTGGGTCATCAGGCCATAGGAGAGGCATTTGGGGGCAGTCTGGTGAATCTAAGCACGGTTTTTCACGGGGTTGCCACGCCTGTGTTTCTCCTCGAAGGGACTCTTCCCCGCCGCAACAATCTTTTTAAAGGGCTTCCCGAAAGATTTGAAGCCGGACGTTACCATAGCTGGATAGTCAGCGACGATGATTTCCCCGAAGAATTGGAAGTGACGGCGAGGGATGAAAATAATTATATCATGGCAATTCATCATAAAACCTATGATGTCCAGGGAGTGCAGTTTCACCCGGAGAGTGTTTTAACGCCAAAAGGCGAACAAATCATGAGGAATTGGCTTTCTGAGTGAATTGACAACAAACAAAAAGCAAATGAAAAAGATATTACAATATTTATTTGAGCACAAGACGCTTCCGCGGACTCAGGCAAAGGAAGTTCTTCTGAATATTTCCAAGGGATTGTACAACGAGAGCGAAATTGCCGCCTTCATCACCGTTTTTTTAATGCGGAGCATAGTCATCGAAGAGCTGCAGGGATTCAGGGATGCCTTGCTGGAATTATGTATTCGGGTTGACATGGATGGGATAGAGTTGATGGATATTGTTGGTACGGGAGGAGACGGGAAAAATACCTTCAATATTTCAACCCTGTCATGTTTTATTGTTGCCGGAACAGGCCAAAAGGTCGCCAAACACGGCAATTATGGATCATCCTCCATCAGCGGGGCATCCAATGTAATGGAGCAATTGGGCTATAAATTCAAAAATGGGAAGGAGCAATTAAAAAAGGAATTGGAATCTGCAAATATTTGCTTTCTCCACGCCCCTTTATTCCATCCGGCCTTAAAGGCGGTAGGCCCCGTCAGAAAGAATCTGGGGGTGAGGACTTTTTTTAATATGCTGGGACCCATGGTAAATCCCGCATTTCCGAAATTTCAATTGGTAGGCGTATATAGCTTGGAAATGGCTAGAATCTACAACTACCTGTTACAACAAACGGAAGGCAAATTCACCATCATTCATGGTCTGGATGGATATGATGAAATTTCGCTGACCAATGACACAAAGGTGATCACCAACAAGGGGGAAAAGATTATGACTCCTGAACAATTAGGAAAGCGGATGGTAAGCCCAGCTGATATTTACGGGGGCAACTCGGTGGAGGAGGCTGCAAAAATATTTATGCAGATCTTGAAAGGCCATGGCAGCTGGGCACAGAATGCCGTGGTTCTCGCAAATGCAGCCATGGCATTGCACTGCACGGGTTTGTATCATACTTATGAGGACTCCTATGGAGCTGCGGTGGAGAGCCTCGAATCGAATAAAGCTTATCAGGCATTAAATAAATTGATAGAAATTCAATGAATTTTCAAATCGATTTTCCTGTTTCGGTTTTCCGTTTCTGCGATAGTGACTGCTTCACCATTCATTGTCAGAAGTCTTATTTTTGCCGTCGGGCGTAATCACGGGGTTTTTTAAGTTTAATCCGGACCAGTGGAATAAATTTTTTGCAGAAATCATCTTTTCATCGTTACAAACAAGGATTTGAAAAGCAACCGGCAAAACGTAAAAATAAAGGCAACTTTGAAATATAATCATGAATATTTTAGAAAGGATAGTAGAAAATAAAAGAAAGGAGGTTTCAGAAAGAAAAGTAAAAAGGCCTGAGACCGATTTGCAGCGGTCAGCATTTTTTTTAAGAAAAACCCTTTCCTTGAAAAATTTTCTGCTGGATGAGAATCTTACCGGAATAATAGCTGAATTCAAAAGAAGGTCTCCCTCAAGGGGCGTGATCAATGATAAGGCTGATCTCCTGGATGTAACAACTGCTTACGCGAAAAATGGGGCATCCGGATTATCTGTCCTGACGGATGAAACTTTTTTTGGAGGCACCCAGGAAGACCTGGTAAAAGCCAGAGGGAATGCGATTCCGCTGCTTTGCAAGGATTTTATACTGGAAGAGTACCAGGTTATGGAAGCAAAAGCTTCCGGAGCAGATGTGATTTTACTCATAGCCGCCTGTCTGACACCCGTTGCAGTAAAACGTTTGGCTATTCTGGCAAAAACTTTGAAATTGGAAATTTTACTCGAAATTCATGGTCGCGATGAAATAGGGCATATTTGCGATGAAATTGATGTGGTGGGAGTGAATAATCGGGACCTGAAAACATTTGCTGTTGATGTGAATCGCTCCTTGGAATTGAGTAAAATGATTCCTCCTGAAAAAATCATGATTTCGGAAAGCGGGATCAACTCGGTTGATACCATTTATCGCCTGAAATCACACGGCTTTAAAGGATTTTTGATTGGCGAAAATTTCATGAAGGAAACCGATCCGGCGATTGCTTTTGCCTCATTTGTTAACCAATTAAAAAATGGGATTACATGAGAGTAAAAGTTTGTGGGATGACACAGCTCGATCAGGTTAGGAAACTGGATGAGGCAGGAGTGGATTTTGCCGGGTTTATTTTTTATCCAAAATCACCCCGGTTTGTGGGCAAACATTTGAAGCCCGCACAATTAAAAAAAGCAAAACTGCGATTAGGAAAGGTAGGGGTTTTTGTAAACGCGCCTTATGAGGAGTTAATGAGACAGGTAGATGAGTATGGGCTGGATATTGTGCAGTTACATGGTGATGAGACGCCCAGGATTTGTGAACAAATAGCGAACTATATCACCGTTATCAAAGTATTCAGGCTGGGTGATGATGACCCGATTGATTGGTTGATCAGGCCCTACCAGGAAGCCTGCGATATGTTCTTGTTTGACACAGAAGGGGCCGGCTACGGGGGGACCGGCAAAAAATTTAATTGGGATCTCCTGAAAAATGCCTCTATTGAAAAATTGTTTTTTCTAAGCGGGGGAATCGAACCGGGTGATATAGAAAGACTAAAAGAGTTTTCCCTTGAACCGGTAGCAAAAAAATTATTTTCCATTGATATAAACAGCAAGTTTGAAACAAGCCCTGGAATAAAGAATTTGGAAAAAGTGGAGGGGTTTGTCAGTGGATGCAAGACTTGAATTTTTTTTGATGTCTAAGAAAATTAATATACCCGTCAAGGGACAAAAACCTCCGCCCGGGAAGGGGTCATCAACAGGGGATAAGGTTTTTAGCGGCCCCTCCTGGAGAGATCTTCCCGACCAGCAGGGTTATTACGGAAAGTTCGGCGGAGCTTTCATCCCCGAAATGTTGTTTCCAAATGTGGAACAGCTTCGTACAAGATACCTTGAAATTATTCATGAACCTTCTTTTCAAAAGGAGTTCCGTTCCCTGCTGAAAGATTTTGCGGGTCGGCCCACTCCTTTATACCTGGCCAGGCGGCTGAGCTCGAAATACAATACGGAAATATTTCTTAAGCGGGAGGACCTTTGTCATACCGGGGCTCATAAGATCAACAATACCATCGGGCAGATTTTGCTCGCCCTGCGCCTGGGAAAAAGGCGCATTATCGCAGAGACCGGTGCAGGTCAGCATGGAGTGGCGACGGCCACGGTATGTGCCATGAAAGGTGTGGAATGTATTGTTTATATGGGAGAAAAGGATATGGAGAGACAGGCTCCTAATGTTGCCAGGATGAAAATGCTGGGTGCAAAAGTGGTTCCTGCCAGGAGTGGCAGCAAAACTTTGAAGGATGCCACAAATGAAGCCATCAGGGACTGGATCAATAATCCGGTGGATACGCATTACATTATTGGGAGCGTGGTGGGACCGCATCCCTATCCTGATATGGTGGCTAGATTTCAGAGCGTGATCAGTGAGGAAATCAGGTTACAGTTATTGGAAAAAACCGGCAATGAATTGCCGACACATGTCATTGCCTGCGTGGGCGGTGGCAGCAACGCAGCTGGGTCTTTTTATCATTTTCTGGATGAAGGGAGCGTGGAGCTGATCGGAGTGGAGGCAGCCGGTCACGGTGTAAACAGCGGGCTGAGCGCGGCAACGACCTTTCTGGGAAAAGAAGGGGTCTTGCATGGAAGCCGAAGCCTGGTTATGCAAACCCCCGATGGGCAGGTGATTGAGCCTCATAGCATTTCGGCCGGATTGGATTACCCGGGCATTGGCCCTTTGCACGCCCAGCTTTATACTACTGGCCGAGCCACCTTTTTAAATGCTACGGATGAGGAGTCCCTTGCAGCGGCATTTGAACTGGCCAGACTGGAAGGTATTATCCCGGCTCTTGAATCAGCCCATGCTTTGGCCGCTCTCGAGCAGCTGCAATTCAATGAAAAAGATACGGTGGTGCTTTGCCTGAGCGGAAGAGGAGACAAAGACCTGGCAACCTATATGGGGGCAATGAAAGAAGGGGGAACTCCCGGATAAGTAATGATTCTTTGGGTTCATCCTGGTAGTTGGGGATTTCCAAATGGATAGCCATCTTATCTGTAAGCAGGCTTAAATGGCCAATTAATTAATTAATCACTATTCCATAACAAAGCATATTGGGGTTGAAAAAACAAAAAACTTTCAGGTTTCAGGGCATATTATTTAAAGGGGAAGTTTTTATTAAAAATTGGGGCGATGGGCAGAATTGAAGAGTTATTTAAAAAGAAAAATAGAAAGGTGCTGAACATATATTGTACGGCTGGTTTTCCGGCTTTGAACAGCACGCTTGAAGTGATGAAAGCTTTGCAGGAGAACGGTGCAGATATGATCGAACTGGGGATGCCTTATAGCGATCCACTGGCCGATGGTGAAGTCATACAGGCCAGTGGGAATATTGCACTGAAAAACGGAATGACGCTTGCCGCCCTTTTTAAACAGCTAAAGGGCTTCCGCGAACTGATTCATACGCCGGTATTACTCATGGGATATATGAATCCCGTAATGCAATATGGGTTTGAAAAGTTTTGTTCCGATGCAGCTTCTGTGGGGATCGATGGTTTAATCTTACCCGATTTGCCAATTTTTGAATACGAAAACGAATACGGGATCATTCTTAAAAAATACGGACTGGATTTTGTTTTTCTGGTCACCCCGGAAACATCCCTTGACAGGATTAAAAAGTTAGATGAATTGAGCAGCGGATTCTTGTATGCTGTATCTTCTTCTTCCACGACCGGGAAAGACAAGAATTTACCAGCTCAATCGCTCTATTTTAAAAAACTTCAGGAAATCGTATTAAAAAACCCTTTGCTGGTAGGATTTGGGATAAAAGATAAAGCCAGTTTTGAATATGCCAGTGGATTTGCAAATGGCGCGATTATCGGAACCGCATATATAAAGGCATTGGAAAAAACAAATGATATTCACCAATCAACAAAAGAATTTTTAGATGGGATTCTCAGATAATACAGGGGTTGTTATCATCCAATATAACGCAGGCAATATCCAATCAGTGCTGTATGCATTGGAAAGAATAGGTATTCAGGCAGTGGTAACTGATAACCCCGAAGAAATCAGGAAGGCATCCAGAGTGATCTTCCCGGGTGTGGGAGAGGCGAGCAGCGCCATGAAATATTTAAAAGAAAGAAAATTAGACGAACTCATAATAAGCCTGCAACAACCTGTGCTTGGCATTTGTCTTGGGATGCAGCTGCTATGTAAATATTCAGAGGAAAACAACACGCAGTGCCTTGGTATTTTTGATGAAGAGCCCAGGCATTTTGACTTGATCCAGCAGAGCCCGGGGGAAGATCTGAATTTTAAAATCCCCCAAATCGGCTGGAACAATATTTACGATTTGGAATCAGATTTATTCCTCGGCATACCGGAGAACAGCTATTGCTATTTTGTCCATAGTTATTTTGCCGATTTGGGAAAACATACGATCGCCAGGACAAAATATGGGAAACAGTATAGCTCTGCCCTGCAAAAGAATAATTTTTACGGCGTACAGTTTCACCCTGAAAAGAGCGCAGCAGTAGGCGAACGGATTTTGAGGAATTTTATAGAGATCTGAGATCTGGCTAATTTATTATCATGGAAATTATTCCTGCTATAGATATTATTGAAGGGAAATGTGTTCGCCTGACCCAGGGGGACTATTTGCAAAAAAAAATTTACAATGAACATCCCCTTGAAGTCGCCAAGGAATTTGAAGGTGCTGGTTTGGAAAGGTTGCACCTGGTGGACCTGGACGGTGCGCAGACAGGTGCAGTAAGAAATTGGAAGGTATTGGAAATGATCGCCGGCAAAACCAAATTGGTTATTGATTTTGGAGGAGGTATCAAGACCCGCAAGGATGTGGATATTGTATTTAATTCAGGCGCGGCAATTGCCAGCATAGGAAGCATCGCCGTGAAGGACGAAGAATTGTTTGCGGGTTGGCTTATTGAGTATGGACCCGATAAATTTTTACTCGGTGCGGATGTAAGAGATGAGAAAATTACCGTTAACGGGTGGATAGAAAACACCCCTATTCCGGTTTATGAGTTTATTCAGAAATACAGCGAAAAGAAACTAAACCGGGTATTTTGTACCGACGTGAGCAAGGATGGTTTGTTGCAGGGCCCGTCTATAGACTTATACAAGAATATAATTGCCAGATTTCCCGCCTTATACCTGATTGCCAGTGGTGGGGTGAGCTCAATGGAAGATGTCAATCAGCTCAGGGATATAGGCTGTGCTGGGGTTATTGTCGGCAAGGCGATATATGAAGGAAGGATAAGCATTTCGGAACTATCAAATTTTAACAATGGGAATCCATGATTTCTGGGTTTTCGCTTTTGCGAGCCTGATGCTGAATATCACCCCGGGGAATGATATGTTGTACGTAGCTTCCCGCAGCGCGGGCCAGGGCATCCGTGCCGGGATCATTTCTGCATTGGGCATTATGACAGGTTGCCTGGTGCATATTTTGGCGGCAGTGGTGGGTATCTCGGCAATTATTGCCAGATCAGCCACTGCTTTTGATATTATTAAATATGTTGGAGCGGCTTATCTTATTTATCTCGGAGTAAAATCAATTTTTAACAAAAAGGAATCATCATTTCTCCGGGGGGAAAAGCTGCAACCTCTTTCCAACCTCAAAATATTTACTCAGGGAGTCATTACCAATGTACTGAATCCCAAAGTCGCCTTATTTTTTTTAGCTTTTTTACCTCAATTTATCAATATAAAGAATGCCCATCCGCAATGGCAGATCCTGTTCATGGGAATATGGTTTGATTGTTCCGGCACCGCTGTAAATATTATAGTGGCTGTTCTGTTTGGAAAAATGGGCAATTGGCTGGCCAGGTCTCCCCGCTTTGTTCGTTTACAGGAAAAAATTACCGGAATAATGCTTGTAGGCCTGGGAATAAGAGTGGCGTTAACATCCAAAAAATAAATAGTTGCTCACGAGAAGAATTATAGCCTGCCTGGATATTAAAAACGGGCGAACCGTGAAAGGGATAAACTTTGAGAATATCCGGGACGCGGGGGATCCTGTTGAACTGGGTGCCCTCTACGCCCGTGAAGGTGCTGATGAGCTGGTATTTCTGGATATAACAGCCACGAATGAAAACAGGAAAACATTTAGTGAGCTGGTAAAAAGGATCGCACATCATATCAATATTCCCTTTACCGTGGGCGGAGGAATTTCCACGGTTTTGGATGTCAGCATCCTGCTGCAAAATGGTGCAGACAAGATTTCTGTAAATACTGCGGCCTACAAACAACCCGGACTAATAAAAGAACTTGCCAAGGAATTCGGAAGCCAGTGTGTGGTCCTGGCAATAGATACCAAAAAAGAAGGAGATAACGAATGGTATGTTTATCTGAACGGAGGCAGGGTGAGGACAAACACAAAATGTTTCGATTGGGCAAAATTGGGAGTCGAATTGGGAGCGGGCGAAATCCTGCTTACTTCTATGAACCACGATGGCATGAAACAGGGTTTTGCCATAGATATTACGCGCAAACTTGCCTCATCCCTGCCTGTTCCTGTGATTGCCTCGGGTGGAGGTGGAACACTTCAGCATTTTGAAGACGTATTTAAGAATGGGAGGGCCGATGCAGCACTGGCCGCGAGTATTTTTCATTTTAAGGAAATAGGCATCCCGGAATTAAAAGGATATTTGCAGCAACATGAAATTCCCATTCGGATCTGAAAACAGGAAAAGACTAGGGTCTGCGGAAAACCTAAATTTCGGGCAATGGATTTAAATAAATGATAACATTTAATAAAATATTTTCGCATTTGAATCAGCCAATATGGAAGTAGATTTTAGGAAATATGACAATGGCCTTGTTCCGGCTATCATTCAGGATTATTCAACATCAAAGGTGTTGATGCTGGGTTTTATGAATGAAGAGGCATTGAAAAAGACGAAGGAAGATGGCAAAGTCACTTTTTTTAGCCGTTCCAGAAACCGATTATGGACAAAGGGAGAGGAGTCTGGTAATTTTTTAATGTTGAAGAGTATTGCGGTCGATTGCGACCAGGATACCCTTCTGATTAAAGCCGACCCCCTCGGGCCGGTTTGCCACACGGGATCGGATACCTGTTGGAATGAAAAGAACCTGCCTGATGATTTCTTGGCTTACCTGGAAAAAATTATCAGCCAGCGCAAAAATGTTTCACCTGCAGAGTCCTACACCGCACATTTATTTTCAAAGGGAATTAATAAAATTGCCCAAAAACTTGGTGAAGAAGCGATCGAACTGGTAATTGAAGCAAAAGACAACAATGATCAGTTATTTTTGAACGAGGCCGCTGATCTACTTTTCCATTATTTGATATTGATCCAGGCAAAAGGGCATAATTTGCAGGAAATTAAAGAAGTTTTAAAACTACGGCATGCTAAGTAAAATATGCAGTTAAAATAACCGTTCTAAGGTTCATTTCAAAATCGTATGAAAATCAACTTGTTTTTTGTCAGCCTATGGGTCCTGCCACTTGCGTTGGCCGCCCAGCCTAAGGGTTCCGGACGGTTTGTGATCATGGGCAGCATAAAAGGCCTTCCCGAAAAGTCCCTCGTTTTTCTCACGAGTGCCAGCAACTCATCAGATACACTTTCCAAAGGCCGGGCTATTGCGGGTAATTTCCTATTGAAAGGCCACATCGGTGAGCCAAATCTTTTTGAACTGAATTTTGGGAGCGCCAGGGAGAAAATCCCCTTGTTCATTGGCAACGATTCAATTAAGATAGCGGGGGCTATGGAAAACCCAAGGGACCTGAAAATATCTGGCTCATCGTTGAACAACGATTTTATGGAGTTCCAAAAAACATTCACCCCCTATTTTATAAGGCTAAACGGCCTGGCGCAATTGGCAAATACCCAGGCAGGGGCGGGCAAAGCAGATTCTATTTCCAAATTGTATGCTTCGGTGGTCGCAATGGTCCAAACCGGACTCGACAGATTTATCGAGGAAAAAAGAACATCTTTTTTCACTCCGTTCATCCTGGGCCAGCTCCAATTGTCGGATGACGTTTTTCTCCTGGAAAAGAGATTTAACAGCTTATCGCCTGAAGTAAAGAACAGTTATTACGGTAAATACCTGGAAGAGTTGATCCAAAATGGAAAAATTGGGGCTGTGGGTACGGAGGAGATTGATTTTACACAAAATGACACAACCGGGAAACCCGTTACTCTTTCCTCTTTCAAAGGGAAATATGTGCTGGTGGATTTCTGGGCCAGCTGGTGCCGTCCCTGCCGCATGGAGAATCCGAATGTGGTTGCCACCTATGGCAAATTCAAGAATAAAAATTTCACCATCCTCAGTGTTTCGCTGGATCGTGCACGTGAGTCCTGGATAAAGGCAATCAATGATGACAATTTAACCTGGGGGCAAGTCAGTGACCTTAAATTCTGGAGCAACGAAGTAGCTCTGAAATATAAAATTCAAAGTATCCCACAGAATTTTTTAATTGATCCCCAGGGGAAAATAGTAGGGAAGAATCTGCGTGGGCCCGAACTGGAACAAAAGTTATGCGAACTTCTTGGATGCAATTAGAAAAGAGCCACCCATCTCTGGGTGGCCCGATTGACAGTCGATTTTCCTGGTTTCGAAAAAGTTCCTAATTGATGTCTTTACCTTCCTGAAGCGTCTTGATAAATTTCTCGACGCTGGCTTTGTTTGGCGGATCCGGGGCCAGGGGCTGGGCTTTTTGGGCAAATTCCAAAGCCTTCTTGTAATTGCCCAATGCGGAATAACCCCGGGCCATTCCCATATTGGTCATAAATTCACCCGGATGCATATCAAAATTCATTTTAAAAACTTCGAAGGCTTCCTTGCTTTTTTTCTGCGACAGTAATTGCCGGGCATATTGATGCAACTCAAAAATGTTGCCATAGGGCAAGGACTTTTTCATGATGGCTGCGGCTTCAGTTCCCCGTCCAAGTTTATCAAGCACCTGGGCTTTGGTGCTCCAGGTCTGGAAACTTTTGTCACCTCCGAAATTGGCACTCGTTGCGGTATCGGCCCACAGGAGAGCCTGGTCAAGATTGGTATTATTCTGTACGCACCACTGGGCTGCCTGAACCCAGGATTCCCACAAAAATCCCCTGTCTGTCTGCAATTCTTTACGAAAGGAGGCAAGTTGGGTAGTGGGCAGATCAACAGCTATTTTAAAGGGAATCACCAGTTTTTCCCACTGCAAATCAATTACTGCACTATTTTCAGTCTGGTTTGTAAATTCGTATTTCAACCATTCCGTACTTTTTTCAGCGGCCACAGGTTTTACTTTTACTCTAAGGGCATCTTCTGCCGGATTGTAGAAAAAACTTCCCCAGGAACTACTGTTTTTTGAAAAAATAAGCGTGCACTCAGCCGGATCATAGGCGATGAAAAAACCGTATTTGCCAGCTGGCAAAGCCTGTCCTTCAACCTGGACATCGGATGAAAATTCTATCGTTGTATTCTCATTGGCCCCTGCTCGCCAGGGAGCTGCCTTGGTATTTCCAAATCCCTGATCGGTATATCCGACCGGAATTAATTGTCCCCAAATTTTACCTTCCCTTCCCTTTACTCCAGGACGGTCATAATGGATGGTTATATCCGAAATCCCAATCCGTTCGCTGACGGAGGCCTTTTTATTACCCCCGCTGGGAGGTGTCGTCAACTGGGCTTTTGCTAAATTGAATAAAGTCAATTGTAGAAAAACCAGCAAAGTGCTTGCAATAATGATCTTTTTCATGCGAAAATTTTATAGATTAACAAACAATGTGTGGTGTCAACCAAATATAGAAACTCCCTTCTGCCCATACGGGAAATTTATACCGAAGTACGACAATAAGGACATAAAGCAGGATAGAAGGATGGATGGCAGCAACCCCGTTGGATTTTAGCGCCTTCCCTGTTTCAGATCTGTAGTTTCTGCAGAAAGGTTTATGCGTAATTCTTGTTTGCTAATTTGTCCAAACTGGGGGGAGGATTCAGATTTTTGTAAGCCGGCTTAAATTGCTTTTTATCTTTTCATAATAACAGCCTTGAATTGTTCATTCGTTTTTTCCAAATTAAATAGCTGGCAAATTAACTTGGAAATTTAACGCCCTTTCGGGAATGCTGGTTCTATTGTTTTAGATTTCCTGTAGTATAGTGGGGTTACTTTGAATTTCTTTTTGAACAGCCGTATAAAGGAGCTTTGATTTTCGAAGCCACAGTTGGATCCAATTACAGAGACAGGGATTTTTGTTTTAATCAGGAGCTTGCATGCTTTCTTCATACGGAGCCTTGAAAGATATTGAAAAGGAGTTAACTCGTATGCATTCTTAAATATACGTTGAAAATGAAAAGGAGAAAGATGTGCGCTTCCTGCTATTTGGGCGAGTGTAATATGGTCCTGAAAATTCTGTTTCATGAATTCAAGAGAGCGTTTTAATCTTTCCAGCAAATCTTTCTGTGTGACTACAGCTTTTGCTTTAAGGTGGTTGGATCTTTTGTAGCGCTCCAGTTCAAACCAGGCTTTTTTTGGTCTCGAAGACGGATAACCATGCTTTTGCCTGAATTCTTTACGCTCACCGGTAAAATCCCACCAGTTTCTGGAGTCGCCGGGATGACCCGCATAGTAGGTCACCAGACGAAACTGATCTTCGATACAAGGATCAATCCATGCCCCTAAATGCCGTTCCAGCCGATTCGCAAGTCTTGCAGGATCCTTCCCCTTCATATCTTTTAAGGAATAGTAGCCCAGCGAGATGAGGTCCTGGGCAAAACGGATACCGATGGACGGAATGCTCTGAAATTCCGAGAGTGCTCTAAGCTCCATTGCACGTATTTTTGAAATATTTAATACCTTCTGCAAATAAGCCGTCGAGTGCTGATGAATTTCGTCCAATCGGATCTTTTTTTCCCGAAGCTTTCTTTTTTCTGTTATCAGAATATCCAGACGGTTTGAAGAATCAATCATTTTGCGCAAAAGTTAACATGTAATTGTTATTGTCTTTAATCGAGAACTCTGTAGCTCCATAAAACGTTTTTTCCATCTCGTGCAGGATGGGAATCCTGTCCTTGATTTTTTCATACAGTGAACGGATATCCTTTACTTTGATATACAATAAAAGAGAGGCGCCGTCGGTCCGGCTTATAATGGGCAACGAATTTTCTATACTCCTGAATGTTTGAAACATGAAGGTCGCTGTTCCACAAGTCATCATAACAAAAACAGGATCATTCCCTTCGGGTACAGTTGTCACAACCTTAAATCCGAGAATTTTATAGAAGTCAATTGTTGCCTTGATATCCCTGACAAAAATATTGGGTGAGACCGATTCCATGGACGGAGGTTCATTCCCGGGCAATTTAGTTTGGGCAGTCGCCAGGTTAATAAGCATTACCATTATTATTACCAGCAGATTCTGTTTCATTTTTTTATCAAATGTAATGTGAATGCGAATCGGAAAATGTGCTGAAATTGCTAAAATTGAAGCGGGACACCGGGGAAAAGAATCAGTTGGACAGTGATGGCCCAGGACCTTCGGCCCAGTAGCAACAGTCGGCAATCCAGGAGGAATTAGTTAGTACCCGATTATGAAAGGAGTTTTGGGCAATTGACCCAAAACAAGTTAGCTTAATTGTCTTTTATATAACTGTACAGCGTTTTCATATCCCAGGTACAAGGCATCACAAATCAAGGCATGGCCGATTGAAACCTCCGCTAAACCAGGGATGTTCTTTGCAAAATATCCCAGGTTCTTCAAATCCAGGTCATGGCCGGCATTCAGTCCTAAATTCAATTCCATGGCCCTTTTGGCGGAATCGATATAGGGCTGTAAGGATTTTTCCCTGTTAGCGGAATATCCCTGGGCATAGGCTTCCGTATACAGTTCAATCCTATCGGTGCCTGTAGCAGCGGCGCCTTCAACCATACCGATCACCGGGTCTACAAAAATTGAAACCCGGATTCCTTTTTTCTTGAACACGGCTATAATGTCTGTAAGATAATTTTTATGCCTGATGGTATCCCAACCGTGATTAGAGGTGATCTGGTTAAGGGAGTCAGGTACCAGGGTCACCTGGGTAGGGCTGCAATCCAGCACGAGATCAACGAATTTTTTTTCCTGGCAATTCCCCTCAATGTTGAATTCAGTGCGAATAATTTTTTTTATTTCATATACATCCTGATAGCGAATATGCCTTTCATCCGGACGGGGATGGACCGTCACCCCGTCTGCACCGAATAATTGTGCATCCACCGCAGCCTTTACGACATCAGGATTGTTCCCCCCGCGGCTATTTCTCAAGGTGGCAAACTTGTTGATATTCACCGATAACTTGACCATGCAGTAAAGTTATTAAAGCGGAAGCAAAAAAAAGAAGGAGCTTGAAAAAGCTCCTTCCGAATAAATCCTAAGAAAATTGGCCAGATATTATTGCTTGGTCAGTTCTACCATGTATAATGATTTTCCGTCATAATTTTTTATATCCAGAGTGTAGGAACCGGCTGAAAATTTTTCCAGGTTGAGTATTGGAATAGAATTGAGACCTCTTTTTAGATTTACTCCAATCATTCTGCGGATGGTGCCCGACGGTTCAGAAAGGCTGATAACACAATAATCTTCTGTTTTTGCAGTGATTTCAATTGTGATGACCTTATCGAACTTGTTGGGATAGCAAACTATCAACAAGGGCACTTCAGCTGGTCTATCAGTTATAGTTTCAGATTGTACCATGATTACCTGTTATTATTGTGCCTGGTAATCAATTCTTCCTGGCGGTTCGGACTGGTCGGTACCGGTATTAATATTAATCCGTTACCATACTGATTATCCGAGTAGTTTCTTTGCAAATGCTCATTGGGCTTTGGAAAGAAAAGGGCATCGAGAAGAGATTTTAAATTAAGTTTCATAAGGTGGAATTTGGTACTGTATTGCTATTTTGCTGCCAGAATCTAAATATATGGTACCCAATCGGTTAGGAAGAAAACAAAATAGGATTTTCTCCCTTTTTGGGAAACAGACTGATGATTTGGGAATCTGTATCAGAAGCGCGCGACCAATTTCAGGTTCAGCAGCCTGGGGGTTAGCGGCTGTGGCATCGCATAAATTGTATTGGAGAAATCCTTGATTAATAGATAAGAGATCGTGTTGCTCCTGTCGATAATGTTAAACACCTCGAGGGTTGCCCATATGTTCTCAAAATTTCGGAACGGATTATGACTTCTTCTGTTGCTTTTATCGCCATCCAGCAAAAGGGCGCTAAAACCTAGATCCATCCTGATATAGGGGTCAATAAAAAGTGCGTTCCGATACTTGACGCTTCCCGGGATATTATAAGGAAGATTGCTTCCATATAATAAATTGAGGTAAACTTTTAGATTTTTATTGGTTGCAAGATAGTCCTGGAAGAACATTCCCAGCGTGAGTAAACGATCCGTTGGCCTTCTAACCCAACCCTGTGGGGTAAGTGTGGAGTCGAATGGATGGTTGAGTGAATCTACTTTGTAATTATAGTAAAAGGCATTGGAGATTTTTTCTTTTGTTTTCATTATCCCAAAGCTGATCCAGCTTTCTGCATCTTTTACCAATTCTCCGAACAAACGCATTTCTATTCCTGCCGCATAGGCTTTAGCGCTATTCTCCCCGAAATATCGGATCCTGACATTATCTATATCATAAGGTACGACATCGGTGATCCCCTTGTAATAAGCTTCCGTTGTGAAACGGTAAGGGCGGTCACCCACTTTAAAGTTGTAATCAAATCCTCCGGTGACCTGCCAGCTTCTTTGTGCTTTTAAACCCTTGTTGATACTTCCATCCGGTCGCCTCAGCTCACGGTAAAATGGCGGTTGATCGTAGATGCCTATTGCTCCCCGGTAGACGATGTCTTTTTTTGCCTGCCTGGGTTTCCAGGAGAATCCGATCCGTGGCGACAAAAGAAATTGATTGTTCAGTGAATTGTAATTGTAGCGCACACCGGCCTGTAAGGTAAAATCACTGGAATCTTTAAAGGCAATATTATTCTGGATAAAACCGCTAAGTCTGAAAATATTCAGGTCGGCCGAAGAATTGATATAACTGTTGATTCCAATTTGGTCAGGGTTGAACGGAAGGGTGTAGCCGGCGGAATCCTGTAATTCCCATTCATGCAATTTGTCGGAGACTGTTTGCTGTTCAGCGCTGATTCCCCATTGAAGAAAGTGTGTGCCAAGGTCAAGCGAACCTTTATGCGTGGCATTCCAAACGGCAATGTTTAACCGGTCCCTTGCATAGGTTTGATAAAGTCCTGCACCCAGAGGGTTGGTGATGAGGCCGTAGCCCGCACTGCTCCTGTCAAAATTTCTTTCTCCAAAAAGGTAACTGCCTGTAATATCGTTGGATTCCTTTTCATTGTCTTCAAAGCGGGAAAGCATCCATTTAAGCTTCAGATTTTTAGTTATCTGCTGGGTCAGTGACAAACCCAGCATATCCGTCCTGTAATAATCTTCTTCCTTCCCGTCGAAAAATATATCGAGGGCGAGATTTGCGGTGAAATAAGGAGAAAAAACGGAAGAGGTTAACTCGCTGGATTGGGGAATAAGGCTGAATTTCGTTTGTGAAACCGTACCCATCAGTTCCAATAGATTTCTCTCGTTGAGCTGGTAGGTCAGCAGGGCCTGGAAATCGGCAGAAGAAGGCACGTAATTTCCTTTTGTCTCCTGGCTGCCTAGCAGACTTTTATTGGTCCGGTTGCGG
>Ga0207127_10025_pt1 | contig 35430 bp, 30 predicted proteins | sample Alteio_BWMinHeat_17_FD_153574 | JGI IMG/M metagenome (GOLD analysis project Ga0207127, IMG submission 153574) | Enriched cells from forest soil in Barre Woods Harvard Forest LTER site, Petersham, Massachusetts, United States -... | ecosystem: Environmental > Terrestrial > Soil > Temperate forest >...
CGGTTACTATCCATCCGTAGGTATTTTTTTTATCAGGCGCAATCGCGTATGAATTATTCCAGAAGTCAAGGCCGTTCACATTTTCATAGTTGAACCATAGACCCAGGTGATGCGGATGATCAGTGGGTTCACCCGCCCGCGGCCTTAGAGGAAACCCTCGGGTGACAATATATTCACCTGCTGAATAAATAGGATATAAAACCGGCTTTTCAAGGCTGTCGGCGTATATAAATTCAGTAAAGGGTTTTCCCTGAACCTGCACGAGTATTCTTTTTTCATTCGCCAGGGCGCTTACCTGCACTTTCAATAAATCCTGGGCCGGCGAAATCGTGGAGAGACCTCCCATCAGTAACGCTAGCTCAATTGTGAGACAGGTTAGAACCTTTCCTGAGTACATAAGATCCACGACCGCAACTTAAATGATGCAAGTTCCTGTACTAATTTATAACTTTAATGCAACTATTGATAGTCAAAATTTTATTATGAAAAATTCTCGCAGGGATTTTATCAGGAAAACTTCCATGACCGGTCTTGCCACCTATCTGGGGGCTCTCTCCTTAAGTGCCAGGAGCTATCGCAATATTATGGGCGCGAACGACCGGGTACGCGTAGGCGTAATAGGATTTTCGGATCGGTTTAAGGACGCCCATCTGCCTTCTTTTCTTCATAGTTACAAAGAACTGAATTTCGATATCATTGCGGTGTCCGATATCTGGAAAAAAAGAAGGGAGGAAGGGCAGGCTTATCTTAAACAAAAACTTGATCATGATATTTCGCCCTGCGTAAACAACGATGCCTTATTTAATATAAAAGAGGTAGACGCTGTATTTATCAGTACAGCTGATTTTCAACACGCTCATCATACCATCGATGCGGTAAAGGCCGGAAGGGACAGCTATTCTGAAAAGCCCCTGGCAGAAACCATGGAGGACAACCGGGATGTGCTGAAAGCTGTAAGGGAATCAGGAAGGATAGTGCAGATAGGTTCTCAGCGAAGGAGCGGCCCCAATTACAAAGCTGCCTGCGATTTTATACAGTCCGGAAAATTCGGGCCGATCGTAATGGTTGATTTAACCTGGAATGTCAATCAGCCCGGCCGCTGGCGCAGGCCCTCACTCGTCGCCCAGTTGAAAGAAGAAGATACCGACTGGAAAAGATTTCTGATCAATCGCCCCTTCGAACCATTTGATGCAAGAAAGCACCTGGAGTTTCGCTTATTCTGGCCCTATTCTTCCGGAATCCCCGGGCAATGGATGAGCCACCAGATTGACACGGTACATTGGTTTTCAGGTCTGCCTCATCCGAGGAGTGTGGTGGTGAATGGCGGCATCTATGTTTGGAAGGACGGAAGAAAAAATGCCGATACGATGACGGCTGTTTTTGATTACGGCCCCCTGGACGATCCAACCAGCGGTTTCCAGGTGATGTTTACGTCCAGGCAAACAAACGCAGCAGGCGACGTAAAGGAAATTTATTATTCCAATGGCGGAACCCTGAATTTGGACACCAATAAAATTACGCCTGAGGGCGGTCTGACTGAGCACTATGCAAAAGAAAGGGGAATGCAGGCAAATTTATTACCGGAGTTGACTTTACACGATCTGGCTGCAAAAGTATCCAGCGAAGCTGCGACGGGAAGTGATCCCCTAACGCAGGCGCATGTGCGCAACTGGATGGAATGCGTCAGGAGCCGCAAACAACCCAACGCTCCGATTGAAGCCGGCTACAACCATTCCATTGCAGTTATCATGACCAACGCTGCCTACAGGACAGGAGAAAAAGTAAGCTTTGATTCCGGCACACAGGAAGTAATGGCGGGAAATAAAATCTTTCGTTTATGAAAATGCTGTTTTCTGCAGCCCTTTTATTGGTTGTTTCAGAAGTATCCTCCCAAAATGCCGCGTGGCCCGTTCTAAAACATTATGAAGGAAAGTTCCTTGATAAAATTGCCATGCCTGTGGGCGGGATAGGAACCGGTGATATTTCCGTAGCCGGTAATGGGCAATGGAAGGATGTTGAGATCATGAATAAACCCGGGATTGGTTTTTATGGCTCTTCCTCGTCAAAACTGGCGCCTTGTTTTATGATATATACAGAGGATGCCGCAGGAAAAAGGAAGGTTAAGGAATTAACCGGACCCGTTCCGCAATCAGAGTACCAGGGGCAGCAGGGTAGTGTGGCTCCCAATAACGGGTTCCCTCGTTTTCATTGGGCTTCCTTTGACGCTGCCTATCCATTCGCAACCGTGAACCTCGAGGACAGTGGCATGCCTGTTTCCGCCAGATTGAAGGTTTTCAACCCCTTTATTCCCTGCGATCCGGTCTCAAGCGGCCTACCGGTTGCCATTATCCGTTACGAAATCAAAAACAAAACAGACCAACCCCTGACCGTGGCACTCGCAGGCTCCATGGATAATTTTATAGGGATGGACGGTTCTGCTGTCGAATTCAACTCTTTTGACAGAACCATTAACCCGACAGGCGCTAAAAAAAACCGAAACATATACAGGCAGACAGAAAGTTTGTCGGGCATCTACATGGTATCCGACAGTGTGGATAAAAATGCATCCGCCTGGGGATCCATCGCTTTGACCACTTCAGAAGTCAATAAAGGGTATATCATAAGTCACCGGCTTACGCTTGACCCAAAAGGTTGGAATGCTGACATCAGTGATCTGTGGAACGATTTTGCCGATGATGGGGTTTTTAGAGATACTGTCTTCGCTTCGAAAAAAGATATTCCCCATGCCGCCCTTTCCGTAAAATTTGTCCTGGGTCCGGGTGAAACAAAAGAATTGCAATTCATGCTGACCTGGGATTTTCCCAACAGGAAGGATTGGGATGACAGGCAGACTGTGGGAAATTATTATTCAACATTTTACAGGGATGCCTGGGAGGTGGCTGAAAAAGTTTTACCCGCCCTACCCGGACTGGAGAATAAAACCCTCGATTTTGTAAGGCTGTTTCTGCAAAGCAGCTATCCGGAGGTGTTTAAAGAAGCGGCTTTATTTAACAGCAGCACCCTCAGGTCCCAAACGACTTTCCGCACAAAAGATGGCTATTTTTTTGGATGGGAAGGGGTATTTAATTCAACAGGATCCTGTTATGGCAACTGCACGCATGTATGGAATTATGAACAGGCCAGCCCATTTTTGTTTGGCAGCCTCGCAAAAAAAATGCGCGAGATAGAATATCAGTATGGGCTCAATGACAGTTCCGGTTTGATGAGTTTCCGGGTTTCCCTGCCCCTGAATAAAAAGGCCAACTGGAAGGTGGCTGCAGCGGACGGACAGATGGGATCTGTCATGAAAATGTACAGGGATTGGCAGCTGTCGGGAGATAATGAATTTCTCCGGAAAAATTGGCCCCTGGTGAAAAAAGCGCTGTCTTTCGCCTGGATCCCTGGCGGCTGGGATGCTGACAGGGATGGTGTTATGGAAGGATGCCAGCACAATACAATGGATATAGAATATTTTGGACCCAACCCCGAAATAGAATTCTGGTATCTCGGTGCCCTCAAGGCGGGAGCGGCGATGGCGGCCTTTATGAAGGATGAAAATTTTGAAAATACCTGCAAAAAGTTATTCACTAACGGAAGTCAGTGGACCGATGCGCATCTTTTCAACGGAGAGTATTATATCCAAATTATTCAACCTGTAATAGATAAAACCAAGATTGCCGCAGGATTATTTGCCGGAATGGGAGCCTCAGATTTCAAAAACCCGGACTTTCAGATTGGAGAAGGTTGCCTGGTAGACCAGTTGGTTGGTCAGTATATGGCGCAAATATGCGGACTTGGATGGCTTGCAGACAGTCTTCATATAAAAAAAACTATGCAGAGCATCTGGAAATACAATTATATAAGATCCTTTGATGACGAGTTCAACAATATGCGGACCTATGGTTTGGGAAATGAGTCTGGACTTGTACTTACCTCTTATCCGAATGCTGCAAGGAAACCTGCCATCCCTTTGTCTTATTGTAATGAGGCCTGGACCGGTTTGGAATATACGGCTGCAACTGAAATGATCTATACCGGAATGGAGGAGGAGGCCCTGAGGACGGTCTGTAATGTCAGGAACCGATACGACGGTTGGAAGAGAAATCCCTTCAATGAGGAGGAATGCGGGAATCATTATGCCCGGGCCATGGCAAGCTGGGCCACGATTATAGCCTTAAGCGAATTTCATTACTCTTCAGTCGACCATTCATTTTCTATTACTTCCAAACCAGGAAATTATTTCTGGTCCAATGGATATAGCTGGGGAAATGTTAAGTTAAGGAAAGAGGAAAATAAAAAAACTAAGGTCATTATCTCAGTTCACTACGGAAGTCTGATGATACAGACACTGGAGGCCAAAGGTGCAGGTATTCTGAATTTGAAAAAGCCCCTTATATTGACAGAGGGTGCCCAGCAAGAATTTAATTTCTAAAAACAGGACTAAAGGTTGCTCCCTTGCGCACCCTGGCGAAGATTGCTCTCAGACCTGTCCGCCGATAGTAGGAAATCATTTACAGGTATTGCGTAAAAGCCGGATAAATTGGGGGTTCAAAGATTCAATATCTCCTGCCAGATGTCTTCATTTACCGGAATTCCCTGTTTTTCATTCTTCATACGTGTTGCAAGCACTTTTTCCCCGGGGTAAAGAATCTGCTCGCTTTCATTGACCCGCGCGCTGCTTTTGGTATATTCTATTATTTTATCTGATATGGCTGCTTTCATGTCCTTTGAATGTATGCAGAGGAAAAACTGAGAAAGACCAAATTCTTTCCCGTCCGCGGTTATTTCAGCGACTGAACGCCCGCCGCTGAGGGCAGCTACTAAAATGTCCAGGACTAATGAAAGGCCGGAGCCTTTCCAAAAACCAATGGGCAGGATTCTTTTGGAGGCCCTTATCTCCCCTGCATTGGTAGTCAGCTGTCCTTCCGCATCATAGCCACCTGCCACCGGAAGTTTTTCATTCTTAAGTTCGTATTCCTGCAATTTGCCATAGGAGAATTGCGAGACGGCCATATCCAAAACAATATGGCCCTGCTTGCGGGGGATGGAAATTACCAAAGGGTTGTTACCTAGACGGGGCTCTTTTCCTCCCCAGGGTGGCATATTTCCAATGGTATTGCTTGCGCATATGCCTATGCAGCCGGCTTCAGCAGCCTGCCAGCCATAGGTTCCGCCACGCATCCAGTGATTGGTATTTTTAACGGAAACACTGCCGATACCGTTTTTTTTCGAAAGGTTGATCGCCTGCTGCATCGCGAGAGTCGCAGTATACATGCCGGGAGCCAGATGACCATCCCAATATTCGATCACACCATTTTGCCCGGTTTTTTCGGGTTCTGCATCGATCTTTATAAATCCTTCCTTTACATATTGAACGAAAACGGGAAACCGGTTAACACCATGAGAGTAAACACCATCTCTGCTGTTCTCGGCAAATATCCTGGCGCAAAGCTCTGCCCTTGCCTTATTAAATCCCAATTTCAAGAGCACGCCGCTGAATCGCTCTTTTAACTGCTCAAAACTTACATACATGCTAACAAAATGACAGGGGCTTGAAATTTTCGTCCACGTTGATGTGTTCACGAATTAACTGACCATCTTCATAGATGACTATTACCGAAAATTTATGATGGTCAGTCAGGTTGCGCAGGTGAAGCAGTTTCGATAAAATATCGCGCTTGTTTACCCAGGAAAACCTTTCTTCCACCTTTTCGTATTCGGCAAGGGAAGAAATTATTTCCCCCGTATTGAGAATATGAATAGTGCGGACAGTGCCTAAAGGGGAAATCGTATCGGTAGGGAGTGCTTGCATGGTTAATATTTTGGGGTGCAGGGTCTCAGTTGTAAGGAGGATAAATATAATATACTCTCCCTTACCTCCTGCAAATTATTATCCACAAGTTCTGCAATTTTTTCTGCATTTCATCCCAATAATAGCTGCCCCTGAGGGAAGACCGGTTTTTATCCCTTTTCCCCTGTATTTTTCAAACTCCGTTAAAAACACCGGCTATTCTGCAAGCTCTTCACTTTTATTTAGTTATTGATCTCCAAAATCGGGAATACCCAAGGTCATTGTAGTGTCAGCAGCAGGTTTTTATCAGGAGCAATTCAAAACCCGGCCCCGGCAGCCAAAGAAAATTTAGGCGCAAACTTCCGGGAACTCATCCGAAAAATTGAAAATACAGGAGGCATAAGGAGGATGCTGTCATCAATATCAGAGCGGCTGCCCCTGATATATTGGACCAGATTCCATTGGTAAATTTTCCCATTAACCTTTTATTGTTTGAAATGTGCAGTACAATCGCAATGATTACCGGGGAGGTAATGCCGTATAAAATGGCAGTATAAATCAGGGCCTTGACCACACTGAACCCAAAAAGGTTCATAAACAGGCCGATTATCATGGAGATGATGACTATTACGTAAAACGCTTTGGCATCTTGGAATTTCTTATCAAATCCTCCGCCCCAGTCAAATGTCTCTGAGATGATATAGGACAGGGAGCCACTTAGAACTGGTATAGCCAGCAGTCCTGTTGATATGACTCCCAGGGCAAAAAGCAGATAGGCGGATTCCCCGGCCAGGGGTTTCAGCGCGCTGGCGGCTTGCTCCACCGTATTGATCTGGTGAATCCCGCCTTTGAAAAGAACGGTACCCGTGGTTAGGATGATGAAAAACATAACGATGTTTGAGAAAAGCATTCCAAAATCTATATCCACGGTCATTTTCTGGATCGTGTTTCTATTTACTATTAAATGCCTCTGCTGCTGTTTGACGTCTTCCACCTCCATTGTCGCCTGCCAGAAAAACAGGTAGGGAGAGATCGTGGTGCCGAGTATTGCTACAAGAATACCGATGAATTCCTTATTAAATTTAATGGTAGGGACAAAGGTGTTTTTGAGTATTTCCCACCAATCCTGTTTGTTCAAAAAAGGGACTATCAAATAAAATAGAAGGAAAATGCACAAGTATTTTAAAACCGAAGCGATTTTACGGTAAGGCAAAAGAATCATACACAACATCAGCAGCAAGGTAAAGGCCGCACTGAAAATAAAGGCCGGCACTTTTGGAAACAAGAGGCTGGCCGCAGCGCCCATTCCGGCAATATCAGCACCAATGTTCAGGACGATCGCCGGGAAACTAAAAACCACCATACTGTACAAGATAAATTTTGGGTAGTTTTTTTTCAGATTCCCTGTGAGCCCCTCTTCAGTTACCAAACCTATTCTCGCACACATTTCCTGAATGGATGCCATCAGTGGAAATGTGATCAGGGCGGTCCACAAAGTAGCGAGCCCGAACTGTGCGCCTGCCTGCGAGTAGGTTGCAATGCCTGAAGGATCGTCATCACTGGCGCCAGTAACAAGTCCAGGCCCTAAAACCTTCCAAAGCCGGATTATTTTCCGTAAAACTATGTTTCTCGTTTTCATTTCCGGTTGTAAATATATTATTGGGAAAAACTGAAAAAGTTATCCGGCTAATTTGTGTAAATATAATTGCTTCTTTACTTTCTGGTTTGGAAAGCAACTGACTTTAATAAAATAAATAATAGATAGGGGATCTGGTTATGCTATTTGCAAGGCAGATGTTGAAAAAATTCTAAGGAGTCGGCAGGCCTGTGAAAACTGATCATTTTTATTAGCGCTTGTTGAATTCTGGGATTATATTAATAAAACCGGGATTATTCAATCCTATATTCTGAACAAAAAGGTTGTTGTTATTTGATGTGTAGAAAAATCTCTACAAATGAGCTAATTAACCCGGTTCCAGAATTTAGTGGATCCATCGCCGCCTGGGCAGGAATCCTGCGCCACTAAACAGCAATTGAAGGTTTATTTCAATGATGGCCTGGGTTTTGATTCCCTAATACTATAAAAGAGTTGGCGATCATAAAATTTAGTCAGCCCTCAAAGTACCGGGAAGCTAAGCTTGAATCACCTGGAAATCAAATCATATTCATGGTAGTTTCACGTTTAACCGCATTTTTCAGATTCATTATTGCTTTTTTTGTCCATTCTATTTTTTCACATTTTCCCTCAATAAAAATGAAAAAAGCTTCCATCTTAACCATTTTCGTTTTAGCCTCAGCGATTCTCGTTGCGCAGAAATCCACTGATACTATAGTGCCAGCCAAGGGCAATATTGACAAACAATTGAAGGAAATCAAGAAAGAAAAAATAATTCAACATTCAGATTCAAATTCAAATGGCGACGAGCCGAAAAAAACCGCCCTTATTGATACCACGAAACATAATAAATATGACGATTTATTAAATGACGACCCGGAATTTAATAAAAAATATGCCATCTGGAAGCCTGCTCTTCAAGTCGTAGGAGAAAATGTTTTATTAAATCTGCTGGATAGATCTGTCCTGAATTTGGAGTTTTCAAAAGTAGATATTCATACCTGGAAACGAACCGTAAACGCCGGACTTCCCTGGGGAACCGGATGGGAATGGGACCAGGACCGGTTTGGTAATAATTTCCTCTCTCATCCGATGATGGGTAATTTTTACTATAATGCGGCCCGCTCCAATGGATACAATTACTGGGAATCTGCACCCATCGTATTGGCTGGCAGCTATATGTGGAAAATTTTTGGAGAAAATGGAACCCCTGAGCGGGAAGATTTAATCAATACCACATTTGATGGCATCTTCCTCGGAGAAGTTCTTTACCGGTTAAGTTCGAATATTCTGGATGACCGGTCGGTAGGAAGAGAGAGGGTTCTTCGTGAAATATTAGCCGGAATCATTGATCCTGTCAGGGGTTTCAACCGCCTTTTTCAGGGGAAGGCCTTTAGAAGAACCAATAAGGAAATTTATCAGAAAGAACCCATTAACGTTACTCTTTTTGCAGGAATACATTCCATAAACAATCAAAGCTATTCCTTCTTATCAGGTCATACCGATGAAATGATTAATGCCCAGCTCGATTATGGGAATCCATTTGAGCTCCGCAAGCGAAAACCCTTTGATTTTTTCAGGGTTCGCGCTGAACTTAATTTCGGTGTGGGAAGAAAGATTGTGGATAATATCACCGGTTATGGAATTTTATTTGGTAAAAATGCCAAACTTGGAAATCTGTCTATACTCTATGGCGGATTTCAATACTATGACTATTTTGATACCAAAGCCTTTGAGTTAGCGACTATTGCGTTTGGCGGGGGTTTATTTACAAAGTTGCCTATCAGTAAAACCTCCAACCTTTATACGAACCTTCATTTGGCGCTCGTACCATTTGCCGGTAGCAGTGTAGGTCCCGTTAGCGACACTTCGCAATCCAGGGATTACCGGTTTGCCTACGGATGGGAAGGAAAAGTCGAAAGCACGCTGAATCTCGGAAAATTTGCCAGCATTAGTCTGTTATACTATTATTACTACATACATGCGTTTAACAATACAGGTCAGGACGAGTCGCCTAACGGGACTTTGGGAAATAATTTTATCAACATGTTAAAACCCAGGGTATCTGTGAGGATTTTTAAAAACCTCAGTATTGGGATTGAACATAATATTTATTTTAATGATCATTACCAGCAATTTTATTCTTCCCTGCACACCACCCAGACGGAACAGAGAATATTTTTGATGTTTTATTGGGAGGATCCCCAGAGGAAGGGACATTATGAATGAGGATGGAAAAATTACCGGCAGCAAATTCAAAATGAATAGGATAGGAGGCGACGGACTTCACTAAACTTTCAAATCCCTGGGACATAACCTATTTCTTCGGCAAATCACTACAGGAGCTGGTATTCTGCAAATATAATGACTTAACGAACTCTTTGCGCGGTTGATCAACAAGTTATAGTTGTTCTATATTTCTCATTTAGAAAGTAATATTGAATTTTGTCCCCAGTGAAACGTTGAGGAGTATTCCTTCTCCGGTATAGGCTGCGGTAGCTGAAACAAGGACCAGATGATACATGAAATAATAAAAACCGGCCCCAAAGGCATCGTGCCATTGTTTATTTTGTTCTTCCTTTATCCAGACCCGTCCAATTTCATTAAATCCAACCATACCGACTGTACCTGGAAATAAATAGGACCCGCTTTCAAACAATTTAATTCTCAATTCCGTCCCAAAATAGACCAGTGAAGCGCCTTCGTAACGATTCTTCCTGAATCCCCGCAGATCATCGTCAGAGCCAAGAGAAAGAGCCTGGAAATATTCATACCTCTGGCTGAATATATGGCCAGCACCCAGATGCAATACGGCAACAACTTTTGCAGGATCACTCAGGCTCGCGTAGACGGTCATATCAGACCTAAGCCTTGTTAGCGAATTAGCATCTTTGGTCAGGGGTCCCAGAGCCGTAAATTCAGTATTCCACAATACTCCCCTAGTGGGAAACACATCGCTGTTTAAATTATTGACAATTACCACGGCCTTAGCTCCCAGGTAATCCTTTCGCCTATAAATATTAGTGGAATCAAGTTTTACCAGATAAGGGGTTCCAAGAATATAATCCTTATTGGGAGCATATTTGTTCCAATATTGGTAAAAGTAGGGCCCTGCCATGATGCTCAGAATATTAAAAGGTTTTTTTCTGAATAGTATATCCCCATCCAGATACTTGTACCGGGCCCTGTAAAATCCCGCCCTGGTTCCAGTCACCATTTTTGTCGAATTGCCGAACCCATAGAAATAGTTTAAACCAGGATCGGCAATAATAGCGTCAACAAGAACATCGGTTTTTCTGAAAACATTTATAAAAGTCCCTGAATATCGAAATTGTAAAGCCCCTTGTGTCAGTCCAAATAATCCGGTAAACCTTTGTTCGGAAGCAAAGGGTTTTTTGAGGAAGCCAAAGTTTCTAAGCAGTAATCCCCCACCCACCAGAACCCCGTCATCCTGATTAAATCCTACTGCCAGGTTAGGGATTTTTTTGACGTTATAATTGAACCCTTTTAAAATAAAGCTGTTTGCTTCTGCATCATTTTGAAAATAAACCTTGGTTCCCGGGCCCTTGCTCACGAAATTATTTTCTTTGGCATAATCATAAATAGTGGTTCTCAACCTGCTCCTTACATAAAAGCTGTCGATGCCTTTTCCTCCTATCAGACTCAGCTTTATCCGTGATTTTGCATTTTTTTCTACGCTAAAGACATCATTGCCACCCAAACCATACAACCTGATTTCCTTTGTGGCCGTTGGCTGAAAACTCCGCCTATATAATAAGGTATTGCTATCGAGGGTACCGGTTTTTGCGAATACCTCGATATCAAGTCCTGCCTTTTCATTTCCTGATATTCGGAAATATTCGTCCATATTACTGCCAAGAAGATTTACCTGCCTGGCAAGAAAATCATAATAATCCAGGGCTTTTGTTTTTAACAAATCCCTCCTGCTTCTGAGTTTTTCAGCGATAAGGGGTCCATCCATTGCCCTGATTTCCGGAGGAAATAACCGCATGGCTGCGTCTACAACGCTGTCACCCTCATGCTGAACAAAACTTGTAACTGCAGCTTGCCAGTCTTCTTTAGATAAATGGTTGAGAAAAAACCTGTCGAAGTCCTTTGCGCTGAAATTCCATTCATTGATTTTTGGTATATCCTTTCTGAAACCCTTCGAGAAGGGCATTATTCTTTGCGATATAAATTTTACGATCAGGCCGTCGGAATAAAAGTAGGCCTGGTCCCGGTCTTTTGGGATGGGGTAATATATTTTCCCCCTCCCACTATCCGCAATTCCCCATCTCCATTGTTCAAAATGCCGGTCCCAATCCCCAATCATCATATCCAGCAGACGGGCGTTCAAAACCGCCTTTTGATCGACCTTTTGTTGATTATCGTCGTACAATTTATTGATCACCTTATCAGTGCTCCTGGTACCAGAGCCTTCAAAGCCGGGATCTTTCTGCTCCAGCATGCAAACTTTGTTGGCAAAAACCGTCCGGTAATCGCCAAATGAATAATCATTAGGAACAAAAAAATATTCCGGGGAGGATTCTGTAATTCCTGCGGCTTCGGCCATCGGGGGTATTGTCAGTGCTGCATAAGGCGCGGAGGCAGAAATAAGATCCTGCGCCATGTCTTTTGCGACAGCCAATCTTAAATCCGCGGGCATTGCTTTTTCGGGGTCCCTATCAATGGTCCTCAAGACCCATTTATTTCCCTGCTTATCGCTCAAGGTGAGCATCTTGGTTTGTTTTCCGCCACCCATACTTTCTATGACAAAGCCGCCTTTTTCAGCGTTGAGGTTGAACACCTTCATTTTTACCGGGACAGACCATTCGGCCCGGTAGTTTTTCCCAATCAGATAGGAGCGGAGACCGGAAGGGTTCTTGTACAATTCGCTGGCAGGAACGCTTATACTGTCCTTATACTTGGAAACTACCGTTCTGGCTGTGTCCGGCGCAAGCGGTGGCAATTTTGAAAAATCCAGGATGGTATCACTGTAACTTAATAATACGGTATCTTTTCCAAGGGTGAAAAAGTTCGCCCTTACTATTTTGTTGCTGAAAATCTCCAGGGTCGCAAATCCGAGCGCCTGATCAACAAATTTTGACAGCTTACTCTTTTCAACCCTGCTGTCCTTGGATCCTCCTCCGCTGATTATGTAATTAAAATTGCTATCCTTGATTAATTGAAGGCCATGATCATGGCCTGCAACAAAAATAACATGGGGATGCACCCTGGCTACCTCCTGAATTTTGGTGACCATATTGGCGTAGGTAGGGAACTTCAAGTCCTGCGGGCTTCCAAAAACGCTTCTGCTTATGGGATAAATGGACCCGATCAGAGGCAGAGGTATGTAGAGATTTTTATTCAGGTCTGTAAAAGGGAAAATATGCTGTTTGAATCCGTAATAACCACCATGAATTCCGTTACTCTTAAAAGGATGATGACAGGCAAATATGATTAATTTCTTGAAATTCTTTTTAACGATATCCTCAATGGCGGTAAGTATTTCGTCTTCGGTTTTAAATTCACAATCCGATTCGATTCCGGGCTTGTCCTTTCTGGTCAGCCACCACTGACTGTCAAAAAGGATCAGCGTAATTTCCTTTCCGATGGATATTTCCACCGGACCCGGACAGCCGGATTCGGGATAAAAAAAAACATTTTTTAATCCTGCAGAATTCACATAGTTGGCCTCCCGTAGAATAAATTCATATCCGGACGGCGATCCGTTGTCCCAATCGTGATTACCGGGCACCATGAAAACTTTTGCATCCGTGCCACGGCCAATGGTAATCTGCGTGTCAAGGATAGATTTTAACTCATTGTAAGCAGAATTAAATTCGTCGGGCAATCCATTTGGATAGACATTGTCTCCCAGAAAGAGGATGCTGGTTTTTTTATCAAGCGTAACCAACTTTCTGACTGCTTCCACTACAGCATTCTTTTTACCCATTAGCTCGCCAGCATCTCCGATCAAAACGATCCGGCTGAGCATTGAATCGTTCTGTGCAAGTGTGGGAAGGCCTGACAACAATAAGAATCCGAAATAAAAAGATGCGTATTTTATCATTGCCGGTTATTCTTGGTTAATAAATCAGGAAGTCGGCGGGGCCAAAATTGGCGGATTTATTTGAGATTACCCTATTAGCCCCGCAAATAAAACAGATGGGACCGGAGCCTTTTCTACGTGCGGTCGGCCGCCGATGTCCAAAAGAAAGACGCATGCATAAAAAAAGAAATCTGAACTTAGACCTGTAACCATCAGAATCCTCTTCAGATATGCCAGATAACTATTTTTGTTGAATCTTGTTGAATGGCTCGTCACAGAGTCAGGTAGCTTTACGGGCAGAACCAGGGCGGGGGCGATCAACATTTATTTTCGGATTACTACTTGAAAATACTTGCTATTCCTATAATGCTGAAGAATAAAGATCAGCAATCTAAAAATCAAAATCCAGGCCATTAACTTTCTAATGTGGTTCAAGGATATTTGGGGAAAATGCTCTACATCAAGGTGATCATGCCCTGAAATGGATTATCTGAACGTATAAACAAGACCGGGCAATAAAGTTCCGTGCATATAATTTAGATTAAAACTGACGGAATTTTTCTTTTTTGCCGCTAATTGGGATTGAATTTTTGAATAGCGGTGATAGTTGTTCACCACCTGCCTTCCGCAAAGATAACCAAGAGCAGCGCCGACAATAACATCTGAGAACCAGTGAGCGTTTTCAGTTAACCTGCTCAAACCGATCAGGGTAGCGGCGGAATAGGCAACGATTGGAACAAATTTGGTATCCTTGTATTCCATAGCAAAAACGGTTGCGGCGGCAAAGGCTACCGTGGTATGGCCGGACGGAAAGGACGTAAAGGCTGGGTTAACCGGCTTATTTCCGTTTTTATCTCTCTGGAATTGGTAGAAAGGCCCATGCCAGGAAGGACTATTTTCAGGATCATAAAACGAAGGGCGTTGTCTTCCGGTAAGGAACTTGAGAGCGGTTTCTATTGCTCCCGCGGTTATATATGCCTGGGTCGCCAGAAAGGTAGTCGTTTTTGTTTTTTCTCTCTTGAAAATATATCCGACTGCAGCAAAGGTTGCCAGAGTATATCCTTCATACAATCCCCCGAAATTAGTTACATAGTGGCTGGTTGAAATAACAGCGTTGCTACTTCGAAGGTTCACAGCTATTCGGTTAACTGGCTTATCAAGAAATAACATGCATCCGGTTGTCAGCAATCCGAATCCCCCGATTTTCAGCCAGTCGCTTCTGGTCGCCCTAAAGGGAGAGGTAACCTGCTGTTTTATATCGTCTGCAACGAGCACCAGATAAACATGAGGCGTTATTTTTGTGTTTTCGTTGTAGGTTTCCGGGTTTATATCATTTTTTTGTTTGCCTCCTACACTATCTGTTTTTTTGCTCGCGCTATCCAGCTTTTTGATCAGTGTATCCTTTTGCTGGGCAGTAACCAGAGCAGGCAGGATCAACAACAACAGGCCAAAAAGGTTTAATCGCTTGTTCATTAATTTTTATTTAACGGGCAAGAATTACCGCCGGTATTCCCCCAGTCGGGAAAGCCGTTTTAAAAATGATCATCAAAATGCAAGCCGTTGTTAAATTTATATGCCGGAAAAGCAAAATTCAGGCCGGCTATTGCAATTATTGAGTAATTATTTCCTCATCCTACCTTCAGCTTCTTTCATTCTTCTGGTTCCAGGTTTTCTATTGGTATGTTTATTGATTCATTCATGTGTCGGCCAGACATTTCAATGGCCGGCATGACAGAACAACATGGACAAAATTAGAACTTGTGCCTTAATATTGATAATCGGGATAGGAATTTTAGGAACCTCCTTTTCATCCTTTGCGTATTCCCTTCTCACTCATCAGGCGCTAATAGACGAAAGCTGGGAAAAATCAATCAAACCTTTGCTCAAGCTAAAATACCCCGGGTCCACCGAAGAGCAATTAAAAAATGCTCACGCCTATGCCTACGGAGGTGCAATTGCGCCGGATATGGGATATTTTCCCTTTGGGAGTGCTTTTTTTACTGACCTGGTTCACTATGTCCGAAGCGGGGATTTTGTCAATGCATTACTGGACGAAGCGGACAGTTTAAATGAATATGCTTTTGCCCTCGGATTCCTGTGCCATTATGATGCAGACAAAGACGGACACTTTTTAGGGACTAACCGGTGCGTGCCGCTTACCTATCCTAAAATGAAAAAAAAATATGGAGATATCGTTACCTACGCCCAGGATCCTATTTCTCATAGAAGAATGGAATTCAGCTTTGATGTCTTGCAAACGGCAAGAGGCAATTATGCCAGCCCGGCCTACCACGATTTTATTGGCTTCCAGGTGTCGAGACCTGTTCTGGAAAGAGCCTTTCTGAAAACCTACGGACTGGATTTGAATGATGTTTTTGGTGACCTTTCACTTGCCATAGGAACTTTCAGGTGGTCTGTTAAAAGTTTATTTCCCATATTAACCAGGGCAGCATGGGTCAATAAAAGATCAGAAATTTCTAAAATAAATCCTACAGCCTCCAGCCGGCAATTTAGGTACAAAATGCATAAGGCCGATTATCGCCGTGAATTTGGTAAAGAGCATAAAAAACCCGGTATTTTTGCAAATTTCCTGGCGGTCCTGATAAGGATCCTCCCAAAAATAGGGCCCTTGAAAGTGCTCAAATATAAAGAACCAGGTCCCCAGGGGGAAAAATTATTTGTCCAGAGTTTTGATACAGCTCTTGTACATTTTGCCGCCACGATTAACATTTTACGCAAAGGGAATATCAATCTTACAAATATTGATTTCGATACGGGAAATATTACCCGGGCCGGAGAATATCCTTTGGCGGACAAAAATTACGGTATTTTATTAGTGAGACTTCAGAAAAAAAACTTTGCTCATCTTAACAGGGAACTCAAGCAAAACATTCTTGAATTTTACGGCAGTGATTCTGCAACGGCTATTGTCCAAAAAAATACCGAAGACCAAAAGGAAATAAATGAGTCGCTAAAGGAAATAAAACTCGCGAGAACCAACTAAGCTCTTAACTAATCCAAATACAGACTGAAAGGTCAGCAGAAATGGCAGCGTACAATCAGTATTTTCCCTGATTTGCGGAGTCAAACTATCCACCAGCCCCTAGCGGAGAAGAAAAGGACAACAATAAAAAGAATTGAAAATGTTTTTTCAAGGCTTTCAAATGGAGCCGTTTCCCGGAATATGTCTAATCCCCGGCTTAATTTTTTGATGATTCGGCTTTCATTTTACCTTCCATCTTTTTTTCATTTTCAATATTCCTTGTTATTTTATTCCGGGATTGAAATTGGTTATTTTTTGCAACCTCCTTCAAATTGCAATTCAAATTCTTGATCAGGTTTGCGGAGTTTTTTAGCATGGCTCCGTTACCTCTTGTTTTTAGCTGTCCATTTTCGTTCGTTACGAGCCTGGGGTTTAGGTGATAGATATTATCCTTTCCTCTGATGACCAGGCCGTTGACAATATATAGGCCTCTACCATAAATAGTATCCCCGGTTTCCGGGTTAATAAAAAAATAAACTTCCCGAGCGTCGATCAGGTTGATGGTTTTATGATGAACTGTGTCATAACATAAATCCACAAGGTTTGTGGTATTCAAGTCGATATACATTCCCTGCATATCATGATCATCCTTTTTTTCCCTCCCAACTTTCTGGCTGAACCCGATCTGATAAATCAAACTCAATACCACTGAAATGAAAAAGGATTTTTTCATAAGCTCTTTTAAATCTTAAGTTGGAAAATTTGTGCCAATCGTTACTCTCTTTGACAAGGCTTAAATTCAGAAAATACTGACCCGGGCTAAGGAATGAATTACACAACAGGGAAATTTTCGCTACATTTTTTTTTATTCTTATCCCGCAAATAATGCAGGAAATATTAAAAATTTCGACAGCTAATACTCCTTGGCCTTTCGACGGGTTTATTGGGAAACAGTTGCCAGGCCCCAGGTTTGGGGAGGGCAATCGGGGATGATATCCTCAAAATTAAGAGTGCGGACAATTCGGTTCAACGGAATGCCGGAAGCCTTGGAACCAGACGGCTTATATGACCATTAAATAAATTGGGCTTGGGCCCAATTAGGGTTCATTCGATTACCTTTTATAATCCAGGGATAGCTGACCTTTCCGAACCAGCTTTAAAATGGATGAACCCCTCCGCTGCTTTTACTCCCGCTTCCAGCCCTCTGAAATCTTCCATAGATTTAAAAAAGGTATCGTAGACCTCTTTTGGGTTTTGTGTCTTGTGGGCAAACATTGCCGCTTTTTTAATGTCCCTAACCCCCGAAATGTCCACATAATCTGTAGGCTTAAATTCCATGGTTTCATTTCCGGAATTTACCTCGTAAAAATAAAGCCGGAATTGCCTACCTGATCTTATCCAGGCAGTCAAGGTTAATAATCCAGCAATTTGATGATCCATATGTGAGTCCAGGGGCCAGTGTGTAAAGACAAGGTCAGGCTTTTCTGACTTTATGAGCTTCGTCATTTGCTCATTCTTTTCCTTATTTAATTCTGTATTAGCGTCTATTTGACCGGCAAACAGAGCCCTGGCGTTCAGAATCTTACAGGACTCCTCAGCTTCCTTGGACCTTAAGGCTGCTGAATCGGCAAATGATTTGGCCGGATCACCGGCCTCGCCCCTTGTAAGATATAGCAGAGTTACCTTATGCCCGACCAAACTATATTTTGCCAATGTCCCCCCGCATCCAAACTCCGGGTCACCGGGATGGGCCCCGACGCAAAGAATGGTAAGTTTTGGTTCAGGCAGAGCGCTGCCCGGTTTCACGGATTTCTCCAGCGTTGCGGCATGTGCAGGTCCGATCATAAGGCCACCCAATCCGATGGTCGAAAGCTCAACAAATTTCCTTCTTGCGATATGTTTATTATCCTGGTCCATAAGATTGTTTTTTTAAAGGTAAAGCCGATAAAATTAAATACCGGGTTTGGCTGATATTTGGTTTGTCCTGAAAACAGCAGCTACCAAAATACGGGTAAAACTTTTTTCACCTCAATTTTTAGGAGATTGATTGAAATTGTTTCCCCAGGGAATCCTTGACTTTTTTACCTGATATTTTATAACTTTATCCTACGCGCCTCCAATCGTTCACTGATAAAAATTAATAAAAATAGAAATAGTAATTATGGAAGAGATTCTTTTTGGGATAGAGTTTATGAAAGAACTGGAAGCAGAGGCAACTGCTACCCGTAAATGCCTGGAAAGAATTCCTCCAAGTTTATTTGACTGGAAACCCCATGAAAAATCTATGAAGATGGGATATCTCGCCCTGCTGGTTGCCGAAATCCCTCTGTGGATAACCCATATGATAGAAAAATCTGAAATAGATTTTGCAACCTTCAAGCATTTTGAACCAAAAAATACCTCTGATCTGGTAAGCCATTTTGATGAAAATCTGGCGGGAGCGACTAAAGCCTTGCAGGGCGCTTCCAACCAGGCTCTTGTAGAATCATTCTACCTTAAGAACCAGGGCCAGGTTCTGTTTAGTTCACCCAAAAAGGAAAATATAGGAACATCCATCAATCACCTTGTTCATCACCGCGGACAGTTAACTGTCTATATGCGTCTCAATAATATACCTGTACCCTCCATATATGGTCCTTCAGCGGATGATAAAAGATTTTAAACGTTGAATTAGAAACCCTCATGCCTTCTTTTGTCAATATTACCTGCTAATATCGCTCCGATATCGGGTTTAAACGAAGTCTTAAGCAGGTAATGACCGGCAGATATTTTTAGATAAAGCAGAAAAACAGCTCGCAAGGACACCCAACCTTAAATGTCAACCTTGACCCATATTTTTCTGCAATTTCTACCGGAAGATGAGCTGTTCGAATTCGCCCGCATCCAGAACATAAGATTGCGTATCATCTAAGATAAGCCCGTCGTGAATAGTAGTTTTAAAAACCACTAATATGGAAATGAAAAAATTAAAGATCGTAATGCTCTTGTTTCCTGACCTGACAATCCTGGATTTTGTAGGTCCTTATGATGTTTTTATAAAAACGCCCTGCTTCGAAGTATATACCGTTTCTTTAAATGGAGGGGAGATAATAGCGGAAGGAGGGTTGGCGGTGAAGGCAGGGTATAGTTTTCAAAACTGTCCTTCGGCGGATATCCTTTTTGTGCCGGGAGGCATAGGAATTACTTCTTTCCTGACGGACAAGGTTTACATTGATTTCCTTCAAAAGCAGGGTAAACATGCAAAGTATATTACGTCAGTTTGCACCGGAGCGCTTTTGTTAGCAGCGGCTGGTCTGCTTACCGGCTATAGGGCTACAACGCATTGGAGATCCTTAGAACTGCTGCGAATGCTGAATATAGATGCAGTGGATGAGAGGGTTGTGGTGGACAGAAACAGGATAACCGGCGGAGGTGTAACGGCGGGGATTGATTTTGGACTTGTGTTGGCTGCCTTAATTTGCGGAGAAGAGAGTGCTAATGTCATTCAACTGCTGTTGGAATATAACCCCCAACCTCCTTTCAATTCTGGTTCTCCTGCCTCGGCAGAACAGTCCACTTTGGTAAAGGCGCTGGAGATCACGCAGCCCTTGTTCGAAAGAAGGAGGGAAATTATTGACAGAATGATCCTGTAAATACTGTTGAATGGATTGCTTAGCCTCGCACTGCCATCAATGTAAGCTACTTTGGTTCTATATACGGTAAGTGCGCGCAACGACTCCTCCCGGGAAGGCCTTTACATCTACCAACTTCAGGTAAAGCGGTATTGCAAGATCAGTGAAGATTGGCAACCCCGAGCCCAATGCGACGGGATGGATGAACAGGTGGTATTCATCGATGAGACCCGTGGCTATGAGGCTCCGCATAAATCCTGCGCCCCCAATTGCCGTGACCGGTTTCCCAGGCTCGGCTTTGAGTTCCCTGATCCCTTCTGCAAGATCGCCGTTGAAAACCCGCGCCCCGGCCCAGGATGCCGCGGCGGGCGACTGGTCCGCGCTGGGCGGGATCCCCGCAAATCCTTTCTTGGTAAACAGGGCCTTGGGGATCTCGTTCATCGGCGCAGCAAAAGGCCCGGTCGCCGTCGGCCAGTATGGCGCCATACCCTCAAAAGACTTCCTGCCCATGATAATTAGTCCTGCCTCCCGGATCACCCCGACACTATAGGCCTTTGACTCCTCGTCCCCGGTCTTGAAGACCCAATCATTCTCGCCATTGGCGCCGCCTACGAAACCGTCGACCGAAATCGACATCTTCATTATTAACTTTCGCATAACTATAGATTTGTTTTTAAAATACATTTTTTCCTTTTTCAATATTAATAGCAGTCATCAGAGCCCTTAGGTTTCCATCATGAAATCAATGGCTACTATTTTGAAATTAAATAAGAAGCCGATCGGTTGCAAATATACATGCAACCATTCGGATTCGCAAATTTTTTTTTTTAGCAGGGAATTTGTCCGATTATTTCGAAAACCCTGAAGAAATACTTTTATAAACCTTACGGTAGTTTTGGATAGGGACGGCCCACGCCATGCTCAAATAATAACAAAGTTCCCGTGCGTGATTGGTGCGTACTTTTTTTACCTGACTGGGACGATTGATTTCGCTCCAAATGGATTCCTACCAAGTTCTTCATCATTCCATTATAATCTTTAAGGACTGCTGCATAGCAACATCGCTGAGATCTTAAAAAGGCTTTCAAAAAACTTTGCCTGTCATAGAAGGCTGGACTAATAGAGCCAGACAAGGTACTTATTGACAAATGTCCGGGTTTTTTTTCTGTGAGTTTTGATAGCTATTTTTGGCCTATGCACGAATCGTTACCATTTGTTTTAGCCCTTATCGCCCTTATTGTTTTAATAGAGATGCTGGCTAATAAAATAAAGGTCGCCTATCCAATCTTATTGGTGATAGCGGGTTTAGGTATCAGTTTCATTCCTGGTTTGCCAGCTATCCGCATAAACCCGAACATGATTTTCTTTATTTTTCTGCCTCCTCTTCTGTTTGAAGCTGCCTGGTCTATCTCTCTAAAAGACCTTAAGAAGTGGTATAGGATAATAGGAAGTTTTGCTTTTTTAGTGGTTTTCTTCACCGCGGTTTCTGTTGCAATCTTTGCGAATTATTTCATTCCTGGTTTTTCACTGGCACTCGGTTTTTTATTGGGTGGAATTGTATCGCCCCCCGATGCAGTAAGTACCGGCGCTATTTTGAAATTTGTAAAAGTGCAAAAGTCTGTCGCTTCCATTTTAGAAGGAGAAAGTTTGCTAAATGATGCCACTTCACTGATCATCTTCCGTTTTGCGATGGTGGCCGTGGCCACCGACCAATTTATCTGGAAAGATGCTGTTTTCAGTTTTAGCTGGATGGTCTTTGGCGGGGCCTTAGTTGGGTTGGCATTGGCTTGGATTTTTATGCAAGCGCATAAAAGATTACCTACAGATGCACCGTCCGATATTGCTTTTACACTGATAGAGCCATATATTTTGTACTGGGCGGGCGAACACCTGCATAGCTCCGGTGTCTTGGCAGTTGTATTTGGCGGTCTTTATTTATCTAATCACCGCCTGGTTTTTTTAAACAGCACCAGCAGGATAAGAGGATATAGTGTATGGGAAAGTTTTGTGTTTATTCTGAACGGATTGGTATTTATGCTGATAGGGTTGGATATGCCCGAGATACTGTCCGGGTTAAAGGAAAAAGGAATTCCTCTTTCTACGGCTATTCAATATGGCGTGTGGGTTACAACTCTTTTGATTGTTGTAAGAATTATTTCTTCTTTCTTCGCACTCTTCGCTACTTATTTATTCAGGCGGGACACTTTTAATCGCATGAACCGCGAAGGTATGTGGAAAAGACCTTTTGTATTGGGATGGACCGGAATGAGAGGCGTTGTTTCATTGGCCGCAGCACTTGCTATTCCAGTGCAGCTAAGTAATGGCCAGGACTTTCCGCAGAGAAACCTAATCTTGTTCATCACCTTTGTGGTCATAGTGCTTACCTTACTGGTACAGGGCCTTACCTTGCCTTATATTTTGAAACGCACTTCTGCTTTTATGAATTTCGAAGAGGATTCAGATAAGGTTTCGAAAAGAATCAGGAAAGAATTGTATACTCACTCTGTCAATGTCCTTAGGAACCAATACGCCGAATATTTAGTCAGGAAGCCATTGCTTGCTGACATGCTCAAGCAATGGGAAAATAAAATGCAAATAGTTGACGATGAAATAATGGATTTGGAACAAAGAAGAATTTATCTTGAGCTATTGGAGCACCAGCGTAATTTTTTAATCAATAGAAATAAAGATCCGGATTTGGATGAAGAGGTTATCAGAAGCCAATTGTATCTGATTGACCTGGAAGAAGAGAAAATTAAAAGTATGTAATGGCCATTTCAAGGATCTGAAGAATTTGAGGGATGAATGAGAAAAAAATTCAAAAATCAAGCCTCACAGGGGCCATTTTCCCTTTCGGTTTTTGATGTTTCATTATTGTTTCAATTTGACCTATTGAGATAAATTAAGTCTTTGTTATTAAGCCAAGCACCTTTAGAAATAGATGCCGTCCAAATCCCACTAAGTCTACTTAGTTTGATTCAAATAGCAACCTATTTATTTTCCATTTTCTTATCGATGACCCAGGGTATAGCAGTGACAAATTCAACTTGTACCAATCCTCTTTTATTTTCAAAGAACGTTAAGTCATTGCCTGAAGTAAATCCAATTTCGAAATTTTTATTTATTGGAGTTAAATTTACAGAATATCCATTTCCAGTTATATCAGGTTTTCTGCAATCGGTACCTGAAATAATCTTACCCTTAAAATGGAACCAACCTCCAATTTCATGAAGGCCATTTTCCAATTTCTGGATTGCCCATATCTCAACTTCTTTCTTAAAGTCAATACCTAAAGCGCTGAAGAGTTCTCTTATTTCCGCTGGAAAAACATTATCCTTGAAAGCAACATAATTTTTGCAATCATAACAAGCGCATGAATCTGCACCTCCAACTGCAAAATTTGAAAATGCCTGTTGAGTAAGTAAAAAATCGACTTCAAACACCCAGTTTCTGTATTTCACAGTGGAAAGCGACGCTTTTAGAATTTATTGGCTATTAATTATAATTGTTCGCACACCAAATTAATTTATAAATTTGAGGCTAGCTAATAAGTGTTAACCCTTACATATTTTCGTCCCTATCTTACCTAATTTGGTGGTTTATCCGACTAAATGAATATTCCTGCAAATGAATAAATTTCTGCTCCTTTGGTTAGTCTTCACTCCCTTTTTTGTGAATTCTTATGGACAAGCACCCGAGAACAAAATAATGTTTATCGTAGACTCTATTCCTGTTATAGAAGATCCAGAAGAAGGGAACGAGATATTAAAAACAGATGTAGCCGATATTACTGTTATTAAAAATAAAGACACTTTAAAGCTTTTGGGGTATGAACAATTCGATGGAGTGACTTACATATTTACAAAAGAATATCGCAATAGACCTGATAACTTAAAAAAAATCCCCTCATCCAAACAAATGAAAAGAAAAAATGGCACCTTTTTCTTAAACGGTATACCGTACAGTGGCGAATTCATAGACTACTACTATAGTGGAAGAAAACAAGGTGAGGGAGTATTTTTAAACGGAAAAGTGAATGGACATCGAAAATTATATTATCAAAATGGCAAAGTTTCGGTAGATAGGGAATATTTAGAAGGGATTGAAAACGGTCTGGAATTGGAATATTACGAAGATGGTTCATTAAAACAAAAAGGCGAGTTTGTTAACGGAAAGGAAATAGGAATTTGGGATATGTATTACCCAAATAAGCAATTAAAACAAAGAAGCAATTTTATCAATGGACAAATAGAGGGAGAAACAACAGTTTATTATTCAACAGGCAAAGTGCTTGCAGTTGAAGTTACAAAAAATGGTAAGACAACATCCGATTCACGACTTGAGAAAATAAATCAACTAATGAAAAAAGGTCATGAAAGTAACAAAGAAGGAGATTTTAAAAATGCATTAAAATATTATTCAAAAGCTTTAGAACTTGACAGCACGTACGCTGAGGCATATTTTTCAAGGGGCGCAGTTAAATTGAATGACTTTAAGTTCGATGAGGCCATTGTTGACTTTGACAATGCATTAAAATTTGAACCTTTTATGGGATATGCGCTTGCTAACAGGGCATTTGCACGAATAAGAAAATATCAGTTAGGGAATAGCCGGACAATATCAAAAAATAAAGATGTGACAGTATTAGCCTCCAAAGACAAAGTTCCAATTCCTGGAGAGGAGCAAGAGAGAATATGTAGCGATTTAATGAAAGCCGTTTTTTTAGGCGATAAATCGAAAATGATAACTGAGGCTTTATCGGATTATTGTCGGCCAAACACAAGTAATTGACCTATTGCTATTTTCTCTCCAAAAAAGATTTTCCAACATGTATTATTGAAAAACATTAAATGGGACATGGTTTAGGTTTTTTCAGCACTTATGACATTAAATCGAAAAACGATTTAGATAAAATAATTGAAATAACAAAAAAAGTAAACTTATTAGGGTGGAGATAAAATTGCATTTGGAATGTCCCTTGTAAATCCCATTAGAATTATAAACCATTATAAAATATTGATTTATAGTTGTTTAAACTTGTACTTTGTGCCCAGAACAGGAATCGAACCTGCACTTCCTTGCGAAAACCAGATTTTGAGTCTGGCGCGTCTACCAATTCCGCCATCTGGGCATTATCTTTTTTCATACTTACTATATGGTCCTTGTCAAAGACCATTTTGCGGGGAGGCAATATTACGTATTTGCGTGATTTTGTCCAAAATGCCTTAGAGATATCTTATACTGCAATTCCAAAATAAACAAAATAATTCTTGCTCCCAGGTTTCAAATCTGTCAATTACCCAATTTATAAAGATTTGTGTAGTTTGTCCCGAAATTAATCCAAATAAGGTCTAATGCCAGGCAGTGAACGAACAAGTTCTCACAATGTAAAAATCAATGGCAGAGCGATAAATGTTATTTTGCAAACTTTTAAAAGGGATTATGATAAAGATAGGTCTTATTAGAGAGGGCAAAATTCCCGCTGACAACCGGGTAGCGCTTACCCCTGCCCAGTGCAAATGGATACTGAAAAACCCGGCTGCCGTCAAAATCCTTGTGCAAACCTCCGATCATCGCTGTTTCCCAGATAAAGAGTATTTAATGGCCGGAGTGGAAGTTAAGGAGGATATTAGCGAATGTGACCTGTTTTTTGGCATAAAGGAAGTACCGATTTCTGATTTGATCAAAGGGAAAACCTATTTATTCTTTTCGCATACCAAGAAAAAGCAATTGTACAACCAGCAATTATTTCGTTCGATACTGGAAAAGGAAATAACCCTCATAGATTATGAATGCCTGGAACATGAAGATGGACAGAGGATATTGGGATTTGGTTTCTTCGCAGGTGTCGTGGGCGCACACAATGGTATAATGGCATATGGCAGGCGAACAGGCAAATATTAATTGGAAAGGGTACATGCTCAAAAGGATTTTCGCCAGTTGATACATACTTATTTTGGACTGAAGTTGCCCAATATAAAAGTTGCCATTACCGGATCAGGAAGGGTGGCCCATGGGGTGCTTGAAATCATGAATCTGCTCGGTCTTGTCGAAGTAGAACCTGATGAATACCTCGAAAGGGAATTTGCGTATCCGGTGTTCACCCAATTGAAAGGGGCTGATTTGTACGAGCATTTATCGGATTACTCTTATAACCGCCAGGATTTTCACCTGAACCCCCGGAATTATCGCTGTAAATTCCTGAGGTATGCTAAAACGACGGATATCCTGATGAATGGGATTTACTGGGATAAGGACATGCCCCGTTTGTTTGAATGGCAGCATATTTCAGAAAATGATTTTCGCATCCAGACGATCGCTGATATTTCGGATGATAAGGACGGTTCGGTTCCATGTAATCTGGGTGATTCCCCTTATGAACAGCCTGTTTACGGAGTCGACAAAATAACCCGGCAAAAAACAGCTCCCTACCTGCAGGGATCAATTGATATGATGGCTGTTGGTAATTTGCCAAATGAACTTCCCCGCGACGCATCCCGTTATTTCGGTGAGCAACTAATCAAATATGTACTGGAAGACCTGGTAAATGGCAATTCCCCCATTATTGAAAGAGCCACCATGACCAGAATGGGAAAACTTACCAAACCTTTCGCTTATCTCAAAGAATATGCGGGGATCGGCTGATCAAAAATTGAAATAAAAGTCTTTCATAAGCGCCGTGAATCCCTCGCTGTATTCATTCTGTTCATTTTGAATCGTCAATTCAAATAGGGAAGTATCCTTTCCCTTATCCCTGGACAAATGAAGAATTGTTCTGAAATAAGGATGCCGGGGAGTCTGCCGGATCAAAAGTTTTTCCAATACGCAAAAACTATACTTGCCGGCCAGTTCTTCAAAATAACTGGTTCTGTGAAAAGGCAATAGGACGCCTATTGAACCGTGGGTTTCCAGGTAATTTTCGGAAATTTTTATTAAATCTTCAAGGGTCAAGGCTTTACTATGTTTGGCAATATTTTTTTGCTCGGACTTAGATAAAAGGTCAGATTCAAAAAAAGGCGGGTTGCTGATGATAAAATCAAATTTACCCGGGAATGAATATTTACGGGCATCGCCCGAAAATGACCGCAACCTTTCTTTCCACTTACATGCTTCAATATTTTCCAACTGCTGCTGGTATGAGGCAGGATCGATTTCAATACCCTGTATTTCGGAAGAATTTTTTTGGGCTATCATGAGCATCAATAAGCCGGTACCGCTGCCTATGTCCAGCACCCTTGACCCGGCCGGAATTTTTCCTGCAAACCAGGCCCCCAGTATACAGGCGTCTGTACAAACTTTCTGCACGCTGCGGTCCTGCTGCACAATGAACTGTTTAAATCGGAAGTAGGAATTTGGCATGGCTGCTGGCAAAATTTTTCAGAATTTACCATTCCGCCCTTGCACTGGCAGAGGTGGAAAGGGGGGCAAAATCTCCTGCCAGGTATTTATAATAACCGGTGATGGCGATCATGGCTGCATTGTCCGTACAATATTCAAATTTGGGAATGAATACATTCCATTGATAGTCTTTTCCCATTTCGATAAAAGATTCCCTTAGAAAACTATTGGCAGAAACTCCTCCGGCTATACAAATATTTTTAATGCCTGTTTCCAAAGAGGCTTTTTTTAATTTATTCAATAGAATAGAAACAATTCTTTTTTGAATGGAAGCACATATATCTGGTAAATTCTTTTCTATGAAGGCGGGATCCCTGGTAATATTTTCCTGTAAAAAATACAAAAAGGATGTTTTCAATCCGCTGAAACTGAAATTGAGCCCCGGAATCTGTGGTTCAGGGAATTTGAAACGGTCCGGATCGCCCTGACGGGCATATTTATCGATAAAGGGTCCACCGGGATAAGGGAGCCCGATTAATTTCGCGCTTTTATCAAATGCTTCCCCGGCTGCATCATCAATGGATTCTCCTATCACCTTCATGCTCACAGCGGAGTCGCAAAGGACAATCTGGGTGTGACCACCCGAAACCGTCAGGCATAAAAAAGGGAATGCGGGAACTGGTGCACCAATCAGATTTGCCAGCACATGAGCCTGCATATGATGAACCGCCACCAGGGGAACATTCAATGCAATTGCGAGGGATTTAGCAAATTGAGATCCAACCAGTAAAGAGCCTATAAGCCCCGGGGCCTGGGTGAATGCGATGCAGTCGACGGATGACAGTTCGCAATCAGCTGATTGCAACGCTGCATCGACTACAGGAACAATGTTTTGGATATGTGCCCGGCTTGCGAGTTCCGGCACCACGCCGCCATATTTTTCATGGATCGCCTGTCCCGTAATTACGTTGGATAATATCTTCCCGTCCCGACATATGGAACTAGCTGTTTCATCACAGGACGACTCGATGGCGAGAATAGTAACCATCCTGCAAAAATAGTTCAAATCACCAATTTTATTTGGAAGATGGGCCATTGCATAAAGGGGCCGATCAAAAGCCACTTGCCTAACTCAAATGGTAAAAACAAAAATCAGGAACGTATAGCCACCACCGGGTCCATCCTTGCGGCAGTGATCGCGGGAATTATTCCGGCAAGCACCCCGACTACAATACAAATCCCGACCGCCAAAAAAATAATATTAAGGGGAATGAAAACTCTAAAAGGTATGATGGAGGAAAGAATCATCGTGAGTATGAATACGGCGATAAGGCCAATCAGGCCTCCGATGATACAAAGAAATGCTGATTCCAGTAAAAATTCAGTCAGGATGGTACCCCGTTTCGCCCCGATGGCTTTTTTCAATCCTATCTGGCTGGTCCTCTCCCTCACGGTAACAAACATGATGTTCGCCACCCCGAACATGCCCACGATCAATGATAAACCCGCAATAGCCCAGCCGCCAATATCCATACCGGTTATTACGCTGTCAAAACCCTTGGTAGCGGAATCAATATCGGTAAGGGAAAAATTGTCTTCCTGGGTAGGTCTAAGTTTCCTAATGGATCGCATGGCCCCTTTTAATTCATCTTTTAATGCATCAATGGAAACATTTTCCTCTCCCTTCACCATGATGATGGGACCCGAATTTTCTTCGCGAACTATCTGTGCCAGGAACTTATTTGGCATTAAAATGCTTTGATCATAATCCCAGGCATTGAAAAGGCTTTGTCCCTGTTTGTTAATCAAACCCACGATAATGGCAACTTTTCCATTTTTAAGTTTAACCTCCTGTCCCACGGCCCTTTCTGCTTTTGAAAAAAGAGAAGCCGCTATCTCATAACCCATTATAATAAAATTAGAGCCGTGATCATAGTCATCCTGGCGCAAATACCGGCCGACCTGCACTTTTACGGACTGGATATCAAAAAACTTTTCTGAAAGGCCATAATAATTCACTCCGGTAATCACATCATTCCCGAATTCAACCTTGTCATTTATGTTCATGAAATAAGCAATATTGATTGAGTCAGGTGACTTGAGCTGCACCAATTTCATTTCAGTAAATTTTACGTCGGGACGCTTGATGTATTTCCACCAGGGATAATCAGGACCTCCTCCATTTTCCCATTTTCCAATGAAAATGGTATGTGCCGCAATGGATTTGATTTCATTCTTAACAGCCAGCTCCATGCTGCTGATTGTTGCCAGAACACTGATGATGCAGAAAATACCAAATGTGATCCCTAATAAGGAAAGAAAAGTTCGGAGCTTATTGGAACGGAACTCCTGCAGGGCGATCTTGAGACTGGACCAAACAATATTTAGGAAACGAAACATTCGACAATGTAAGATTTCACGCTAATATTGCAAAGAAAACGCTCATGTTTACTTTAGAAAATCGATACCTGAAAATCGAAATTCACCCTAAAGGGGCCGAGCTTCAGAGTATTTTTAACAAAAATTTTCAGTTGGAATATATGTGGGGGGCTGATCCCGCCTTCTGGGCAAAGAAATCACCGGTATTATTTCCAATCGTCGGGAACCTGAAAAACGATACTTATTTTTTCAACCATAACTCTTACGGGCTTAGCCGGCATGGTTTTGCAAGAGAAAAAGTGTTTACCGCGGAAACCCAAGAACCAGAATTCATTGGCTTGCTGCTAAAAAATGATGAAGACACGCTGAAAAATTATCCATTTGAATTTGAATTCAGGATATTATATTCTCTTGCCGGGGATGAACTTAAATTGACCTATCAGGTAAAAAATAAGTCATCTTATGAAATGTTTTTTTCAGTTGGCGGCCATCCGGCTTTCAAGCTGCCCCTGGTCGGAAAAACAAGTTACGGGGACTATTACCTGGAGTTTAACGAAGAGGAGACCAAACCCCGCTGGCCGATTTCAAAAGACGGGCTGCTGGAAAAAGAACCGGTTCCCCTTCTTACCCAGACAAATATATTGCCATTAACAAAAGAAATGTTCCTGAAAGATGCTCTTGTATTGAAGCATCCAACTTCCTCCATCGTATCCCTCAAATCTGACAAAACGGAACACGGAATTGACCTTAATTTCTCCGGCTTTCCTTATTTGGGTATCTGGGCGGCTCCACAAGCTGACTTTATTTGTATTGAGCCGTGGTGCGGTATCGCAGATGCTGTAGATACCGATCAGCAATTGATCCGTAAAGAAGGAATCAATCGATTGGCCCCGGATGAAATATTTGAGAGAAGCTGGGCTCTCGTTCTTTTTTAAAATTCGAAGCCTTTTATGGTAGGATCCTTAACCATGTATTCGATAAAACCGAGATGATTTTTTTCAGATCCCTGAACGACCCATATTCCTGTAATGCAGTTGTCGGATTTTATTTGTTTGATTCGTTTGTATTTCAGGTGGTGATAATGAAATTTATCTTCAAACCGGTGCAGCGTTTCGTTATTGTATTCGCAAATAATTTTATATTCATGGAATTGATTGGTCCGGTCAATCCAGCCCTGCAAAAAGGTAAAAAGGAACAATACGGTTAACACGAGCATGCAGGCAATAATTGCAATCAGCTGATAACCTGCACCAATAGCCATGCCTATTGCCGCTGTCACCCAGATAGTGGCGGCGGTAGTAATGCCACTTACTCCGGTATCAGCTTTAAAAACAACGCCCGCACCCACAAATCCGATCCCGACAACAATATTGGAGGCTATTCTATCCGGGGTTCCTTTTGTACCGATAATCAATGAAAAAATAGTAAACAATGTGGCACCCAAACAGATCATCATGATCGTTCTGAAACCGGCAGATTTACTGCGGTATTCACGTTCCGCTCCTATGAGCCCGCCTAAAATAAGTGCGAGAAACAATTTGGAGATGATATCCTCAGTCAAAGCCATGGTATTTTTTTTAGTGGTGAAAGAATTACTTGCTGAAATATCCTTCCTTATAATCTTTCAAAAAGGATTGATAGTCATTTTTAACCTGGTTGGCGTAACTGGCTGCATAATCAAGTAAGGTTTGATGCCATGAATTATCATCGCCGAAGGATATCAGTTCATCTGCTACTGCTGATCCCTGCCTCCCAGAACTTCTCAATTGAGCGGAGGCTGTAAGAATTGCCATGTCCCGTATTACACGGGCCACATCTTTAAAACGAGTTTTAATCACGCCAAAATCTATCTTGTCTTCGGTGGGTTGCAATTCTTTCAAAACAAACCAGTCTTCATTAAATTGAATCGGGGAAAGAAAGGCCGGAGATACATTTTGCATGCGGAACTGAATGGAAATTATTCTTTCCGCTTCCGAGTTCCAGGAAGGTTGAGGGTTCTTTAAATAAGGCTGAAGAGAGGAGGTTTTGGATTGCTTCATGTCCAATAATCCATATTTTGACGGATCAAGAAGATCCTGAATAAGGAACACATACCTTTTCTGCCCAATACTGCCTGTTCCGGCGATTCGATAGGCGGCGTCCAGAATCCGGTAGGGGTAGTGGTGATGCTTGTCCTCCCTCATCCAGCCAGTCAGGTGGCTGATCAGTTCTTTTTGTCTGGATTTTTTCAACTTAAAGCAACGGCGGTTATCAATTAGCAGTCTTAATCTTCCCTTGATTTTGCAGGTTCGCTGTGCTACCAGTTCTTTTTGTTTACGGGCAGCAACTCTGTCAAGAAACGCCCGAACTATGCCTTTTGCTATGGGTTGCTCAATATAGATTGCTTTTCCCTTTGCGAGCGAGGCTGAATAGGTCTGAAGAAACAGAAGCGCCATCTTAAGTGAATCTTCCCTTTTTATTTTCAAACTGTCAAATCCCGTAAAGATGCTGGAGATCATTCTGACCAATTCCCAGCCTGCAGGCGCCAGAATCGCCTCATCAAAATCGTTTATATCAAAATATTCAAGGCGATTATCTCCTTTATAACTGCCATAATTTTCAAGGTGCAGGTCACCGCAGGCCCAGGCGGAGGGGGAAAAGGGAAGGGGATGGTTATGAAAGAGATCTTCATAAAATAAATGGCAGGTTCCCCGAAAAAAGCGGAAGGCATTTTCGGTCATCATCCGGTACTTTATTGCGGTATATTTTCCAACTCTGTCATGGTTAAATTCTTTGATCCGCTCGGATAGCTCTGCCATCGCAATTTTTTCTGAAAGTTAATTCAATATTATTTGACAAAGACCCACCGGTTCACCATATTAAAAGGCGCTTCGAGTACAATCTTATAAAATGCAGAAGGATAGGGTCCAAGGTCTAAACTGACAGACCCGTCTGAAACCAAGGGTTCTGCCATCAAATGGTATATATCCTCCCCACCATATTTGAAATTATTGGTCGTGGCCAGCCAAATTTTTACCTTGCCTGTTTCATCCTGGGGTTTCCAGCCAATATCCATTCTGTTATTGGCTAGATGGACAATTGGTGAAGCGATGGATACTTTACCTATCAGGGAAGTTCCGTCGATCTCCATTAAATTACTGCGTGGGATTTTAACATCCATGTAACGGGCTATAGTGGGCAATATATCAGTAATTGCCGGTTGATAATTCCGGTAATAGTTGTTCATGTCCTTTAGGTTTGTCACGATCCAGGTTGTTCTTTCACGATCCGACTGATTTCCATGACTTTTCCCTGATACCGGATCCCGTCCATGATCAGTTGTAAGCAGGATCATCCAATCTTCCGCAAAATTTTTCTGCCTGTATCGGACAGCCTCCAAAATCTTTCCAACCTGTTTGTCCACATATCCCAACGCTTCAATCTGCTGGGGACTGTTACCATACCGGTGGCCGACATCATCGGTGTATTCAAGATAAAGCCAGCTAAGATCAGGACCGTTTGCTTTTATACAATCGGCGGCTTCTTTCGTTACACGTTCATCAATTTTATGAATATAGAGGCTCTGGTTATCATGGGGGTAACTGACAGTATCCAATTCATAACCGTCCGAATGAAAATCTGTGACGATACTGCCAGCCTGGGGCAATGACTCGCCAAGAAGTTTTGTCCTGTTGTCCAGCCAGGTTGAAAAAATTGCAATTTTTTTGGAACGGTCGCTTTCCTTAACCAGTCGAAAAATATTCCGATAATTATAGTTGGGTTCTTTAATGTCATTATCCCAGACGTTGTGCTTATTGGCCCATGTGCCGGTCAGGAGACTGTTATAGCCTACAGCAGAAATTGTCGGACTTTGGGAATATCCTCCTTTATCTCCTCCCACAAAGGCTCGTTTGTATCCTCCAATATTTGCGATGGAATCAATAAAAGGTTTTTGAAGTTTTTCAATGACGTCCGCAGGGATGCCATCTGCCAAAATAAAAATGACCTTTTTCTTTTTTTGCTGAGCTTGCAAATAGAAAGTCCCGGCCAGAAGAATAAATAGCAAAAAATAACTTTTCAACTTTATTTCTGTTTGAATACACATTCAGCAATAAAATTTAGCTCCTGGATAGATTATTAATTTAATTGGCTGTAGTACTGATGGCTGGATTTAATTTTACAATTTCCAGATCATTTCATCTTCGTTAAAGTGGCGTTCTTACTTCAGTTGAATATTCATTTTGCGAACCCGAGGTATAATATTCATTATATTTTATGGAATCTTTTGATAATGTCAATATCTCCCAGTTGATCGTTGTTAGCTGTGAGAACTGTACAATCCACGTAAGGGTTGTTTTTTGTGAGTTGGTAAAACTCCAGGTAAAGATACTTTGGTTTCCGGCGTTGTCAGTATAGACCCCGGTAGAGTCAAGTTTAAAAAGTATGTGTTCGTTATCCAGGTTGAAGGTATTAGATGTCCCGCCTCTGACATACAAAACAATAGCGTTGCCGAAAACTCCCCTAACTTCCTTCACTTTCCATGCGTTCCCGGTCAGCAATTGTTCAGGGGTTTTACCAGCTTGGCTTTTGGTACAAGAATAGGCAATCACAATCAGGGAAAAGAAAATAATAAATGGTAATGTTCTCGTTATGGTCATATCGTCATTTTTAACAATTGCTTCAAAGATAAGGAATCATATTCTAATCAGGGTATTCACCATCATGTCATGCCGGTGCTAATAAAATAAATACAAGGGTTCGCCTTACCTTTGCGCCTCATTAATGAATAGGAATTTTTGAATTGTTACAAAATATGAATAAGTATGTCAACGAAATAAACAGGCGAAGAACCTTTGCAATCATTTCTCACCCCGATGCAGGTAAAACCACCCTTACGGAGAAATTCCTCCTGTTTGGCGGAGCCATTCAAACAGCAGGGGCCGTAAAAAGCAATAAAATAAAAAAATTTGCCACGAGCGATTTTATGGAAATTGAACGGCAAAGGGGGATTTCGGTAGCAACAAGCGTCATGACTTTTGAGTATAAAAATTCCCTGATTAACCTTCTTGATACTCCGGGCCACAAAGACTTTGCAGAAGACACCTATAGAACCCTTACAGCAGTGGACAGTGTGATCCTGGTGATTGACAGCGTCAATGGAGTGGAAACCCAAACCCGGCGACTGATGGAGGTATGCCGGATGCGCAATACACCGGTCATGGTATTTATAAATAAAATGGACCGGGATGGCAAGAACCGGTTTGATTTGATAGAAGAAATCGAAAAGGAATTAAACATTCAGTTGCACCCCATGACCTGGCCGATAAACAGTGGCAGGGATTTCAAAGGGGTATATAACCTCTATGACAAGAACCTGGTTCTGATGACGGCCAACACAAAAGCAACGGATGAGAATACACTTAGAATCGATGATCTTCATCAGGGACTGCTGGATGAAAAACTGGGAGAGAAGGATGCTGCCGTGTTGCGCGAAGACGTAGAATTAGTGGACGGTGTTCACGGGAAGTTGAATGTTGATGATTATCTCGGAGGCAGGGTGGCGCCTGTATTCTTTGGGAGTGCAATCAATAATTTTGGAGTGAAGGAAATGCTGGATACGTTCATTCGCATTGCCCCCATTCCCCGTACCCGCGAAACCTCCACTAGATTGGTAAGCGTCTA
>Ga0207127_10026_pt1 | contig 34899 bp, 41 predicted proteins | sample Alteio_BWMinHeat_17_FD_153574 | JGI IMG/M metagenome (GOLD analysis project Ga0207127, IMG submission 153574) | Enriched cells from forest soil in Barre Woods Harvard Forest LTER site, Petersham, Massachusetts, United States -... | ecosystem: Environmental > Terrestrial > Soil > Temperate forest >...
CGGAATTGCTCATTTCATTGGTAACAATTGAAGGACAGGCTTTTTGCCTTCCGTTCGAATCGACAGGCCGCTACCATCCATTTGGTCAAATAGTTTGGAACTTTCGTTGGGCGGCGTCTCCTTGAAAATTACATACCCGTCCGTAGTCTTCTCCCATTTGCCCGATTCCGTTTCTGGCTCCTTCGCTCGGCGTTCCAGTCTTGCGGCTTTAATCTGCTCTTCAGTCATTTTCAGCCCGCCCAATTGCAACATGAGTATTGCTAAGTCCACACCAAAATTCAACCTGTTGATTCGCGTGTAAGTTCCATCGGCTCTGAATTCCCATGACTTCGATTTTCTATAGTCCGAGTATAGCTCGCGAAGTTTTTTCTCTTCCTCTGGTGAAGGGACTACATTTTTCTTTATCATGGTTAAAAAACTTTCAACGTCCTCGGTTTCAGTCCAGATTCCAACCAAATCCAATACCTTCTCGGCCCTTACTGAATATTCGTGGTTAGTACCGTTGGCTTTTGAAAGCTTGACTTTGGCGATGAATGTTTTCAGGTCGGTGATGGTGATTTTCATATCAAGCTTATCGCCTTCGTCATTCGTGGCACTTATGGATAAAGACAGAGTGTGGGTTTTGTTGTCGCCGGAAACTTCCCCCGGTGGGTCCCATTTCATCGCATCAAATCCAAGTTTTTTAGCCCACTCGGAATTCAACCTTCCTGATGCGCAGGAAACCCGTTCTTTGTACGACACTGACATGCCGCCTTCTGTAATGCTGCCGACGAATTCCATTCCATCTAAAATCTGCGGCGCTGGTGTTCCGTCATAGGCCAGTCCAGTGATATTTCCACCAGCCACGGCCATTAACAACACCGCCGTCGAAAGGTGGAAGTGAAATCTGCGATGCTCAGGCTTGTCTTCCATAAGCCGCCATCGTACTGCAAGTCGTCAGGATGGCAATACCGGCGAAAGAGCCTATAATCGGCGTCCATGCGCTGTCTTTTGCTGCTCATCTTATTCTTGGCGGGAACGTTATTGGCCGGTGAGCAGGGCAATCCCACCTATCCGCTTTGGGATGGCTTCGAATCTGTTGCTGACTACGCCAAGAAAGTCAACTTGCCGCCCACTAAAACGCTTGACCTCGGCAACAACGTCAAAATTGAATTTGTTTTGATTCCGGCTGGCAAATTCATCATGGGCACGCCAGAACCGGAGCCAGTGGATGAAGAGAGGTTTCACAAGCAGATTCAGAATGCGCAAATCCTTCTGGCAGTGAGCGGTGGCGTTCTACTGGTGTTACTTTTCGGAATCATCGCGCAGGCTATTCGGAAACGTCAAAGACCAAAGTATTCGCTGCTGTGGCTTTTAGCGATGACGGTAGTAGCGGGTCTTGCCGTTTTGGGCGGCGTGAATTGGAAGAAATCGTCATGGGAATTGGAGAGCGCAAGAGCCGAGCAAGAAGCAGCGAAAGCTCGTTTCATTCTCGCATCATCAAGTGAGAAGCCTGCGCATCGGGTGACACTTACGTGGCCATTTTACATGGGAAAGTTCACCGTTACTCAAGAACAATACCAGCAGGTTATTGGGTCTAATCCGAGTCAGTTCAAAGGCAAAGATAATCCAGTTGAGTCGGTATCGTGGGATGATGCTCAAACATTCTGCAAGACGCTGGCGGCACAAATTAAGCAGATAGTGCGCCTACCGTCAGAGGCTGAATGGGAGTTTTCCTGTCGGGCGGGGACAACGACGACATTTTACTCAGGCGATACCGAAGCCGACTTGGCTCGCGTGGCGTGGAATTTCGAAAGCAGCGCAGGAACAACACATCCCGTTGGCAAAAAGGAACCCAATGGATTCGGCTTATACGATATGTGCGGCAACGTTTGGCAGTGGTGTGAAGACAAATTCAGTGAAAATTATCTTGGACAGACTGAAATAGTCAATCCAGATGGTCCTATAGGGGGTAAGAATCGTACAATACGTGGCGGGTGTTGGTATAACGGCTCTTCGGATTGTCGCTCTGCCAGCCGAGGTGGAGGTTCCCTTCCAAATAATCGTGTCGATGGCATAGGCTTTCGGGTGGTGGTCATGCCTGTGCTCAAAAAATGACCGGCCACAGAGTCAACTTTCAGATTGTGGCCTTCGGATATTTCAATTAGCAGTGTACGATTGCCATCGAGTATCAGAATGCTATGCTGACCGACTATGAACTGCACGAAACTGCACTATCTCGCGGTCGTTTGCCTCTTTCCAGCGCAGTTCGGTTTGGGTGCGCGAGAGGAGCCGGTTCAACTCCCTGAACAAACATTTGCGGGCTGGTTTTATTTGCTCGAAACCGGTGATTCCCGCGTTCAGCGCGCTGCGTCAAAAGCCATCGACGAAATTGTAGAATTTGTTGCAAGCTCGTTAGATACAGAGTCTCCGCAGCCAGAATCATTCTTTTTTGACCGCAATTTAAGTTCCTGCATCGACACTCTCAGCCATTTCACGAATCGCCGGAACGCTCGTGTACGTGAGAAGATTGTGCAATCGGTGGCCTTATTTCAAATGGCAATCTCAATTGATATTCATCGGCGACTAAAGGCTTTAACCAGCAAGGAAAAGAGCGCTCGACTTGAAGCGGCTCGCAAAATATGTGAGCTTAGCCGATTTGCTCGTCATGCAGTTTTCGTAATCAAGAACGCATCTCTTGATGCCAGCGACACCGAACAGCAACAGGCAAAGGAGGCATCAGAGGTCTTTGAGAATATTCAGAAGGACGCGATTCCCGTATTGAATGATTCCCTAAAACATAACAGGGCTGTCAGACTCGATGCGGCAATGGCATTGGGATTTCTTCTTCCACAGCCCATTGCCGTCGCTCATTCCGAAAAAGAAACGTTGGTAGTCGGCGATACAATTGAATTGGACGGGAGCGCCTCAACTGACCCATTAGGAAGCCCTTGAAATTCCAATGGATACAGACTCAGAAGGAGTCGTCAATGGGGTTGCCGATATCGAATGCGAAAAGCCAGTTCAAAATTGAATCCCCCGGCCACTATGAGTTTGTGCTTCACGTATACGCGAGCGACAGCGTGGTTGACCGAGAAGCAACGGACTCACTGGAATTTGATGTGATAGCGCCTTCCACGCCAGTCGATAAATTCTAAAAGCCGCCGATTGTTTCGGAAAGGGCTATTGCGTGTTTTTCCAAGCCAGTCTGGAGAGTTTTCGTGACCAAGCAGCAACCGAAGTGGCTTCCGTCGGTGAGAACGCTGCCAAACCCCGCAAACCGTATGTATAAGTGTCGAGGGCGTAGGCGAATTTACCGATTCGTATTCGATTCCGTCGTGTCATCGCCCCGACGTTTGGAAAGGCCATGTCCAAGAGCATTTGGGGCAACTTTATCAATGAGTCTGGCAATCTCTTTCAAGACATTATTTACAGCAGCAAGCGACTTTACATTAGGATAAGTATTTGCGCATTCAACAATTTGATGCTTCAGAATCTGGACATTCTTTCCGCCCTGAACAATTTTCAATGTTTCGTATGACCCGTCGTAGTCGGAAAATTTCGCGCGTCCAGTCCGCACCATCTCCTGAGTAATATCGTTCTCGACGCTTTCCATCATTTGACATAAATCAGTATCATGAACGATTTTGGAGAGCCGTTCAATCTCTTCCTTTTCGAAAGTCGCCTCCTTGACGATAGACCATTGCTTTCCCTTACCATTATAGACCGAAATGATGATTTTACCAGACTCCCGCAACTCCATCTTTATTGCGGATGAATTTGCCATTGCCAAAACACCATCGCAGAATTCATATGTCAGAAGGCTGTCCCCTTGAGCTTCGGCAACAGGGTTGACATGCAGAATATTAGACTTGATGTACATGTCCAACTTGTTCTTATTACTCCGCAATGGATTATAAGTCCAAACCTGAAGGTCGTAGGGGCAGGATGACTCGAACGATTCACGCCATTGTTTCTTTCCATCCATCATATCAACAACATCACCGTTCAGGTCTATCGTATATAGCGTCTCTTTGTCTTTCTCGATTATTCGTATATTGGGTAAAAACGAAGCTTGTAGGTGGTCATAAATCGTCGTTGTACCCAATTTTGCCGTTTTCCCATTCTGTGTAAGCCGAATCGTTCCCAAAAACTCGCCTTTTATGTCAGAAAACTTGAGCGCCTCGGACATTTCGTTTTTTATCTCAATTACAATATGGGGAAATTGGGTCTTCGAGAGCGTATCGTCGATTTTTATCGTTAAAGAGAATGCCACAGTCTTGCCAATGAGTTCTGAGTGAGCATCTGTTTCACGCTCATTCGATGTGCTGGAATGGTCGCATCCACAAAGGACAGCGAGGCAAAGCATAAGAACTATGGGAAGCCCGCTGATAAATTTCATTTCAATAGCGTATCGCCAAATTGTTAAATCACAAGAGGGCTGTGGAAGCTGGCGGTCAGAGCTTACAGCCGTCCCTTACTCTTCAAATCTTTGAACGCCGCCTCCATGAACGACTCAAAGAACAATTTCAAGATAAGGCTTTGTGATTCGCCGTAATTGTCCTTGAACGAACCAAGCCGGATGATGTTTCCCGTATCCCGAAACACCGGCGCAATGGCCATGCAATCCTGCCCATCAATTGCGCGGCCACTGATAATGACGACTTCTTGCCGTAAAGGGTCCGTCCTTGGCTGTACGTCCACTTGTCGCGACAGCCACGCTTCCGTCGTTAGAAATCCGGCCAGCGGACAGAACTTCTCCGAATAACAACGAGCGCCCAAGTCTTTGAAAAGTTTGTGCTTGGCGTCGGCATCATCAAGCGGCACGTTGAGGCCGAAGACTCTTATGGCGTGGGGCTGGCCTTCGCCTTCTTGCCCTGTCACAACAAATCTCGGTAGCAGGCTGACCGGCTTCATTTCCGCAACGAGCTTCTCCGTGAATTCGATTTCTTGCGCAAGCAGGCGACGGAATTCTTGTTCGGAAATGACGTTTGCTTTCGCCATACCACGGGACTCCCCAACGTGCCAACGACCGGAGAATAGTGTGAGGTGCGGTGAAGCCAAGCCCTCTTCATGAAAATTGCGCAGACGTGTTTCGATTGCCGGAGCAGCGCATTAAGGATAGCGTATTCGGAATGGAAGCAATTCGCATAGAGTTTTGAACCCGCGCTGGCCGACCTCCTTCATGCCAATCGAGTGTACCGCGCTCACGCCTTCTTTGGACGAATGGATAAGGTCGTCGCAATTTTCTTGGTTGCGTTTTCCATCTATTCGACCGTGGCCGGTGGATTTGGTTGGTGGACGTGCTGTTTCCAGTAGCGGCGATTCTGGAATGGTTCGATTTGTTGTCGATTTCACCATTGCAAGTGTACGTGGGCTTCAAGAGCAATCCGAAGTTTAGGGAAAAATACTCACTGGAGTTTTGCGACGAAGGAATTGCTTTTAAGACGGCAAGTATTGATTCGAAACTCAAGTGGAGCCACTATAACAAGACACTCGAAAGCAAGAGGTTTTTCCTTCTTGTCTACGGACGCAACATGTATATGACCATTCCAAAATCAGCCTTTGCCAGCGGTGACGATATTGGGAAGTTCCGGCTCCTGATTGAGAAGTTGATTCCCTCGCGGCAATGACGTTTGCAGGGCGATTTTCATTGACGTTAGAGTGTACCGGCCACTATCCTTCATTCTGCGCCGGGGGATGCTTGGAACATGAAGACTTGGCTTATCCTATTTGTTATCGTTCGTTCCACCGTCGCCCTTTGCATCGAACTACCCGATGAATCCGTAATGACACCGCTCGTCAAGGATTTGAAAAGTGAAAAGCCCGAAGTCCGCGAACAAGCCGCCGCCGCCCTCCGCAAAATAGCCGCATCCAATCAGAAGGTCGTTGAACAAGCAGGAGAATATTGGAAAGAAAAGGTGGCGCTCATTAAGTCGGGAATGACTCGTGAGGAAATTTTCAGGATTGTCCGACCACGCTCTGTTTCATCCTTACACAAAGGTTCAGACAGTTCAGTTTATACGCTGGATTACCATTGGGAGATGATATTTGTCTTCCCCTATTCAGAATCAGACCGTCGAGAACCGGTCATTGTAAACAGAAAAGAAATGTTTGTTTGGGTAATGCCGCCGAAGACATTCACTGGTATTTGGACGTGGTGGTATGCCAACGGCCAAAAGGCATCAGAGAGTGAGTATAAAGAAGGCAGACGCGATGGATTGCTCCTCAGCTATGATGACGACGGGAATAAATCGCATGAGCAGCAGTATGCAAATGACCAATTCAACGGATATTATTTAACTTGGCACAAGAATGGGCAAAAACATTGTTCTGGTCAATTTTCAAATGGGAAAAAGGATGGAACGTGGACGTGGTGGTCCGCCAATGGAAGCAAGGTCGGCGAGACGAGTTTCAAGGATGACGTTTTTGACGGTCCCGATTTGAGTTGGTTTGAAGACGGCAAGCATCAGTACGAAGCCACTTACAAAGACGGGAAGCTCGTTGGGCTGGAATCCGCTTGGGGTGAAAGTGGCAAGTAACTGTATGAACGCCAGCACGGGAGTGGCTTATGAGTATTCGATTCGCGTTGTTGTGCATCATTTTTCATTCCGCTGTTGGCCTTTGCATCGACCATCCCGATGAATCCGCAATGGACCCGCTCGTCAACGACCTGAAAAGTGAAAAATCCGAAGTACGCGAAACAGCAGCCGTTGCTCTTCGAAAGATAGCTGCCACAAATCAGAAGGCAGTTGAGCAGGCCGGGGAGTATTGGAAATCCAAAGTGGCTCTCATTAAGACCGGAATGGCCAAAGCGGAAGTCCATAAGATATTGCCACCGTGTCCTTCGCAACCGCAAATCGGCAGCAAGGGTAGCGGGCAGACTCATAATGAATATTACTGGCTGGACTGCCATTGGGAAGTAACAGTCGCTTACGTCAATCCTGATTTAGTCCACCCATCGCCGCCTGTCCTAAGTAAGCGAGAACTGAACGTATGGGTCGCGCCGCCTGCAAAATTTACGGGCAAATGGACGTGTTGGTACGCGAACGGAGAAAGAGCATTCGATATTGATTACAATGACGGAAAATACGATGGATTATATATTTGTTACCATGACAACGGCCAGAAATGCTTTGAGCAGCAATATGGTCAAACCATTGGCTATGACAGAGGCTGGCACGAAAATGGGAAAAAGAGCTATGAAGGAGTTTACAAAGACGGCAAGCAAGACGGAACTTGGACACATTGGTACGCTGATGGCAGCAAGCAGAGCGAAAAGACCTTTAAGAACGGCGTTGCGGACGGACCTGATTTGAGTTGGTACGAAGATGGCCAGCCCAAGAACGAATTCCATTACGAGAACGGAAAACGGGTAGGTCGCGAAGCCTCTTGGGACGAAAAAGGGAAACTACAATTCGAGCGTCAGCATGATTCTGATAAGTAGGCAATGATTCGACGCCACAGGTCCACGCAACCATGACTGATAATGCAAAACGGACCTTCTGGCGAATTCATCTCAGCACCGCGATACTTGCGATGCTTTGTGCCGGATGGATTTCGATGATGAATGCTCATGCTCCGCCGCCCGTTGGAACACGAGAGTCTTACGAATCCGAATTCAAATACGAGCTGGCCCGTGTGCGCTATGCCGTAGCATTGGAACAGCCACATTACGGATGGCCCGTTGTCTGCTACCAACCGAATGAACTGTGGATTAAATATCCCCAAGAGGAAGAAGGTGAAGAACGGCCTCTTTTATGGAATGCCCACGGATTCATTCTGGACTGTTGTGTTGCAATCGGTTTCTTATTGGCGCTTGTGGCAGTCGCAGAATTCATCATTCGCCGAGGCAAGGCCCGTAAGCACCGTCCGAAAAACAGCGACGTTCTCACTGCGGTATCCGGCACAAAGGCCGCGATAGGATTTAGCGAATGAAGAACAAGACTAAGAAGCAGTGGCTCGAACCCTGCTTGTGTGCGACTGCTATTCTATTTGCGTCAACAAGTCTTTGCGCTGATGCAAACAAACCGCAGTATCCGCTTTGGGACGGAAAGGAAACAATCGAGGCGTACTGTGAGCGCGCCGGTGTCAAACCAACGCTATCGCTCGATGTTGGCGGCGGCATAAAAATGGGAGTGCGCCTTATACCCGCAGGCGAGTTCCAGATGGGCAGCACCGAAGCCGAGCAGAAGGACCACGACGAAACGCGCCATAAAGTGAAACTCACCAAGCCATTTTATTTAGGAAAATGCGAAGTGACGCAGGCTCAGTACGAAAAAGTAATGGGCAAGAATCCAAGTAAGTTTAAGGGTGACGACAATCCTGTGGATACCGTATCGTGGAATGATGCACAGGAGTTCTGCAAAAGGGTTGGCACAACGTCCGGGCAGAAATTGCGTCTCCCAACGGAAGCTGAGTGGGAATTCGCCTGCCGAGCGGGAACCGAAACTTGCTTTTACACCGGCGATGACCAGAAAAGTTTGGAAGAGGCGGCGTGGTTCGATGATACCTCCGGTGAAACTACCCATCCAGTCGGCCTAAAGAAGCCAAATGCTTGGGGGCTGTACGATATGCACGGAAATGTCACGGAATGGTGCCAAGACCAATTAGTTCACAATTCAAAAGATGCCGCCGTTGACCCGGTTGGTGAAAAGAAGAATGGCGAGCCAGTGCTTCGTGGAGGCTCGTGGGATGACGAGTCGAAAGATTGCCGTTCAGCCCGTCGAGATAGTCGGCCAGAAAACTACCCAACGAAGTTCTACGGCTTCCGCGTGGTCGTAATACTGGCCGAGCACGTAGCCGATGAGAACAAAAAGAAGGATGGAAAGTGAATCCGACACCAACAAAATCGTCGGAAGGCATGGAGCGTAAATGGCTCCGTTTCCATCTATCCACGCTTCTGCTGCTGGCACTTTCGGTGTCACTATTTCTTGCAGTGAATATTCGACCCGACCAAACTATACCAGTGGGCGACGGTCGGTTTGCAGTGATATCAAGCGCCGGTTGGCCGTTCGAGTACCGCACAGAAATTGGTTTTCAACGCTTTGTTGGTTCGGGAATCACGCTGGACATCCCCGATAGCACCGGCCCCATTGTTGTCATGAAGAGTGCGATGGAACGCTACCGGCCTTTAATTGCCGACGCCGTACTTGCGCTTGTCGTCTTGATTGGATTGGTCGTGCTTTCTGAAGCAAGAATTCGCCGTCGTGAGGCGAAGAACGCATGACCGACACACGCAAGCGCCGCTTTTAGCAATTCCACCTCAGCCGGTCAATTATTTGAACATTTTCGTGAACGTGCTGTCGGCTTTAACGATTCTCCTGCTGCTGGCGATTCTACTTGAACGGTTTGTGCGGCCACATCACTTTCCAACTCCGTAATCCTTCAATTCGGTTACCAAGGTATCCGCAGCAGTTAAGGTTGTTTCGCTCTTAACAACGCCATCTAACGGCAACTCGGTCGAAATCCACATTTTGTGCTTTCTCACTTTACCTCCGTTGTCTAATTCATACTCGGTCCATTTGGTGTTTAGTGAACTACCCTTGACGACTAATTTATCTTCTCCGGTCGCGGTGGCCTTTGATTTTGCACTTTCGGAATATGTCTTGAAGTAATCGTATGGCTCATTGAGCTTTATTGTGTAGGAATCCTTTGTATCCTTTTGACCAGAAACGATTGTCACTACCTCTACGGTGACTTCTGTTGCCGTAACTTTTGTGACGATACGCTTTTGCGCCCATGCCACCGTCGCGCCACTCACTTTCCTCGTGATACTATACTCGGTCCAGTCTCCCTCCTTTGCTTTCTTAAATGGATTTTCCTCGGCGGCTTGTGAAGCTACGACCATGACTATTCCAACAGCGATTATAGTACGCCACATTTTCCGTTCCTCCCATTTTCTTGCTCCTGTCATTATACGCCGCTGTTGGCGATGATTTCAAGAAAAGGCGTGGAATAGAATTGTTCTCCCCGGCTATTGCCAAAATCAACCATTCAAGTCCGTCAGTGAAGCCTTGAAAAAGAGTGCATAGTCTCAGAGCCACGATAGACTACTCTGTGCTCACGCCGCTATGGAAACGGGGCTTTCTGCGATGAAATCACGCTTACTACATCTAAAATTGACCTGCTACGCCTCGCTCATCATCAATTTCACAGCCAACGCAGCCACAACCATCGTCACTGTTGCAGGAAATGGTGAAAACGGATTCTCTGGCGACGATGGACCGGCGACAAAGGCCGAATTGCATGAACCCGCTGGAATTGCCTTGGACGAAGCCGGGAACCTCTTCATTGCAGACATGCAAAATCACCGAATTCGCAGAGTTGATGCGAAGACACACATTATTACGACCTTTGCAGGCAACGGAAATGAAGGCTTTAGCGGAGATGGCGGCAAGGCCACAGCCGCATCGCTGTATGAACCCGGTGGCGTTGCTGTTGACAAGGACGGAAATCTGTTCATCGCAGATAGCCGTAACCATCGAATTCGGAAGGTGGACGGTAAGACCGGTATCATCACGACTGTTGTTGGGGATGGCTTCGGCGCACCACATGACGGACGTTTCGCAGGCGATGGTGGACCGGCAATAGCTGCTTCCCTGCACACTCCCATTCGTGTTAGCCTTGACAACAAGGGCAATCTCATTGTGGCCGACCTTTGGAACCATCGTATTCGTAAAGTGGACAAAGAAACAAACGTAATCAAGACCATCGCCGGAGACGGAAACGGAAAATTCGGTGGCGATGGTGGAAAGGCTCTTGCTGCTTCATTCAAATTTCCGAGCGCAATGTGTTTCGATGCCGATGGAAACATGTTTGTCGCCGACCAGCAGAATCACCGAATCCGCAAGATTACTGCAGATACTGGCATTGTTACAACCGTTGCGGGAAATGGACTCGACCGGCTTGCGGACCCAAATCGAAAACGCGACGATGCTCCGAAATACTCGGAGGATGGCATTGCCGCCACGGATTCAACAATTCCAGAGCCACTGGCAGTTGCGGTGGATAAGGCCGGAATCCTATATTTCACAGACCAAGCGCACACCGGACGAATTCGAAAGGTTGGACCGGACGGTAAAATCAGCACCGTAGCCGGTGGTGGGTTGGATGATGGCGAAGGGATAAATCCGACAAAGGCATCAATTCGCTTTGCCGCTGACATGGTAATTGATGCGAAAGGAAATATTTACATTCTTGAGACGGGTCGCTTTAGAGTCAGAGTTATTCGGCCTGACGTTGAGAAGGGCGATTTCTGAACAGATATTTGGACATCTGAGGGCCAGTATGCTAATCCTTGGGGTTCGCTGTCTTTTCTTTTATGAGAATTGGTTTCAATTCCTTTCCCTTTATTAGATTCTGAAAATAATCTGAAACATTCTTTGAAACAGCTTTTTCATTCTCAGCCAATTTCTTCTTGAGGATGTCAGCACCATCGGGAAACTCAATAAGTAACCGTGCGGCACTTTGGACCACCTCCTCCTCTGAGTCAGCGAGCACTCCGACCAAAAACGTTTTCGAATCTTCGCCTTGGTCACCATGAAGTACATGTGAAACGGCATCTTTATAACAACCCGTCTCCTTTCGGTGAGTCAATGCTTCTTTCAAATATTTAAACCCCGCTTTTCGGTCATGTTTCATAATAAACCCCAAGGCAGCATCTTGCAGCGCACAAGCCCAACGCCCCTGCTTTGGCTCGTACCAAGCTATTACGTCAGGCAACAATTCGGCGGTGCCATACCGTTCAATACAAGGAAGAATAGTCCAAGAATATATCCGCCTTGAACTCAAGCTTTTTCGAAAATCCGCTGTCAATTCCGGCAGTTCCTTATCCGGCAGCAATGAAAGTCCCGAATAATCAAAGTCCGGGTTGTCCTTGCGTAATTGCTCAAGAATAATTTGACGTGCTCTCACCGGGTTTAGAACGTAGTATCGCTTCAATACTTCGGCTTTAATCTGCAGAATGGTTTCTTTGTGCCTATCGGTTGGAAATGGGCGACTGATAAAGGATTCTATTGCCCGATTTAACCCGTCAGAAAACAATGCGGTCCAGTCAATTTTGGCCTGAAAAACGCGATTGCCCATATCTTCGGACGCCGTTTCAAGTGATTCTGCGAACCTCTTTTTCACGGCATCATCTATGGGCAGCTTCGAGTTGTACTGATTCAGGGCGAGAAATGATTGAAGAAATGCCTCACCGGCTTTCGTAGTAATAGCCGCTGCAAGCTGGCTCACATACTCACTCTGCCGCGAGTTATCAGCCGACCACGTGGTGAGATTCTGCATGTAGCTCTCGTCAACGGGAACGTCGGCATCGCTAAGATGTGTCTGAAGTAATTCGAGCCGCGATTTGACTGGCAGGCGGTTTATCGTTTCCCATGCGGCATCTTTGAGGGTGTGGTCCAACAAACCACATTCGCGGATTGCATTTCGAAGCTCTGCGGCGGTTGGAGCGGATGTGGTGATGCGCATCCACTTCCCGTCAATTTCCGATATCCCGAATTTGACGTGCGTTACAAGCCTGTCATCAACTAACTTGACCGTACATTGCCATTCGTCTCCGCCGCCTTGGTGAAACCCCGTCGCGGTGCCTTTAAGAACGGCACTCCCGTCATTTTGCACAGCATAGACGCCATGACCACGGTCTTCACGTTCCTTAGCAGGGCTTTCTTCATCTTGACCGGGACCGCTATGGACAGGTCCAACACGCTCCTTATAGGAAAATAGCTTATAGCTCCCATCCGGTGAAATCTCGATTTCCAAGCCTATTTCCGCACGACCGACAATCCCTTTGAACCGCCCGCACAGATTAAAACGAAGAGCAACGTTAGACGGCAAGCGTGTAAGAATCTCTCTGTCTGTCATTCCCTTTTTGGCATCTGCAATCCAAGTATCCCATGCAGCCGCTTTCTTGGCGTCCAAAAGCACTATTGTCTTTAGTTGCTTTTCGGCCTGCTCACGCTTATCGAAATCATTGTCCGTCAACAAGGCGAGTAATGATGCTGCAAGCTTTTCATCGTCGGCGGAAAGCGGCTCCGTCTTTGCCTCTTCGGACCATGCTGCGAAAGAGAGGCTGAGAAAAAGTAGAACGGCAATTCGTTTCATACTGTACCGGTTCCAACGGCCTCGGATTCAACACTTCTATACCAGACGTAGAAAGTTTCAATCTTTCTGATTATTTCCGACTACGTTCACCGACATTGCCATGCAGCAGTAGGACTTCGCTTACCGAGGAATCAAAGGGCTTACCGTAACGGGCAAACAAGGCGTGATGCGATTCTCTCACCGATGTATTTCCAAAACACGTCGCCGCCGCATTCTTCGCGTCGAAGCACTTTCGAATCTTTGCAGTGAATAAATACTGATTGAAATTTGCCAATTGGATTATCTTCTGAATATGTTTGGTAAATTTCGTTGTGCGGGATAGGAACGAGAGCGCGCAGTTTCAAAACGATGGAATCCAAGTTGTCTCGAACTGGAAATTTTCGAGTATCCCACAACTTCTGAATGCAAGCTCGCAGTGCCGCATGATGCAGGTCTTCGCTTGAGTGAGTAAAGAATCTAAAAAGTAAACCGGTTCGCGCAATGCCATCATTTGGAACGGAGGAAGGATAATCTTTATCGACCCGTTCGAGAATCTCTTTCAAAGCAAGCTCAAGGAATTCATCAGCAAAATCGCGCAAGGATATTGAAGTCCAATCAGTATTACCTGTAACGATGTGTGAAACCAAGGCGCACGTGGGCCAGTATCCCACGACAATCCAAAGGCGATTGCGCGCATCTTCCGTGAGCAGCAACTTCGCTTGTTCATCCAGTGCTGTTCGCAGGTCGCCCCACGGTACACCTTTCTTCGGAGTCAGGCTCTTGGTCAAGGCATTGAGCCTGTATTGCGACTTTGAGTTTCCCTCTTCCAGTATTTTGCATTTAATATGTTCGAGAAACTCATTTCGCTCCTCTATGGCAAGATGGAGTGCTGTTGCCAACAGAGGTGTCATCACGTGATTAGGAAACACCCCATGCTTTGCGTCCAGCGGTCCCAATTCACCACCCCATCCAATGTTGGTATCGGGCGGCGCATATCCGATGATGCTAAGAGTCCGCATATCTGCGCATCGTAAGCGGAGTAGCACCTTCGTCAACTTATGCCAACGGAAACGTGTGTCATGGATGCTTTCCAACAACGCTGCGGCAAAGAGGGACTACCGGAGAAAACTCACCGTTGAAAATGTCGCATTCACCGTGGAGAACGGGTTTGATTATCCAAGGTAAAGACACGTTTTCTGCGGGAGATTAGGATGGCATCCGGGCCGTTTTGAGTGATTTTTGAGCCGTTTTGAAAGGGAACGGGCTGTCTTGCGTGAAAGGCGTGCGGAATTGGCTGAAATCTCGATGAAATACTCTAACGCGCAGCCTTAACAACAACCCGAAAACCTTCGCTTTCATCGCATTCGTTGGGTTTTTGTTGTCTCATTCGGAACGCCGAGCGACTATATGTTGGATTGTCTTCCCAAGAGCCGCCGCGCATCAAATGGCTGACGCCCTGTGGAGGACGACCTTGTGGATTCTCTGCCCCAGACTTTCCATAATAGTCTTCACCGTACCAATCCTCGCACAATTGCCAAACGTTCCCGTGCATGTCGTAGAGTCCAAAGGCGTTTGGTTCCTTCTGACCGACGGGATGCGGATTGTTTTTACTATTGGCATCGAACCATCCAACGCGAGCCAAGTCTGTATACCCGTCGCCGGAATAATACGCGGTCGTCGTACCCGCCCGACAGGCGAACTCCCACTCGGCATTCGACGGCAACCGAGCCGTCTCGTTTGTTTGTTCGGACAACTTCTTGCAGTACGCCTGCGCATCGTTCCATGAAACCCGCTCAACTGGATTGTCTTTGCCTTTGAAGAAGCTTGGATTCGTACCCATTGTCTGCTGATATTGTTCCTGAGTTACATCGTACTTTCCCATGTAAAATGGCTTCTTCAATGTAACCGAATGAGCGGGCTTCTCGTCGTCGTATGCGCTTTGGAATCGCCAAATCGCCGCCTCATAGTCCGCTTTCGCTTTCTCCAGTCGCCGCGCGGAGTGCTGCCAATGCAGGCCGCTGAGCACACATCCACCGGCCGCGACCGTAGTCAATAACAACAGCCTCAGCGACAGTTGGGGGCGGCATCGCTTTCGAATGGCTCGAATGACGACGACAACCAGCATGACCAGCAACATTACACCGCTCGCCGACAGCAAAGCCTGCCCGAAGGCGATTTTCTTTTGAAATCCATCTTCATCAATCGGCTTTGGCTCCGGCGTCCCCATCACGAACTGGCCAGCGGGAATTAGAACCAGTTCCAGCTTTATATTATTGCCAAGGTCGAGTGTCTTCGCTGGCGGAAGATTCACGTGCTCGGCGTAATCAGCTACGGACTCTTGGCCGTCCCAAAGAGGATACGTGCGGTTGGCGGGCTGTTCACTGGCCAGGGCCGAGCCGCACAAGATGAGAACGATTGTCAATAAGCGCACGGATTTCGATTATAGGCGTTTGTGCCAGCATTGCCACATGGTCAACGCTCCTTGTCAGTCTTTTGAATCGCCCAATAATGCTCAATTTTTGCAACGGCCTCGGCAAGCGCCACGTCGGACATCTTATCTATTTTCTGTCCGGTAGGAGAAGTCCATTCCTTCACGCCAAAGCGCCCAAACGCTCGACCGGCATTCTCCTTTAAAAACGCGATATTTTCATTTCGTGACTGTGATTGCATTGCCGCCTCGTTTTACGTTTCTTCCGCTGGCTTTTTGTCGCACGAACAAAGTGCCAAGAGTGCGCAAGCGATAATGGAATTGGTCAGCGGCTTTAACATTCGTTTATCTCTTTCGTCGATTCATCCATTCAATAGCAGCGCCAAAGGCAAAAACTATTACAAGCCCAACACCGCAATCTGCATAAAGTGTGAACCCGTTGACGCCGAGCACCCACGCCGTCTGTGCGTCAATTGGCGGCTTAGCCCAATAATATTGCCTATACGTGATTGGCCAACCTTGGTTGAACCACACGACATCAACCGGAGTGCTTGCGGCTATGGGAACCTTGGAATTGGGAATCTGTATAGACAACTTGGGATGACAGGCAGGCTTGAATGGACCATCGCATTCGAAGGAAAGTAGGTTCATCCAAATCATTCCGCCAGCCAGAAACGTCATTGCGACGGCTGTAGCCAGATGAAACTGGAACCGAGGCTTGGCTCGCTCGCTCATTGCTGCTCTCGCTCTCGAACCTTCAGAACTTCAGTACACCATCGCGCAGATGCCTTGGTAATCTTTCCTTCAGGAGTCGTTGTCAACACTACTCTTGGAATGTACGCGTTCCCTTTCTTCAATTGGATGCATTCGTAAATGAAAGCCATTCGTCTGCCATACTTTTCAACGTGCATGGGATGGCAGGAACCGTAAAACCGCTTCCAATTGCGTCCATCACGGGTAACGAACCATGTAGTGGAACGCACCCGGCGTCCATCGGAAACCACCCTTCCTATTCCGTATTGGACCGCTTCTGACGGCCACCCATCGGGAACCTTCGCCTTCGCAACATAGAGGGCGTATTGCGATGGTGGAAGCATTTCTCGTAGCTCCTGAACAGAAAGTGTCTCGAACGCAGTCAGGTTTCCAATATTTGGGATGTCCACGTCTTCAAAGCGTGATTTCTCACTGAGGGCGTCTTGGCCTCGCAGCGTCCTATGCGTTTCTTGAATAGGGCGCGAAATCTCAAAGGATTCAAGTCCCCAACTGCCTTCCCGATTCGCTATCAAGACCGCGTGAACGACAGCGCTCTGCTTGCCAAATTTGGAAGTCAAATATTCACAATTCGCACGAACCTCATAGACCCCGTCCCCTCGATATTTGACAACATCTTCGTTTAGCGCACACCAATTGACCTTTCCATGAGCCTTTAGCTTGTGACCGGCCAATGTCTGACAGAACTTGAGTGCTTCAGGCTCTTTGTGTCTTGCCCACCCAAAATAGCTTTCAACAGGCTTCACATTCAAACGAAAAGTGCGCGCTAAGCGAAGCCGAATCTGAGCGGCATCCAGTTTTGTGTTAGGAAGTGCCTGTGCTGCCCTTCCGTCAGTGACTCGAAAAAGGCTCAGAAGAATGTGCTCCACCCTGACCGCTTTGTCTCCAAGCCATTCCGCTTCATAGCCCGCCCCGCTAAGAACCCGCTTCCCGCAACTCGTAAACGGCATGTTTTCTGGAACGACAGTTTCTCGTGAGCCGGGAACAAGGAGCTTCGCCAATCTACGGCGAACGGCCTTTACCCCGCCAAAGACATTCATTGCCCGCCGCGTCTTGCCGGAACCCTTGTGTAGAAGTCCTAACAAAATGTGCTCCGTCCCGATGCGATTATGGCGGAGCTTTCGTGCTTGGGCATTTGCAAAGGCAAAAACTGCCTTGGCATCTTCCCCGAACCTTTCATTCAGCGGCCTTGCTCGATTTCGGCCAAATGTTCTCTGCCGCATGAGTCTGCAAAATCCGGTGGAAGCCCGTTTCACTCTGCCACCGAGTGACATCATTAAATCCACGACTGGAGCGTAAGCGCACTTCCCGTTGATTATTTTTCGTTCATAGATGAATGCCGGAATCGTCTTGTGGACAGTCATATAGGTTGTCAGGCAAAAGCAGTAGAATTGCCGCCATTCTTTCCCGTTGGACATATACCAAAAATTGCTCTTTTCCATTGTCTGCGAGTCTTGAGAGATTTTGACGATTTCCGCAGGCCATCCAATGGGAATTTTCGCCGTTGGAAGAACGAGTGCAAAGTTCTGGTCTTTCAGTAATACCTGCAATCGTTTCACTGACAGACCGGCTAAGCCTCTTACTTTTGCTTCGCTATTCAGCAATTTCTCAAAGTGTGAAGTCATTGGCGTCGGGCCTCGCGTCGGTGGGTGATGTATTCGATTGCTCCACCGCAGCCCGCCATTACAGCGAGAGCCGTTAGTGCATTCAAAAGCAAGGCATGTGCAGCGGTAGAACGAAATAGCTCGCGGAGAATTTCTTGCGCCCGATGCTTATCAACATTAAACAGCCAATCGCTTTCGGGGGTTACATACTGGATTGAAATCGGAAATTCAGCTTCATCGAACTTTAAACTTACCGAGTGAACACCTTCCACCGAATATCGAACCGGCCAGCCAATCAACTTCCGATGAAACCGATGGCATTCAGAGGAATCTTTGACATCCAACAAGGACACCCTTTCTTGTGACGCTGCGGCGTTTAAGAGAGAAAATGATATAGCGACCGCCGACATCACCGCCTGCGTCCCTTTATGAACTCGCCATTTTGCAATATCGCCTTTACCAACTGAATTGAACAGGCGGCGTAATACTTGGTCTGCACACAACATAGTCATGACAGAAAAGAAAATGTCAGAGAGCAACCCGCCAATGAAATATTGACTGAGAAATTGGTGATTGTTCAAAGCTTCTCCAACATAGCGATAAGTTACCGGCCATCCTTCCGAATGCCAGCAATCTCCGTGTTCATCGAAGTTCAACAGTACATGATGCAGGTTGGACCAAAGCAATATTCCTACCAATGAGGAAACAATTGCAGCGCGAATCCAATTTGTGGACTCCCGTTCGTAGGTGTCGCGTTTACTTTGATAATATTGTTCACATGTCTCAGATACAGTCCAAAGCAAAATGAGCAAGAAACCAAGATTCAAGGCGAGAGCATAAACGTGCCACTCTTTAAATCCGTCCAATGTAATGACAGGCCAACCCCATTCCTCGATAAAGTACCCGGAGGTATCCCAATTATCAATGAAGCGGAGTAGCTTTCGTGGTGAAAGATTTAGCCATAACGAAACCCCTGCTACGAACATCATCAACACCGCCGTGCTCAGGTGGAACTGGAACCACCGTCGCTTTAGTATATCGGTCATTGCTCGTCCGCTTTCCAACGTTCCCTTCTCCGTGGCTCCACCCCGCCAAGACTCCAAGCGAAAGCACAACAGAAGATGACGGTCAGCCAGAATTCAGGTAGCCACGCGATACCCCACCAGCGTTCAGGGCGCTGACGAACCCACACCTTGGCGGTTTTGTCTTTGCTCCCCGTTACAATGCGACGGCCATCGAGAGAGAAGCCCGCATACTCGACATCGGCTGTGTGACCTTTTAAAACCGAAAGCTGTCGCCCGTCTTGTGCATCCCAAATTCGCGCCGTTGAGTCAGGACTCGACGTTACAATTGTCCTTTCATCTGGCGAGAAAAACGCTGTAGAAGCAGAGCCTTCGTGACCTACAAGACGAAACAGTTCGGTGCCAGTTGCGACATTCCAAATTCGGGGCGTGTCACCGGACGTAATTAGGCGTTGACCATTTGATGAGAACTCCACTGACGATACGGTCGCACCATCTTCGGTCTTCAAAACTGAACGTTGGAGACCGGTCTTTGCGTCGAAAAGAAATGCGCAATAATCGTCATAGTTGCTGAATGCGATTGTTTGCCCATTTGGTGTGATATCCGCACTTATTACAGACCTGAAATGCAATTCTATCGCCGTGCGCAGTTCGCCATTGCTCGCGTCCAAAATATGACAACAGAATTTATCGTTGCTGTTGTAAAAAAGGACGAGAATAAATCGGCTGTCCGGGAAGTATCGCACAAGTTCTACATGGTTGGAATCTTTGTCATGCTTCCAAAGTTGGGCACCATTTTCAGCATTCCAGACAATAAGGGAATCTCCGGTTGTGAAAATGTGCCGTCCATCGGGTGAAAATCCCGCTGATTCAACACCAAAATTATCCACGGGAAATGTGTACCGTTTCGTACCGGTTGCCACGTCCCACACGATTGCTGTATTGTCTTCGGCTGGCGTAACAAGGCACGAGCCATCAGGAGAAAATGATGAACGAGTGATTTCGGTCCTCGTATCCGTTTGAAATACATAACGTATCGCGCCGGTATCCGTTTCCCATAAGCGCGCCGTTCTATCATCACCTTTGGTCAGAATATGGTTTCCATCGGGTGAAAACGAAGCCGAACAAACCTCGTCAGTATGTCCGTATAGCGTTCGCTCTAAAACCCACGGCTCCCAATGATGCCAGAGCGTGGCTCCGCTGCCAATCAGCAAGATAGCAAGAATTAGCGTCCGCAATGAGAAGCGAAACCACCGGCGCTTCGGCTTGTCGCTCATGTTTGAATCATATCGCGTATCGACATGCTGGCAACACGACGACCCACGCCTATAATCGCGGCCATGCGTCTTGTGCCTATCTTCTTCTTGACCGTGGCTGGTTTATTGTCCGCTGGCGAAGTACCGGCAAATCCCGTTTATCCTCTTTGGGATAGCCATGAATCTGTTGCCGACTAACGGGGTGGCTGGCCATATGCGCTGGCAACCATTTTCGTCGTCGCAAGTCTTGTAAAACGTCAATTCCATGGTATGCCTTGTCAGGCAGAAAGGGGAAGCCGATGTCAGAACTTTACGCCATTCGTTCCAGAAAGCGATTTCCAGTTGAGTCCGTTGAAGAAGCCAAGGCAGAATGGGAAGCCTTCCGTGATGGTTCCCACGCAAGCGTTTCTGAAATTGGCAACGGTCTTGTTATCGTTGATGCTCATTACAGATTCGTGGCGCGTGTTTCCTACAATGGTCGAATTTGGTTCATCGGCGAAAGGGACGGGGGAGACTAATAACGCCAAAAATTGGTAGGAGGGCAATCAAAACGCCTGCGTGTTTCATAGGCGTTCTCCAGTTGAACCCGGCAACATTTTAAAAACAAACGGCACCATCGTTCCTACTGTTTTGAATCGGGTTTTCGTGGCGTTTCAGTTTTTGGCATTTCTGGTATTGCATTGACGGACTTAATCTTTTCACTCTTCAGAAGTCGGGAGCAGATGCACTCTAAAACGTCCAAACTGAACTGATTGTTATGTGGCTTTGTCGTTCCGTCAGGCGTGCCAAATGCGCTTGATTGAACTTTTATAGAATCCTTGGAAATGAAAATTGCCAGAGTGAATGGCCTATTTTGATTTTTGGCCTTCGGGGACAAGTAACACAAGAATACAGCATCTTGTGAAGAATCTTCCTTAGCCGTCTCGGAAACCTCGTATTCAATCTCGGAACAGAACTCTTTCACATCTTTAACGATGTCCTCCAAAGTCCCGACTATTGCAGTGTTGCCCTGACAAATAATGCTAATCTTTAAAGGCGCATCGTCGTATTTCTTATTCTTGATAGTTTCAGCATCAATAGGACGCACTTGCAATTCGGCTCCGAAACTTGCAACGCACCACAGTGGAAAAATCAACAGTGATAGTCTCATGGGCATGGTTCTCCTTAGATTTCGCGTCCCGATTCTACCCACTTCCACACTCCATTCAATACCGGCGCTTGAGCTTTGTTACTCAAGCCGAATCCTGCCGAATCCTCCCGTCAGATGGCAAAACTGGCGAAAGATTTTAATCTGTCTGATTGCCAGACCATCCCTTTGCGGATAGCGAACGAGCCGTCTAAAGCACTTGTCTTTCGTCGGACTTGCGGCAGTTTATAGTTCACTGTTGCTGCGACGTTGCCAAAAACGAGACGGCCTCAGAACAGGGAGCTGTCGATGATTCGTCAGAGATTCTTTCTCACGTTTTATGTTTGTTTGCTGATTGAAATGTCTCACGCCATTTTTTCTATCTCCGACGTTCGTTGCGGTGAAGCCAAGAACGATGAACCGGTAATAACAAAATCCGATGATTCTTTTGGTATGTGGCTTGAGCAAGCATTGACAGACAATTTAGGGCAAGCGTGGATTTGCTACAAAAAGGAGAATGACAAGCGAACAATCTCTTTTGATGGACGGCAAATGGCTGGTGTAGAGAAACTACTCGAAGCCATAAGAGAGCGTGCAAACGATGAAAGGAACGCAGGGCGCGATTTGAAGATGACCATAATTTCTAACATTGACGCTACAGATGATGAAATCACAAATCTCTCGAAGGCGGTACTTGGCGCTGGCTCCAAAACCTGCACTCCGATTAGTTCAACCTTGGGAGTTTGCATCAAGGCACGAATTTGGGGCGAGACTAAAGGTTATGGGGTTCAAACAAGTTTTGTAGAGTGGTCATTTAGTAATTTTACGTTGAATCCGATAGAAATTCCGAGCGATGGGTATCTGAAATATTTCGTTAAGCTTCGCCTTGAGGGGGATGACGGTTCGGTGCTCGCACGTGGAGTAGAAATTGGAAGGCGTCCATTCGGTGTCGAGGTCCAGACCATTCTGCCGGGGCAGACGATAAGGTGTCTTGTCAACCCGTTTATGGCGGGGAAACTCGATGCACCTCTTCCCTCGAAATCGTATAAAGTAAGTTTCGAATACAACGCGGGTTACGCAATCAATGTCCGAGAAAAACTAATACCACTTTTGAATGCCGCGAAGGTAACACCTATAGAATTGACTGTTAAAGACATAACAACGTCAGCACGCGAAAAACTGAATAAATTGAACGAGAACATTAAAGCGCTCGACGAGAAGTCTCAACAAGAAATTGAAGCGCTCAGGAAATTATCAATTGAAGAGTTGGCGAAGCGCAGACAAGGGGAACAAAAACCCACGGAGCGATTCGTAATTGTTGGACTTATCTTGACAAAAGTAAAAGCCGGAACATCACAATCCGAAGTACGGGCATTGATAGGCCAACCTGAGTTACAGAAAAGCGAATGCGACTATTACACTTGGAGTGGGCGTAATGAGATTCCAACAGATGGGACCGACTACTTGGAAGTTATCTACAAAGGCGAAAAATATCTTCGGACGGAATCGCATAGCGACTCTGTAAAATACTGAGAAATGCCGAGGCAAAAACGTCGATTTGGGTCATGGTTTGTTCGGCGGCTGTAAGTTTTCACCCTTTTTCACTGCTTCCGTAGGCTCTATTGAAATTACCTTATTGTTCTCGAAATGAATCCGAACGCCGGTCAGAACATAGGGGCTAATTACGTGAACAATTGGCCCCTGAAAGTAGTCGGTGCCCTCTGTTGTGGACGTAGGCTCACCAAGAAGTTTCCGCACATCTGGCCGCGATTTGCCGAGCGAGATTCGGCTTCCAAGTATACCGAAAATTACCATCTGCATTATTTCGTTCTTTTCTGACTGCCGTAGAGCAATTAGCTCTTCATCACTTTGGGTTTTTAACTTTTCGGCCTTTTCATTCATTTCCGCACTCGCTTCCAGAGCAATGCCAACCTCGTGGAAGACGGCACCAAGCGACAACTGGTCTGCCTTCATGACAGTACCATTTTCTTGAATCTGCGCTTTCAAATTATCTTCGTTGATATGCGCTCGTATCTTGTACACAGCAGGCTCGCCAGCATTTTTTCTTTACGTCCACAAAATCATCATACTTGGTGTCTGCGGGCCAAACGTTGAGAGCTTTCCGCACGACTTCCGGCATCACGTCAAACGGAACCTTGTGGCTGTCTTCATCACGCAATTTGCCACTGAACGAATAGCTTACGTCGAATTCATCGTTCCATTTATCTTTGAGTGTAATCTTATATCGGTAGTCGGAATGGTTGGCGGCGGGAAAGACGATGGAAGCCCAAATGTCTGTATTCCGCTTTGCCTTAACTTTGAGGATGGTCGCCGTTGGATATCGTTTCTTTAGTTTTGTTAGTATTTCATCCGTCAGTTCATTGGCGTGCTCTTTGAAACGTTGTTCGTCCGCGTCATGAAAAAGGTCGAAAGCATTGCCGATAGCAGTCGAGGTTATTGCTTGTTCTTCGGCAGTTGTGACAGCATTCGCCTCGACAATGGACTTCAAATCTTCATCCGAAAGCAGGTCAGGCCGAATTGCGTGGATACTTCGAGCGATGAGCGAAATTCGGTCCTTTAGCAGACGTTCCAAGAGTTCTGGTGGACCGGTGAAACTAACGCCGGTGTCGTATTTCCTCATCGAATCCGGCGTGTGTAGGTCGAAAAATTTTACGAGCGCAGGTAGGGAAGCATATGCAGCGCGAAATGAAGGGTCAGTGAGACCGCGCAGGCATAACGGTAAGACTTTCTGAAGAGACGCATATTTGGTTGCCTGTAACAACGATACGTACCGCACTTCTGCCTTGGAATTGACGGCACTGGCGTTTAGCAAGTCAAGCTGTTCCTCCGCAGTAATATTAAGACTGTACATGTTTCTAAGAGGGGCGTATTGCTTTTCATTTCCAAAATCCTTGAGCCGCCATTCTTCTGAATAGGTCGAACTCATTTTTTGATTTGTCTGGCCAGTCCAGCCGTTCGACTCTTTCTGCCGATTTTGATTGTGAGTTTGGGCCTTCAACCAAAAGCGACTCCTCGGATGCCAAGACTTTGACACACAGAAATACAATAAGCGGTAAGAGCCACAGAGTCGAACGCACGGTTATCCCCTGACGTTTTAGTCCCGATAACAAAGACTCGTTTATCAAAGAGGACTTCAACAAAATCCTATAAGGTGCTATCGGCGACGGTGCGCTATGGCCGACTGCTACGAACGAGTCAATGAGCGTCCGCAATCGTTCGTTAGCGATATACTGAACCACAGCATTTCCAAGTCGGTTTTTCAGTCTCTTCGATTACGGTTTTGACGGCTTCTCGAACCGACTTGTCCTTGTGTTCTAATAGCGCCTTCATTGACGCAAGAAATTCTGATGACTGAGGAGCAAGCGGCTTAAGAATTACTTCCATCCCCTCAATATCGGCCAAAGCGTTGATACATGCCCTGACTACGATGCAGTTTTCATTTTTTCAGATGGGCTGACAGCTTTGTCCTGAACGCCTTGCCAAACTCCCTCAGCATGGCCGCATACAATTCGGGCCTGTCGTCCTCAGTTATCGACTTCAATTTTTCGATTATTGCGTCAAATGCCGCATCTCCAATTGTGGCCAATGCTCTTCTTGCATTTTGGTTGATGTAACCGTGGCCATCCTTGGCGGCAAGCTCAAGCAGTTTTTGAATTGCAGGCTCGGCTTTTGAACCAATTTCAGCAAGAGCATTGATTGCCAACATACGTTGAAGAGCTTCTTCGCTATCGAGTTGAGCAATCCAACTCGCCAAGCTTTTTACATCAACTTTCTCATCGTTTTCAACTTTGTTTGCGGCGTGGGCGCAGGATAGGCAAAGCAATGGAGTGGCAAAGAGAAGTAGCAGAGTCCGAACCATGCCACAAGCATCACAATTCTCGCGAAAAAAACAACGTGAATTATCGCCGACGCTCCTCCCGTCCAATTTAGTGCATTGAGCCGTGATGCAATGTTTGAGGCTCACGCATTTGGGCCATCAACTGACTTGAAACAAAGAAGAAGGCGATGTTGTCTTGGATTGAAAAGCGGCTATGCTCTCAATCGTTTATAGAGGCCAAATTTTATGCGCCGCCTTGTGACAGCCTTCATACTATTGAATGCACTGAGCGGCTGCACGCCGAAGGACGAACAATCGACAGAATCTGACCAGCAAGGCACCCCTGCTCCCGTGAAAACATCTATCAAGGACTACTTCCGACCGGATTCGCAAGTTTTTAGACCACCCGGTTGGTCCGTCGCGATGAGGAAGCCGGGGGATAACCAAAAGGATTTCACAAGCGCGTTTGAAAAGGCAAAGGATGGATGCTTCGCTAAGGACTTGAAACTTTCGAAAAACTGTTGGACCGAAGCCCTTGTCCAAAAGATTACATTTATGACGGGTCTTTGGCCCATGCAATTTCAAACAGGAACATCGATATTTCGAATTTACCCTGAAATTAACTACGCAAAAGAGTCTGGCCAGTACACCTGTATTATTCTAAAGGTCGATGGTGAAAATTTGTCAGAGGATGACTTGCGGGACGCCTTCTCGAACGCGGATTCTAAACTGCGAATTGTGGAACGTTCGATTTCCTCCGGGCAATGGCCCCGAAAAAGGGTGCGCTAATTCGGGGCTGAAAGCTATTGTTGTTCGATAAGAGGTGTCTATGAAGTTCTACTATTTTGCGCCAATATTCGCCATTATAAGCATCTGCCAGTTTCACCCAATAGTGCGCGCCGATGAACTTGTCGCTGCGGGTGAGACATTCCTCAAAGACTTGAAACCTTTGCCAGAGGGCTATGCCAAGACCTTGTATACGGAAATGTTCTTCGGTGATTTTTATCGCGTTGGTTGCGGCACAGAGTCGCTTACGGTACGCAAACGAAATGGCGAACTTGTTTATGACTGCGAAGAGGTTACGAGCTTTCATGTTAAAAATGTTCGCGACGACACCTTCTCTTCGACTGTTACAACTACGAAATCAACTTTGGACACTCATTTCCATCCCCAAGAGATATCGGTTGAGGAAGTAATGAAAGCCGATTCTGGCCGAATAGAACGTTCAACTTACACAATCACTATTGGCTCTCATGAGTTGACGCTAACGACTAAGAAAAATGGCGAGGCAACGGCTAAGAAAATTCCGCTCAAGTCTGAATTCATTGCTTACAATCTTGAGTGGATATTTCAGGTGGCTGGCAAGCCAGCAGTGGACTCGTTCTTGCTTAATGAACTCGAACCGCAAACGGGTGAGGTTGTTCCGCGCAAGTGTTTAATCACGCCGACAAAGGTAGGTTACACAATTAAAGCCGGTCTATTACGCACTAAAGATACGATGCTTTACGTGTTCAAAGACGATACATTGGTTTTTTTTGGACTCGAATTTCCGGCCATTCTTGAACGAGTTATTACAAAGGAACATTTGGAAAAAATCAAAGACGATGTGGTAGCGGGCAAGCAGCTAACAAACGATGAACGGCAAGTGATTATCGAAGAACTCAAAGAAGCAGTCATCCCGCCGCCGTGAATGCCAGACCTACCGTTCCCATCTTGCTCGCGCCATTTAGGACTTCGGCAACTTCACCTTCGCAAACGCCTCATTCACCCCACGCCGCACACGATTCAAATACTTCTGCGTTGTGCCTAACCCGCTGTGGCCAAGGGCAAGCCTGATTGCCTCAACGGACGCCCCTTGAGAATCCGCTTCGCACGCAAAGAAATGGCGCAGTGAATGTGGACTGCCCTGTAAATCAGCTTTCTTCGCCAGCTTCTTGAACCGCTCATAAGTGCTCGAAACAGACAGCCGTTTGTCAGCAGCCATCGCATTGATTGGCTTGGCGCGTGCAATGGCGGCAAACAACGGTGCCTTCTCGCTCAATTCATCCTGCCGCCGTGAAAGATAATTCAACACCACCGCCCACACGTCAGCCGAGACATGCACTTCCCGTTCTTTCTGGCCCTTTCCAAAAACCCGCAGCGCCTTCCAATCCTTTTCGTCGGCCTCATGCACATCGCCTACTGAAAGCCCGCAGATTTCCGAAATGCGTAAGCCAGTCGCAGCCATCAACAAAAACATCGCCCGGTCCCGCAAAGCCGCCATAGAGTGTCCGCCAGCCTTCTCAAAGAGCGCCTTAATCCCTTCGGCAGTCAATCCACGCGGCTTTCCGGCAAGAGGGCACGGCGGCACATCCACATATTGCAATGGGTCTGTTTGCAATTCACGCTCACGCACCAGAAATGCAAAGAACGCTTTGATGATGACCACTTTCCGGTGAATCGTCGAAGGCTTCAAATTCTGGCGGCGACATGATTCAATAAACGTCCGCAGGTCATTCGCGGTGACGTTGTGGCTTGGCTTATTGACCCACAGCAGGAAGTTCCGCACTTCGGAGCCGTAGACCCGCTGCGTGCCCTCTGGTCGGCCAAGGATGAACGACGCAACAAGCGCATCATCATTCCGCGTCTTCTGGATGATTCGTAGTGCGGCGCTCATGCCAGTGTTCTCCCCGACAGCTTGAGGCCGTGGTATTTGCGCAGATGTTCAATCCCTAAAGGCGTCAAACAGCGCCCACGGCCTGTCTTTGCAATCAAGCCCCGGTGCATCAAGAATGGCTCAACAGTCTCCTCCAGCGCACGGCAATCCTCGCCGACCAGTGATGCCAGTGTGTTCAGACCCACCGGCTGGCCAAGATTGTTTGAGAGAATTTTCAGCACTTCGACATCCAAGCGCGCCAAACCGATAGGGTCGATGCAAAGTGATTCAAATGCTGATTCACAAATGGCCATGCTGACCGTCAACTTTCCTTTCTGACACGCGATATCCCGAATCTGCTCACACAGCGCCACGATTTTTCTTGGAACGCCACGGCCACGCTCGGCAATTAAAGCGGCAGGCTTAGCACCACACTTCAGACCGAATTTTGTGAACACTTGCCGTGCAATTTTGGCAGAGTCGTGCTGGTCATAGGGTTCAAGACGGAGATTCAGCCGCAGACGGTCACGAAGCGAAGTGGTCAAATCCCCCGGACGGTTGGACGCCATAATTAAAGTGAAAGCGGGCACCCATTCGCGTGTTGGCGTCATCAAGCCGGTAATTGGATTGCGCTGGATGGATTCAAGAACACGGTCTTCGACCGCGCCATATAAAAGCTCTTGGGAATGTCTCGCCAGTCTGTGAGCTTCGTCGATGAGTAAAACGGATGGCTTGATTGGACCGACAGGATTGCCCTTCGAGTCGTATCCGTGGTCATCCAGTTTCGAGAGCAGCCCCTTTACGTCGGATGAATCTTCAAGTGACTCCGCTGTCGTCGAAACGAAATTCACCTGCATTTCAACGGCAATCAAACGGGCAAGGCTCGTCTTTCCTAAACCAGCACCGCCCGTGAGAAGCGTATGGGGAAACGGAGCATTTCTTTTTTGGGATGCTTGTGCCGTTGTTCGAATAAGGCTCTTCAGGTGACCTTGGCCGACAAATTCATTGAGTGTGTCTGGCCGAATGTTATTTAATGATTCGTTCGATTCTAATACGCCCATTTCAATTTATTTCCTATCATGGACCAACTGCATCATCGTCAAACTTCCCCATTTTTAGAGGGAATTCTGGCAGATTTTCGAAGATGTATTGTCTTTAAAATTCCAACGATATTTTGGATTTGTCTATAATCTTGAGCGCTTTTGACGATGGTATGAAAGGAGAGATTTAATATGAATGAACAACTTATTATTGAGCCTGCGGAAGCTGTAGAAATTCGTTTAGAACGCCTTTACTCGGTGTTGCTTTGGAATGATATGCACCTGTTTAGCGAAGCCCTCCATGCCGTGCAGACTGTCTTTCCGCACTTAGAGTTTATCGACGTTTTGACAATAGTGCTGGTTGCGCATCGTCACGGCGTGGCGGTTTGTCAGAAGGGGCTGTCGTTTGAAGTTGCAGAATACCGGAGAGATGGATTGCGCAGTTTTGGCTTCATGGCGACTTTAGTGCCGTCCGAATGAGCACGTAGGTTCACACCACTTTTAGGGGGATACACAAATGGCAAAACGATTGACCGCAAAAGTCATCAACAAAATCCGCGCATTGCACCGGGATGGACTTACCGGGTTTGCTATTGCAAAGCGCGTGAAGAAATCAAGACCGAGCATCTACAAGGTTATTCATTCACTTAAAGGAGCCGCGCCCAAGAAACATGCCTCATCCAGCAACGGCGCTAAACTCCAAACGGCAATCCACACGGTCGTTGAAAGGGAAGTGCGGGTTCGACTCAAGCAAATCCGCGAGCGAGTTCTCAAGGCGTTCTCCGTGTAAGCGGTTAGGCGTCCGGTCGTTTGACGAAGGGCGCACTTATCCAACGAGGGCGTCCACCGCTTTCCGAATTCGGCGCAATAATTCCAAAGTACACCCGCGCAAACGACGATTTATCAATTCCACTTCTTCCCGCGCACGGTCGTCCTGCCGACTTCGAGATTCTGGAAAATCTACGAGGGACGGAAGGTCCACTTTTAGGCCGCGAGCAAGCTGTTCAAGCGTGGTCAGGCTTGGCGCGTGCACACAGCGTTCCAAGCCGCTGATATAGTGAGCGTGAAGACCCGAACGCGATGCAAGCGCCTCTTGTGACAGGCCCTGTTCCATTCTCAAGTTGTGAAGTCTGGTAGCAAAACGACGAACCACTGTGTCGGCGTGCACTGGTGCTCTCCTTTGTTGGAAAGCTGCAAGTCTCGCACACTCAGCGTATTGACGTTCACCAGTATACGTCCTATGATGTACGTGTATGGACGTACTAATAGCGAGCGAGATTTGAGGGATATGACATGTCTTTGGAAGGATGGAACCTCGAAATTATCGAAGGACGGAGCCGCACAAAAAAGGTTGGCGTGCAATATGGGAGTCTTGGCAGCAGCAGCAACGCAACGATGGTTCTTGATGAATCAGGAGTTCAGAAATTTCATTGCGTCATTTGCGCCGACCCCAATGGAATTGCGATTCGGGATGAATGCAAAGGCGGGTTAAAGGTAAACGGAAACAGCGTCCAAAAATCTCTCATCAAATCCGGCGATGTCATCGAAATTGGCGAATGCAAACTGCGCGTTCAAAGTCAATCCGCCGCGAGGCAATCGGCACCGCTGCCGCAAAGTGAATTTGCAACGGAGGACGCCGACTCACCGCCTGAACTCGAAGCCCCGAACGACGCGGAGGTCTACTGGTTTCGGCGCAACGGCATCAAGATGGGGCCGGTGCTGCTCAGCACTTTGAAGCGCCTCGTTGCGGCCCAAACGCTAACGCTCGGTGATTTTGTTTGCGCGGACGGCGCTACGGCTTGGGTTCCCGTATCGCAAGCCTTTGGCAATTCAGAAATCTCAATAGCCCCGCCAACGGCTCCACCGGCGCAACGAAGTGCTGCGTCTACTGTCCAGTCCGCTACGCCGCAAACCAAAGGATTGCCGCAAAGGATTCCGGTGTGGAAACGGGTGCCGGTCATCATCGCGTTCTTGATACTTGCGCCAGTCGCATACCTCAGTTGGCTACGCTGGCATGAATCCAGCAATGTCCATAACGAAGGCTCCGTGGAATCCGAAGATGACATGACATTCGGAAACTACTTCGCAGCGCATTCAGCGGGCATGTCATCTGAAGATTCATCGGCAACCACATTCTGGCTGGCGGAAAAAGGATTACTGAACAAGCGGATGAAAAGCCATCCCAACGAAGCCGCCGACCTTCGTATGCAATGCAGTCATTGAATGGAGACGAACGATGGCGACCGAGTATTGTCTTGAAATTCTAAACAGCGGTCCCGTTCAAGGAAAGCGCTTCCAGATTCCGGTCGACGGCGGCACCATCGGGCGGCACTCTCGATGTTCAGTAGTGCTCGATGGTTTACTTGTAGAGGATTTTCATGCGCAGCTTTACTTTGATGGCGGGCAACCTTGCATATTGGACTTGGCTTCGGCTGCGGGAACCGTCGTGAACGATAAGCCAGCACAGAATGTCAAGCTTACTGCTGGCGACCGAATCAAAATTGACGCGCATGAATTTCTCATCACGTCGAACGGTTCACCTGCCGCGCCCTTGAATGCCTCTCCAGCGCTGTCAATTCAACTCCCGCAACAATCACCGTTGGGCATCAAACCATCTTTCTTGAAGCGTCTAAGGCAAGACCGAACGTTGATAAAGCGGTGCGTAATAGGAGTGCTGGCAATCGCAATTTCTTTGGCAGCGGTGTGGTCGTACCCATATTGGAGAAGATATAAAATTACAGGAGAGGTGCGTCGATATGAACAGGTGAGCAAGGTATTCGTCCCCACTTCAAACATCGAAGTACGTCTGATTCGCAAGAACGTGCCGCGAGCCATGATTGCAGACCGACTACCGGGGATAAAGGATTTGCTCAAGTCAGAGGAAGGACTTGCAGAATCTCAAAGACGTTTCATTGTTATTACATTGAATAGTGTGCTCAAAATACATGAATCCGATGCTGAGACCACAGTAAAGTCGCTTGAAAGGAATGAACAAAACGTCGAACCACTGATTAAGAAATTAGAACGAGCGGCAGAATTGGAGCCGCTCCCGAAATCACCGAACTCTCCTGCCCGTGTAGCTGACCAGTGTACAATGGAAATTCGAGCTTGGATGGAAACGAGAGCGGTCTGTGCCAGACATCGGAGGTTTCTGGATGAAAGCATAAGCGAATATGATTTTAAGGAATACTTTGTGGACGACCCTTTCGTTGGACGGATTTCCGACGATAACATGACGCTCGCGGAATCACTCCCGGTCGTGCAACGCGCAAAGTCTGGTGATGATGGGCACTTTTCGCTAACGGGAGTACCTTACGGACAATATTTTCTATTTGCTGAGGTCAATAGTCACGACGGAAAAGAAAGGCTTGTGTGGTTTGAACCCATCGAATTGACCGGTAAGGATATTGACGGTGTGCTTGACAACTTCTACAGCGCCCCCGTCAAAAATTGAATCGAGTGTGTGAATATGCGTCCTCAAAAAGTCAACGACCTGATGCTCAACTATCGCGCTGGTCCTGGAAAGTTCCGCCCCAAGAAGTCGAAATGGAAAATTCCTCTGATAGAAATTGAAGCCGCTATCAAAGATTTCGAACGCAAGGAGCGCAAACGTCAGCAGCGACGGAAGCAGTAATGGCGTGAAAAAAACCGGCCATAGAATGCGACGACAATTCCTTTGGGATGGTCGATGGAATGGGCACTTGGCCGATTCGTCTCCAAGAGTTTTTGAGCCGTATGACTTCAGGTTTCTCGATTTTCCTATAAATGTTTTAATGCCGTTGCAGATAATGAAATTCGGGATTAAAAATTTCTGGACTTTTTGATTTTTGGAAATGCCGAAAAATGCGTAGAGTCAGTTAGCGTGAATTATATCATCCACGATATTGACCGAGATGGTTGGGGTTCTGCCGCGTTAGTCGTCGCGGAGAAGCACCCGGAAAACTGTTTGCTCTACCCAACGCGTGAAAAGGACATCTCCGGCGTTCTGCGGAGCATTCGACCAAAGGACGATGATTCAATTTGGGTTCTGGACATTCCCGCCCCTGAGAGTTGGACTGATTTTCCAATTCGCAAAAATATGACATGGGTAGACCATCACATGGAAAGTTGACATCAGAGCGTTCCGCCCGAAATCAAAGTTATTCTTCCAGACGACGACCAGCCCACGACAACGATGTCATTGCTTGTAAAGAAAGTCGTCAATTTTAACGGAGCGAAGCGTTTTGTTCGGTTAATGTGTTCCCGTGATGGTGAATCGCAATGGGCAAATGTGATTGATGGCCTCTCAACGCTTGCGCCAAAATTTCCGGTGTCGCTCACAGACCTGCCAGCCTTGTTATCGCTTGCGCCCAAGGATGAACCCGTTCCCGAAATTTTGAAAGCAATCGCAGCAATTTCAAAGAATCAGTGCAAGAGGGTTGAGGAACTGCTTAACCAGTCGCTATTCGAATGCTGTGATTCGATGCTGGTTGTTCACCTCCGCAGTGCCGAAGGCATTCCTTTGAGTCGATTTTCGTTGCGAGCCGCTGCCCGTCATAAACAAATGGTCACCGTGATTGTTCACCGTTCCACTCTTCTATACTGCGGCAGGGATAGCAGGAGGAATGGCATCGACTTCATTTCGCATTTCAAGAGCCGTGGCTTGCAACCGAAAGGGCATCCTTATGTTTGTTTCGTACACCTAACCGAACAACAGCTTCAGGCCGAATTGGAAGCACTGCGCGTTGCATTGCGTAGCCCGCAGAAAATACAGTCGCCGACCACACTTGCGAAGCAGCGTAAGCAGTTGGAAGGGACAATTCATTGGGCGAGTCAACTTCGGGAAACGCTACAAACGCTAATCGAATTGCATGGCGACCGGGTTCACTTCCGCCCGTCATCATCCGGCGTGAGCACAATTGGTCTATTGCATGAACGTCCACAGCGAGGTGCGGGAGCGCTTACGAGCCTGAAGCAAATCACCGAAGATTTTGAGAACTTCTTTGCACGCCACTGCAATCCGAAAGACCACGGGCGCAAGACCGGCGAGAAAGAGCTTCAATCGTTCCTGATTCGTGAAGCCTACATGCACCGCCGCCTGATGGAGCCAATAAACGTAGAAAGCCGAAAGACTACATCCCCCGTCGAGTTAGTGTTTGTGACCGATGAAATCGCCTTGCCCCTGCAAACAGGCAAAATTGTCTGCGATATCTTGGCTTTTCGGCGTGAATCGAATGGCACCGTCATTCCAGTGCTCTTGGAGTTGAAGGATGACCGTGCAATGACACGCCTTATTGAACAGGTCGATGGCTATGCGGCGTTGATTGACTCGCATTCCGACCTCTTTGCGCAACTTTATTCAGCGTTACTTGGCGAGAGCCTTCGGTTTACCAAGAAGACAGAAAAGTGGATTGTCTGGCCGTCGTCGGGCCAAGAAATCGAGCCACGAGAACAGAAGTACGCCGAAAAAGGAATTCGCGTCGTCTGTTATGACCAGCAAGGAAGCCAATTTTCATTCAGAGTCGGTGCAGCACCTACGATTTCCGGCGCACTATAAGATTGAGTGGGACTATCAGGAACGACCCATCGCTATTCCGATTGACGGCGTGACCTTCTTCCGTTCGCGCTTCTTTGAGACCGGGAATTGTTGCGCCCGGATTGCCTATGGCTGATATCATTTGGGGACTTGTGTAACATCGGGCGATTCTTAGTGAGTGGCAATATTGCCACCCACTAATCATTTGTTGCGCGTAACTCCCGCTCTATTGACGCTGAGATTGGTTCGAATGCTCACCAAACGAAGTTCGGCGTTGCTTCGGTGGAATTCCTGCAATTCGAGCAGAAGGTCTGCATCTGCAATACGTCTTTCGATTTGCCCGTCGTCATTTCCGGCAATTTGGACGCGTTCCACATCTATTCCTTTCAAACGAATGAATTCATTGACGAGCCATTCGAAAGTCTTCGGCGCAACGTGGTCAGCGTGCGCATTTCCGAGATTCAGAACCTCACCCGTAATCGGGCACGACGGCTCAGACTTGACGGCTTGGACTTTGAACTCCTGAATTTGGTCGGCAATAGCACGGCGACATGCCTCAAAGAAATCCTTTCGCTTCGATTGCGGTGTCAAACATGAAT